>Ga0315321_10000727_pt1 | contig 25019 bp, 34 predicted proteins | sample M180m21515metaG_FD_203464 | JGI IMG/M metagenome (GOLD analysis project Ga0315321, IMG submission 203464) | Ammonia-oxidizing marine archaeal communities from Monterey Bay, California, United States - M1 80m 21515 | ecosystem: Environmental > Aquatic > Marine > Intertidal zone | place: USA...
CAAAGGCCGCTTTTTAATACATCTAAGCTATCAAATACTATATTTTCTTTTTCACAGTCGCCAGTATGTTCATTAACTGTTATGCATGTAAGCCATATTTCACCACTGTAAAAGCCCACACTTTCTATTTCCTTTACCCATTTATGGCTTGTAGGCTCGCCATAATGTTCAGTCAAAAATTTACTTTCCATAGTTTTGTGCTGTTTTAATTATGTTATCTATTAATTCCTTTGTAATAGGCTGGTCTGCTGCATTTAAAAAGCCTTTCTTAGTAAATAGCTTACTCTTACCCAAAACCCCATAAGCTGTTAAATAAGCCACCTTGTAGCTTAATTTTTCTATAGCTATCTTTTCTTGGTTTTCCTTTGGTATTTGTATTCGCCCATATAGCTTTTCAAAATCATTCACCATTTCCTTAGCTTCATTTTGGCTACAAGTATCATTAAGCCATATTTTACAATTATGTTCGCCATTAATCCACCAAGCCCCTAATATTAGTTTTAAGGCTTCTTTTTGCTTATAGCTGTAAGTGCTTAACCGCATACCCAAAAGCTTAGCATAGGTGCCTATAAAGCTGCTAACAGGCATTTCATGCACTGCTATTCTATCGGTAAGCTTTAGGCTAACATGCCTGTCACCAAACATGTCGCCCATTTGCTTATTAAATTCATCTATATTCATTGCATTTCCTGTATAAAGTTATGCATCATATTTTTCCAATCATCAGCAGCTGCAGGTATGTTATCAGTAGCAAAGGCACTGCTTAAAGTTACATATCTTAATTCTATGCCATCATTAGTTTTTTGCAGTAAATCAGCCACAGTTCGGCCATTTTTAATTCTTACCCTGTACAGCCATATTGTATGGTCTACATCCCACTTAAAGTAAAGCGGCAAATCTGTTCCATTAAAGGTTTTAATAGTAGTAGTAGTAATAGGTACTTCAATAATTTTATCCATGTTTTTAGTATAGTTTAGTTAAGTTAATATTTAGTTCTTTAGCGTATTTAAGCAAGTGGAAAGCGATATGCCTATGGTAGTTATTGCACATAGTTACCTGCATACTACCGCTCATAGTTTTTACTTTATGCAGCCATGCACAGTCAGCGATAATATCTTTATAATATACAGGCAAATTAATTATATAGGGTGCACAGTTTAGCCACCCTTGCAATCTATCCTGCAAATTAGGCGTTCTTTTCTTAGCGTTTTCATTATTATATTCTACATCAAAAGCATTAAGCACTAAAAATAGCTTTTGCTTATTACTGCTAACTTCTGATTGTATCCTAGTTAGTAGGTAATTCCTAAGCCTTGCCTTATAAAAGTTTGTATTTGTGTTAAGTAATTTTTCCATGTCTATTATATAAAGTAATTAATATCTGCATCATATTTCTTTTGGCAAGCAGTAATAGCCTGTTCCATAGTTTTGTAGTAATCAGTTCTTGGCAAGTTATTACGCTTGCAAAGCCATGTTACTAAATATAAAGGCTCTAAGGATAACCAGCCATGATGGCTAGATTTCCCTTTCCTTGCACTTACTACAAAGCCTGTATCTTCATTAACAAAGTCCAAAGGCTGTTCTTCTAGGGTTTCTTCATAAATACTGATGCCATATTTTTCAGTAAAAGTTTGCATTTTTTGTGTCATTTTTTTAGTTTTTAGTATAGGGCAAAATCGCCCCTTACCACAAAAACCCCAGCACTTTCGTACTAGGGCATTTAATTTAGCTTTTATTAGCTTGTAAGGGCTTTAAGCATTTGCTTATCTACTTTATAATTACACATGAAAGCCATGTCTTTTATATCAGCTTTATCAGTAGCACTTAGGCCATCTGCATTCCAATCAGTATCCTCTAAATCACTTATTAATAAATTAGCTAATTTGTCATAATCCCAGTGGCTTAAAGGTTTACCAATCATCCAGCTTATACACCTACCATAAACCATAATCTGGGTTTCCATGTATCTAGCTATTAATAATTTCCTGTAGTGGGTTTTGCTGTTAGTTTTTTTCATCATTCTTAGTTTTTAGTTAATTACTATAATTTAAGTTTAAGCCACTCGCCAAGTAATTTTTAAGCTGGCTGCTATTATTCTTATAGCTAAGGTTTTCGGGTTTATAGTTTATAGTTTTAACTTACCTACTAACAACGGCACAAAGATATAAAAAAATTAGTAATTAACAGTTATATGGTAGTAAGTTATTAACAATTTAAGAGTTAATAAGGATATAACCTGTAAGCCATTTTAAGGCGTTTTAAGCCATTTTAAGGCCTGTGTAGAGTGTTAGTATTGAATTATACTGCTATTAGCAGCACTATAAGGATAAGCACCATGTAAAATATAAACAAGGTGAAAGCTGGGTTTCTTTCTATAAAATTATTCACCTAGCTTCATTAATAGGTTAATAGGCAGCTTGCCATCATTTAGCACTACAGCACAGCCTATAGCTGGTTTCTTGCCACGCTTGGCGTATGCAAATGAATAGCTATCAAAATTTATTCCACATCCCACCTGCATACCAAAAACCCTAAATTTCTGGCCGACATAATGTTCACAGTAGGCCTGTGTATGTAGATGGCCTTGCACTGTGTTCTGCATATCTGCCCTACATTTTGTTCTAGCTGTTCCACCCTCGCCATGTAAATACTGCACCCCATCTAATTCGTATCTATCAGTAAAGTGCCAGTTAGGAACTTCCAGCACTTCCTTATAGCTTTTTATCCATTTGCTTGGTATAGCACTGGTTTGGGCTTTCCGCATAACTAATCTATCATGGTTTCCTAGAATTACTACAGCTTTGGGAAAAGCAGCATACCACCTGCTAATCCTACTAATAGCTAGTTCCAATTCTTGGCCACCCCCTAGACCATCAGCATCCGTTTCATGGTAAGAAGAATAATGATTGTCAATAATATCTCCTATAAAAATTACATGGGTGCAGCCAAACTCAATATATTTTTCTTTGCAAAATAATAGATATTTATCCAAGCAGAATGGCTCATGTAAATCACCGATAACTAAAACAGCGTTTTTTTTGTTTAGCCTATGCTTTTCTATTAAATCTATTTCATCTGGCTTTAGCCTGTATCTATTATTACTTCTTTCTAGCATCTGCAATTCCTTGTCCTAAAACAAGTGCAATTACTGAATATAGTAAGCTTTGTGAAGTTTCTGGGTCTATCCCCCAAGTATCGCTTAAAAGCTGCACTATAATACCTGCTACAGTATATAGAAATTTTCTACTACCTAAAGCTTTCTTAATAGTTTGTGTTAAAATCCATTTCTTAAACATAATTCTAATTTTTAATTAATAATTTTTATTTCTGCTAAACCTGTTATTTCCTTATCATTACTTGTATTACTTATTATAAGCTTAGTATCTGTAATATCTAAACTGCAGCTAGGCACATGGTGCCAGCTAGTGCTTACCTCGTTTGGTATAGTTCTGGTTTGCTTATAATCATTTGCTACTAAATCTATACTCCAAGTGGAATTAGTTGTTTCGCTTTTTAATTTAATATAAACTGCAAAGCTTTTTCCTTTTAAAGCTGGTGCCCCTAAATCTATTACATGCTTGCCCTTAACTAATTTAAAGCTTATATAATTTTCAGCACTAAAATAAGTAAGCGGCTGCTTTTTTGTTTTCTTTTTCTTTGCCATTTTTTAATATTTATAAGTCCATATTACATTATTATCCTTTTTCAAATCTAAGTCAGCATGTATGAAAGTGCGGCCAATTCCTATTCTATTTATGCCGACTTGCATTAAAGCATTAAGTATTAAATACCTTTCCCTGCTGCCCTTAAAAGCAATATCAGCAGCTAGCCCAAGCTTATGGCTGCTTCCAAATCTGCCCCCTACTTTTAAATTCCATTTTTGAGTTCTATAGCCAGAATTAATAGAAAATTTACAGCCTGCTATTTCCCTTGCTTGATCTAATTTTTGCAAAAATATTGCATCCATTTTCTTGCCGCTTCCTTTTAAATCTGGGCTATCAAATTCACCTAATTTAAAGTGTTTCAACGATAAGTCAGAAGTAACTGTTTTAGCCATTGTCAGGCGTTTTAAGGCACTTTCTACTATGGCTAGTATATTGGTATGAGAAAAGAAAGTTCTTAGTTTTACTAGGTTTGTCATCTGCCTTGTCCTTTATATTGTTTTTTGTAAGCGTTCTGCCCTTTTGATGCATTTTTTGAGTGTATTCCACGCCTTTTTTTCTTACCATTTTTGCTATATGTAGCTGTATTATTTTTTGCCATTTTTGCTATTATAATGGTGCGATAATTTAGAGATAGTATAAATTATAGATACTAATAAAAGTATAATTTTTAGTGCCAATTCTATGTTTGTAAAAGTTGTTACGCTTAGCGTTATGCTATTTAGGCCTATTACTTCTGGCAGGCCTGCAAGGCTGTTTTTTATCGGCATTTTTAATATATTTTTTTAAAGCCAGCTCATTTTTAGCTTTTGGCTTGTAATTAGTTTTATTAGTTGACATTAAATTTATAAGGGTTTGATTGTTTAGGTAAAGTAGTTTCTAAATTCATGCCATTGTAAAAGCTGTTCGTATCTGGGCATATTTCATCACAGCCAGTATTTTGTGAGTATTCTGGGAAATGGCTATTTTTAGCACATAGGTAATCTATTAATCTATTAGTATAAAATTCTGCAGTATTCCTAACTTCTTCCCTTAAATCTTGGGCTTCTTCCCTGCTTAGCTTTTCACCAGTTTCGCTAGTTTTTTGGTAAATATTTCCGTTCTGCACCTTGTAGCGTAAAAAGGGAATACATTCAAAAAAACCCCACTGCACCAAGCTATCCGAAATATAATCATTTAATAAAGTTTTATAGTATTCGTTCCCTGCATCGTCCACTTCGCCATCAGTAATAAGTTCCTGCAGCTTAATAAACAGCTTAGTTCCTAGCTTAGTTTCTATATATTTTTTTTGTGCGATTTTTATATATGGGAGTAAATAATCTACATCTACATTTCCATTAATTGCAGTACTTTCCTTTATCCTATTTTCACTGATGAATAACACATATCCAGCCATAATCTATTATTTTTTATCCGTATTTTTTAATCATATCTGGGCTTACAAAACCCTTATTTTTCATTTGTGCTGGTGCTACTGGCACTTCTTGGGGATTAGCTACAGGCTTAAAACCTTGACTTCTAGCTTCTGTAGTACTAATAATTTGTGCATCATCTAAGCCCATTTTCATACCTATTTTAGTTTTGTATATCTTTCTATAAAACCTGTGAAAGCAATTACCACCGCCTTTATATTTGAATATATTATAATTAGTAGTACTGCCTTTTCTACCCCAGCCTTTATTAGCACCTATTTCGCTTAGGCTGGTAGCAATACCCCCATCAGCTTTAGGTGCTAGTTCTTCCATTCTATACACCTTGCCCCTATCTGCAGCTGCCATCATAGCCCTGCAAAAAAGCCTACTGCTGCTGCCTGTTTTATAGGTAAGGCTTTTATCCCTGTTATAATAATACCTTACCCTATATAGTGCATCAAAATTATCGCTTTGCTTACTGCCCCCATCTTGCACACTTTTACTATCTACCCTGCCATTAGGTGCAGTAGTTCTAACTAATTCTGTCTTTTGCTTTTTGTTAAGCTGTTCATAAGCTACTGCATTAAGTGCTGCTTCAAAGCCATCTTCTTCTTCCCCTACATTTGTATCGCTTATTAATTCCAGTTCGCTATCTTCACCAATTATTTCACCATTATTTTCAAGCCATTTTTCTAATATGGTTTGCTGTGTAAGCTTTTGGCTATTATAATCTATTTCTTCATCTACCACTTCTTCCTGCACTAAAGGGGCTAGCCCTAATTCCTCTCTAATTTCTTCCTGTGTCATAACTGCACGCATATCATCTATAGTAAACCTTGTAGTCACTGGCTTACTTTGTACAAAGCTAATATCAGCATCTAAGCCATTAACCATTAAAATTTTGTGCAGGCTGTTTAGTATAGTAGTTTGGTAAGGCTTTATCACAGTATTTAGATAAACTTCAAAGGCAGAATTTAATTCATCTGCATTACTACCAAGTCCAGTATCATTTTTTATCCCCATAAGCATAGGGCTAGTCACACGATGGGAAACTAGAATATTTTGTGTCATTAATTCCTGCAGTGCCAAGTATTGCTTATCAGCGTTTGTCATAGCTATAGGCGTTATTTGGGGCACCCTGCTTGCATCTTCTGAAAAAGTTAATACAAAGCGGCCACTTGCATTAGTGCCAGTGAATTTCTTTTGTAAGCTTTTTTCTATTTCAAATCTTTCTTCCTGTGTAGGAATTCCATTCACAAATGAAATAAAGTAACTGCCAGCAAAGCCATTCTGTATATTATTTAGATGAAATTCAGCGATATGCTGGTCTATTAAAGCCCAGTTACATCCACCGACATAATCAGGCACATAATACACATCCATTTCTGGGCTGTAGCGGCCAGTGTAAAGTATTTGGCTTGGGCTTGTTCTATCATTAGGATTAAAGGCAGGCACAGCTTGCGGCTCATTACGCCTAGTATCCGCCCAGTCGGCACAAATAAAGTATTCGGTAACTACCCCCATCGCATTAGGCTTAGCGGCTCTAAGGCGTTCTACTGGGATATGATAGATTTCAGCTATCTGTGTTCTATCTTGGGTATAAACTACATTTAAGGCAAAACCACCCTGCAGCTTAAAATCAAAAGCTACTTTTTTTAATAGTTCATGCATTGTTTCCTTGCCATTAACATTAGCAAAAAATTGCTTTACTTTTAAATAGCTTTCGGTATTTTCTTCATCTTCACAAATTATATCTTCACCGCTTATCATGGCACTGGTTGCATTAACTATGGCAGCATGGGTGCTGGAGTTATAAAATAAATCTATAAGGAACTGGGGATATAAATTCACATTATCAGCAGTGCCATATTCTATCCAATCTTTTGCCACAGTTTCCCTTACTTGGGGTGCTGTTTGTGTTTCTAAGCTGACATTTAAAATTTTATCCATTATTGAGTATAAATATAGTTATCATTATTTTGGTTATGCTGTTCGTAAGTTATGTTATCACCGCCCTGCACTAATAACTTTCCTTGTTCTACAGCTAAGCCTAATACACCCCTATTACTTAAATCTGGGCTTGGCTCTGGGATACTATCATAATATCCTTGATTATTAATAGGTGCAAAGCCACTGCTTACTAAATTAAAAGGAAAGCCTAAAAAGTCAATAGTATGGCCATTAGGGAAATTAACTTCATAAATAATATAACTCCAGCTGCCAGCAGGCTCAAAGCATACTGTAGATAAGTAAACATTTTGCTGATTTACTGCATTTACTTGGCTTATATCAATATCACTATACTGGTAATTGCTTCTTTTATCCCCATAATCTGCTATGTCTTTACTGTAAGCATAGGCTTCCCTGCCTGTTATATCACACTTAAATAAAATTAAATATAATTGCTTTTCCCTATTTATCTTATCTTTTGCTACTTGGTTTGTACGCTGTACAGGCCTGCAGTTTAAGATAGTTGGGTCTGCTTGGTTTTGTGTTATTATTATCATAGTCCTTAATAAGTAATAGAAAAAATTAGTATTTATTTTATAATAAAAAAGGGCAGCCATAAGCTACCCCCTTTAAAAGAACATATATATAAAACCTACTATCCTATTACAGTTACACCAGCACCACTATTGAAACCTGTATTGTCAAATGGGTCTGCAGTGTAGTCTTCTAATACCCATGCTGGGTAAGATTGATTACTATCAAAAGTCCATTCATAACCATTGAAATCACCCATCGCTGCTCCTGCAGTATTAGTTCCACCACTTAAATTAGCACCAGTATCAGTACCGATACACATTATAACATTATGCCCTGCAGCATTTTGTTCGTTTAATTCTACAAATACTAATAATGTATTTTGTGCTATAAGCTTTAATTCGTTTTGGTCTTCTTTGGTTAATTTTGCTAATTTTAATGTAGTTGATGGCGTATAAAATACAGTTCCATTATCTGCACTTGCATTAATAGTTTCCGTATAAGTACCAGCACCACGCCTCATAGCATATTTGTACACATTTGCTACACCATCAAAAGTATCCATTTCAGATGAAGTTGCTTTTGTAGTAGCAGTAGCAAAATCGGCAAAGTAAACATTTTTTACTCCGCCTTGAGTAGTTAGGCAGCCGCCAAGCCCCCTACCTCTAGTTAAATCACAAGGTGTCGACATATTATTTTATTTTTATTTGTTAAGTATTGCAGGGGTTTTCGCCCCTGCTTTACTATATTATTAATTCCCTACTACTTTTGCCAAGTAATATCCTTAGCATAGCCAGTTTGTACTCCTGCAGAATACTTAGCTACAATTCTGATATTATCGCTTCCATCAATATTAGCCATATCTAAAACACGAATTTCTGTCTCATCACTTAAAAGGTCAGTACCGAAAAACAGGTTAGATTTTTGTGCTACCACTGCATTATCATCTGGCATTCCAGCACATACTGCAATTTTCACACCCTCGAAAAATGGTGTATAATCAGCGTTCATTGAATAAGCATTTACATATCCTAATTTAGAAATAGCATTAATGTATAATCTATAAGCCTTAACGCCCATATACATATATAAATCTTCATTAATTTTAGAATATACTGCTGATGGCACTGCAGCTAATAAAGCAGCTAATTCATCTACAATATTTGCAGCTGTATAAGCACCACCTGTAATAGCTGGGGCTAGTGTTACTGCATCAGTTACAAAAGCACCAGTTCCAGCTGTTAAAAAGCCTTCAAACTGCCCACCTGTAGCACCTGCACCACTCCACATATTAATTTCTGTACTTTCACCAATTATCCCAGCAATATGGCTTAATAAGAAAGCTGAAAAATCAGCACCCATATTAGTATTCCACTGCCCAGATTTCATTTGTAAAGCTTGCCAGTCTTTTATCAAGTCCTTTTTACAAATTTCATAATTAACTTGTAACCTTTTTGGCTCTAATACCTTATCAGTTAAATCTAATTTCCCTGCTGAAGTCCAATCACATGTTCTGTCGCCTATTAAGTGCCCACTTTCTACACCATGTTTTCCACCAGTAACCTGTGTTATATTTCTTTTGTATTTAATGTTTTCCATTAATTCTACAAATTCCAAACTTACTGCACCTTTTAAAGCTGCTGCTATATAACGCCCAGCATGGTCTCCAGTAAAATTCGATGTTACATCTAATTCGCTTGCCATAATTTTTCTTTTTTATTATTTATTATTAGTTATTTAAATTGTATGCAAATTTTTCTTTTGCAGTTAGTTTCTTATATTTAGCTGCACTTATTGCTTCTTTAGGTTTTGCTGTGCTAAATTTATTCAAATTCAATTTATCAGCTGCTGCAGTTTTGCCTAATTCATCAAGCTTAGCTTTTAAAGCTTCATTTTCTTTTATTAAATCTTGCTTAGAAAATTCTGTTACTTCTGTCTTTTTAATGGTTTTAGGCGTACCTGCTGGCTTTTCTTCCTTTGCCTCTACTTCTTCCACCACTTCTTCTTCTTCCTTGCTGTCATCGCCTGTTTCAGCTTTTAAATCAGCCACCGCATCTTCAAGGTTTTTAATTCTTTTTTCCATGCCAGCCCAATCAGCTACATCCGCTTCTTCGGCAGCTTCTACTACTTCTTCTTCAGCTGGTGCTTCGCTTGGTGCTATTTCTTCTTCGGTTAGCAATTCTGCTACTATTCCATCTTCTTCTACTGTAAAGCCTACCCCATCAGCAGTTTCATAAGCACCTACAGGAAGTGGCATGGTGCTTCCATCTTCTGTTAAAATTGCTATATCTACACCTGCTTCCAATTCTGGTGCTGTGCTTACTACAATAGTTCCATCAGTTAATTTAGCTTGCCATTCTAGGTTAGTTTTTTCTAATCCTAAAGCTGTAAGTATTTGCTTTTTAATATCCATAGTTTTTTCCATTTTATAGTGTCCGTTAATTAATAAAGTAATAATTTATTTTTTATTTGATTTTGCTATATATCCCTATTTGTAAAGTTTTTTGCATTGTATTGAAATATACTTTGTGCAGCTGCTTGGTATTTACCCACTTCACTTTTAACATCTAAGCCTAAAGCTTTTGCTGCAGCTAAAAAGTTTTTAATACTTTGATCTAATCTATCAGCTATATTTTCTGCCGCTTTCATATCTTGCCCCCAAGCATTGTTAGCAGTTTTATAATCAGCAAATATTTTATTTTGCTTTTTACGCATATTTTCAAAATCTTCCTTTGCATTCATTAAATCTAAAAAGGCATCATCCTTAATTTTTTCCGCTGCTGCAATACGCTTAGCTGCTTCCTTTTTTGCTTTATCTAAGTTTTTTTCTTCATCCTTAATTCTAGTAGTAGCTAAATCTACCTTATTTGCAGCTTCATATTCCTTATCTTCTAAAACTGTATTTTTCTTGCCGCTTTTTTTCATTTGGTTTTCTGCAGCTTTAGCATCTTTAAGTAACCTATCCAAAGTTTTTAAATCATTTAAAGCTACATGCCCTAAGTTAATATTAGCCCTTTCATTTACCTTGCCTAATTCGATTGTAAATTTATTCAAATTCATGTTAATTTTCTTTTATTATATTAAGTAATTCTTTTAGTAATTCTTCATTAGTTGGCTTAGCAGGTGCACTAAGTTTTTCAAGCTTATCTACAAAATAGCCTTCGATACTTAATCCTTTAAGTTCCCCACCTTTAATCCTATTCCATATTTCGTCATTTTCAATTTTCATTTTTACGAACCAAGTGCCCACAGGCAAATCATAGCCATATAAATTACTTTTATCTTGTTCCCCCTCTTTTATCCAGCTTTCCACTGTAAGCACACCTGCTACCCTTTCTTCATGCTGTGCAGTTGCTTTGTGATGGTTGTTATATTTGAGATACATCATGCTGGCCTGTTCCACAGTTTTTTTAGAAAAATATACATAGTATTCCTTATTTGTAGCAGCATCAAATCTGAATATATTTTTATTTGGGATAAGGGCAGGAGAAATTAACATCCTTTTTTCTTCATCTGCTTTTGCTAAAGTTAAATTATTTAGGCTTTTATTAAAAAACACAAAATTTTCTTCTATCGCTGGCTGGCTAACAAGGCTTATAGCATCAATACTTAAAGCTTGATTATCATCACTTATTACAAGTTCAGTTATTTTAGTTACTTTTTTACTGTAGTTTTTTGGGTTTGCTTCTTCGCATTGTTCCTTAGTAGCATATTTGCAGCTACCAGTTTCCCCATATTTATACTTTTCGTCTTTACATTTTTTACATGGCATAATTAGTAATGTATTTAATTAGTTTTTATTTCATTTTTACACGCTGGCTCTTCGCCTAATACCAGCGAGCTGTTCTTGGCTATCTGTCATATCATCGGTAACGACATAAGCCCTAGCTGCATCTGGCTCATCACCCCCACCTAGTTCAAAAGCACCGCCTACCATTTGGGGTGCTAATTCACCAATATCCCCATCAGCTGCACTAGCTGCTGCTTCTTGTATATCTGGTGCACCACCAGCTGGCGGAGCCGAACTACCGCCACCACCACCACCACCACCGCCCCCACCCTCTGGGGTTTTAGTAGCATAAATAGCCTTTACATTTGCAAACCCACTTACTAAAGCTGCAGCGGCTGCTATACCCCCTAAAACAGGTCCGACAAAAGGTATAGGGGCTAAACTGGCGAAAGCACTTGTAGCACCTTGTAAGGCGGCCACAGTGGCACCTGCAGCAGCAGCTGCTTTCCCTGCCTTACTTTCTTCACCTAATATACTTGCTAAATTATCAAAGGTGCCTTTTGCTAAGTCCAGCTTGTTTTTCATTTCAAGCTTATCCATTTTTTGCTTAGCTACACTGGCCTTTTTCTCTATATCAGCTTTTTTCTTATCGTATTTTTTTTCTATTTGGGCTATTATTTTTTCTTTGTTTTCAAAGCCCTGCACCAAAGCAATATCCTTAGCTTTTTGTATTTCAATTTCCTTTAAAGCTTTTTCTTGTATGTTTGTTATACTAGCTAATAAATTTTCTTGTTCTAAATTAAGTAAAAAGTCAGCTTCTTCTACTTGTTTATCAAATTTTTCTTGGTCTAAAGCTGCCTGTTCTTCTTCTAGTGCTGCAAGGTTTACCAGCTGCTCAGATTTAAAGCCAGTAATTTGTGCTTCTATTGCTGCCCTTTCATTTATAGCTTCTTTTAAAGCTACCTGCATATCGATATTAGATTGGTTTTGTGCTAATTCTTGCTGGGCAGCTTGTATTCTTATATCAGCTTGGGCTAACATGGCTACTGATTGTTCGTCTAAAATACGCCCTAATTCTTCATTAGCTGCTATTCTTTCATCCATGCTAAGCCTTACATCATCCCTTATTTGCCTTTGCAATTCTGCTTCCCTATCGTATTTTTCTATTAACCCTTGTATTTCTGCAGCTGCAAGCTTTGCACTATTTGCTGCAGCCACACTACTTTCAGCCATAGCATAATTAGCCGCTATACTTATTTCGCTTAATCCATTAACTGCTACTTCACCTATAGCACCTATTTCGCTAATAGCATCGCCAAAGTTATTAATCACATCACTACCAGCCTGCACAGCAGCAGTAGCTACTTCATCTATATTGGCCTTTGTATCTTTTATGGCTGCACTTAGTTCCTTTATCCGTTTTGGGTCGCCATCACCTAAAAAACTTTTTTCCCATGCTAACATAGCTTGTTCTACACCTAACTTAACCCCATAAAAAGCTAATTTAAGTGGGGTAAGGGATAAGGTTACTAAGCCCATTAATACCTTGCCTAAGCCATCAAATCTATCACTGCTTGCAGTAACCCATTCTACTGTTTCAATTAACACATCTACTACTTGATTAAAAGTAGTGCTTACTGTAGTTACTACCTTATTAATAGTATCCATAGCTTTCTGATTTCTTTCTACAGCTGCTTTTAAAGCTGCAAAAATTGCCACCAGTGCACCAATACCTAACGCTTTAAAGGCTGTGCCTACTGCTTTTACACCAGTGCCTAGTAAGCTAAAACCTTTTTTTCCATCAGCTGCAGCCTTACCTGCATCAGCAGCGGCCTTTTCCAGTTCCTTTAATTCAGCCACAGCTTCCTTTCGGTCTTGGTTAAGTTCCTTTTGGGCTATTTTTTCTAATTTTAATTCATCAGTAGTTTCTGCTATGGCTTTTTCCAGTTCATAATAACCAGCTGCACCAGTTTTAGGCGTTTCCCTAAGTTGGGCTTCCATTTTTACTAAATCTTTTTCTAAATCTGTTATAACATTTCCCTGTATGCTTAGCTGTTCATTAAGGTTATCTACATCGGTACTAGCCTGCTGTATTGTTTTAGCAAATTCTTTACTATCTGCTGTAGCCTTACTTATGTTACTTTTTACTTCAAAATCTATTACTTCTGCCATTTCTAATAATTTGTTAAATTCCTAGTTTCTAATAATTCCAGCTTTATGTTATACATTAAATCTACTTCTGGTAAGCCAGTAACCATTAGCCTTAATCCACCCCAGCCAGTTTCTGCATCGCCAGTTTGGGAAAAGTAGGGATATAACCATTCTTCAGGCATTACTGTAGGGCATAATAAGCCCACTGTGCCTAAGCAAATAGTAGCTTGACTATCATTAGCCATTTGTACTGATATATTTTGTTCAAAAGCATAATAAGCACCGCCTGCTTCCTTAACAGCTATGCCAGTTATCTTAAATACTATTACTGAATGGCTTTGTACATCTATTAACCCACCTACTACACCTGCTACTGGTGCTTCTACAGCACCTGCACCTGCTGTTCTAGCTATACAGTGTATAGTGCTGCTTTGGGCATAGCCATTAAAATTATCTAGCTGCCCATAATTACCACCACCTAAAGCTATTTCGCTTTGTCGCTGCACCTTAGCAAAGCTTCCACTTACACTGGCATTATCCTTATCATTTTCTATTTCATTGCCCCTGCCGCTTACTGTGCTATTTTGCACCCCCTCGCCTATAGTGTTTTCAGTACCATTTACAGTATTATAAAAGCTGCCCCTTTTTACTTCATTATTAACTCCCTCTGTTCTATTGCCTACTGTTAAGGTAGTTTTCATTACAGTACCTAATTCATCTGGCCTATAAGCCCTGCATGTATTGCTTATTTTATCCCAAGTATAGCCATAAGCTACACAGCTTGGCTCGTTTGGTAAACATTCATCTGTTCCATTTGTATAAATTACTTGGCCAGTAAGTGTAGTTCTGGCAGGTTTTGTAATATGTCCTTTTATAAATTGCATTATGGTATCAGTATTAATTCCACACTAGCCAGCAGGCCACTATTATACTTAATTTTATTTACACGATAAACCCTGTTTTTAATTAATATAGTATCCCAAAAATTCCATTCGTTAATATCTGCTGGGCTTAATTTCATTTTAATATTTACGCTTCTACAATCTGGGTTATATAAAGCATCATAATAAGGCAGCCAATAAGTATTAAATAAATTATCAGTTGGGCTATTTCCTACAGGCTGCACTAAAGGGCATTCCCCAAAGTTCAAGTCTTGGGTATTAGCACCAGTGCTATTTTGCTGTGTAAGGTGCGACATTCTACCATAAGAAGTATATAACTGCCCAGCAAAACCAAAAAGCCAAGACACGCCATATTCTAACTGCTGGCCATTTGGTGCCATTGGTGTAAAATGTAACCCCTCATCAAATAAAATTCTAGGCTTATTTGCAAAAGGTTTATAAGCCCCATCAGCTGATGAATAAATATGGCTACATATAAAATCTGGGAAAAGCATTGTTAAGGGTGCTGTCATAGTAGGGGCAAAAGGCTTAGCTACTATTTTCTTTTCGCCTGCTAAAAGGCTGAAAAATTGATTACCTGCTTCATAGGTTTTAGTTCCATATAAATATCCGCCTAAAGCATTTTTATACTGTGTAACCCTATAATCTGCATTATCTTCTACATAAGTAAACTTAGTAATTTTAGGTAATTTATTTAAAGGCTGTATTTTTACATTAGACATATCCACTTTTTCAGTCCAATCTATTTGCTTGCTATCTGGGTTATTTAAAAACACATCAGCATAGGGCTCGATTATTAACCTATTAGGGTTATTTTTATCAGCCATAGTAACCAAATTAAACATATTTTTTATCCCACTCCAAAAATCATACTGCTTTAGCTGTGCCCTAATACCTTGCTGCAAAAAGTTAATAGTAGCTTCCCCACCCAAAATAGTAAAAGACATCATATTTCTATCTTTGTTATTATAGCTATCTTTTAGGAAATCATGCTGCCATGTATTTACTTGTTCATTAGTTGATTGCCATATTGTACCGCCACCTGCTGACTTTCTGAATTGAAATTGTAAGGTTTCATTTTGCTGTAGTGTAAAAATTTGCCACATACCATTAGCCCTACCTGCCCCACACTGGGCTTCACTGGCATTTACAATAGGTGCTGCAGTGCCATCTAAGGCCGAGCAATCAGTACTTCCACTGCTACTAGGCCAAGCACCATCATTAAAATTAATCACACCACTTGCTGCAGTAGTTACTACACCCCCTAAATCTGTTTTTTGTGCACGCCATTCTCCCTCGCCATTAAACCAATCCCTATAAAATCTTGGCTGGCCTGTAGTCATTAATTGCCCATTAGCATTCATAGTAAAAAGGCCTGTAGCATTAGCATAAGTAGCAAAGGCTGTTCCTACTGGGTTTTCAGCCTGTGTAATTGGCAGTGTTAAGTTAGTCCATGCACCAGTGCTACTAGCTGCCCATTCTTGCTGGTCGTTTTGTACATAAGTGCTAGCTAACAAAGCTTGGTCACCACTAAAATTATAATCCATGAAACACTTCTTAAAAATACTGCCATTTAAAAAGTTACTGGTATAGCTAAAAGGGGTAAGTTCAAACATTTTATCCAGCAAATATTTGCACTGTATTACTGGCCTAAAAACATTTTCTGGCATGCCTACCATAATTTTATTAGCTGTTTGTAAAGTAAACTGCCCACTCCAATTAATAAAAGGATATTTTATTACATTGGTATTATTTACACCAAGTGCAGGGTCATAAGCTAAGCTAGTTACTGGTAAAGGGTTAGTAAGTGGCAAGCCAATACTATCATCCCAGCTATCTGGTATGCCTGTTCCTAATAGATATTCATGGGCTAATTCGTTCATATCTAAATCGCCCAAAGTACCAGCTTTTAAATAATCACAAAAAGTAGTCGGCTCGCTGTATAGGTTTATATTATAACTTATTTGCCCATTTTTTATTTGTACATTAATTAGCTTCATCCAGCCTTCAAAAATAAGCACTGTATCATCTTTAATTTTAGCCTGTGTTTTCGCAAAAGGATTAAAGAAAAATACATCATGGGCTTGACTTCTAGTTACATCAAAATAAAAGCTAAATATCTTATTATTATGCTTAGTGGCTGGCACCATAAAGCTTTTAGAATAGCTTGCTATTTTTTCATCTACCTTAGTAAAATCATCAGCACTTAGGCTAAGGGGTATAGTTTCATCTTTGTATAAATCTAAAATAACTTGCCCATCATTTAAAAAGGTTTGAGCATTACCTGCAGCTGCATTAGTTTGGGCTGTTAATCCGCCATTATTTATATTAGGATTATTAGGGAAATTAGTTGGGCTTGTTACTATACTTACTGTGCTTATTACTGCTGGCTGGGTGCTATTACCTTGAAAGCTTATCTGCAATACTTCCCTAGTATCCCTAGCTATAAAATTTTGGTAAAATCTTGTCTGGGTGCTTATGCTAGCCCTTAAAGGGTTTCCTATATTAGCACCTGTGCTGGCGTTTATCATATCCGCCCTAGCTTCTAACATGCCTTGCCTGCCCCCTAACTGGCTAATCCTTGCTAGGTTATTCATTTTAGTAGGTTGTTCCCATTCTGTAGCACCTGTAGCCCCTATTTCTAAGCGGCCTGCTGGTGCACTTTCTATAGTTATTAAAACCCTGTAGCTATTACCTGCTTGCAAGCCATCGACTGTAGTATAAGCTATTGCTGTACTGCCACCACCACCTGCAGTAGTTAGCCTTAAATTACCCCCCTCTAATCTTGGTAAGGCTGCACCTGTAATATCATTGGTGTAGCTTAACCGCCACTGCCCTATAGGTGCTGCATTTGTTCTTAAAGCTGGCAAGTTACTTACTATCCCCCCACTATTAGGGGTGCCAATATTAGTAGCAGTGCCAAAACTATTACCAGCAAAGCCAGCATTTCCTACTAACTGGGGTGTAAGTACTGGAGTTAATATTGGTGTAGTACCCCCATTATTACTATTAGCACCTGTGCTGCTTGTATTGCCATTAGTATAAGAATAATAGCCATCATATTTTTGCGGATATAAGATTAATTGTACTGCCATATTTTATGCTCTTTGAATATTTAAGGCCTTGCTTTTATCAATTTTTAAGCTGTATTGTATTAAGCCATCATTTGCTATAGTTTTTTTGCTGTATTTAGTTTCAGCTATTACTACTGGCTCTATGTATTTGTGTATATATTTAACATCTGTAAAAGCCTGTGTAGGGTTCCAGTCACTAAATTTATTAACTATATAAACTTGGCTGCTTGTAAATAGTTCTTCAAACCATGCAGCTGTAGCTTCATCTACATAATCTGTATTTAATTGCAGGCTTTCTTTAGCTACATTATCAAAAACTTTCATACCCCCTAAGTGGTCTTTAGGTCGCCAATACTTTTCATTCCAAGTGCCTGCCAGCTGCTGGTAATTTTTACGCTTAGATTTAATAGTTTTTTTACTTTTCTTTCTAAAGGTATAATAATCCCAAGCACCTAGCCTATTTTGCCAGCATAACCTTACTGGCTCATATCCCCTGCAATCATCGTAAACTATTTCAAAATCATACACCCTACCGATTTCCCTTTTTTCATTACCACTAGCATAAAGCTTATATCCTACTGCACTTGATGGCCATGTTTCACCCCTACCTTTCATATTAGCTAAGCCATGCCCAAAATAAACCCAGTAAGAACTTGTATCTAAATCTGGTGTTAAGCTATTTTTACCGCCATTTATAGGCACATTCCAATAAGTATTCTGCTGCACTACAGCACCAGCTGCATTATAAAAGTCCATAGTAATAAATTCTATGGCATTATTAGCTTGGGCTGGGTTTGTTCTTTCATTTCCACTATTTATGCAATTTAAAAAAGCTACTGTTCCATAGTCATTTTCGCCCATCTGCTGCTTAGTTGGCATATTAGTAAGAAACTTGCCACCAATAGCACTCCCAAAAGTGCCCCTAATATAATAATCACCGCTTCCATCATCATAATTAATATCCTGCATATCATACCAGTATCTATTATTTTTGTCATAGCTTATAGGGTTAGTGTTAAATAATACGCCATTATAGGCCAGCTTAATAAAAGTAGTTCTTTCATTTCCTGCATCTATAGTAGCTAAGCCTGTTACTGGGTCTGCAAATTCTACCTTAAATCTTAACTGGTACCATGTTAAGTTTTTATTAGAAGTGCAAAATTTATCTATAAGGTGTAAGGCATGGGGTGTAGTATCACTATAGGGCACAGTTTTAAAGGTGCTATTTTGGTTAGGGTTTTGGGTGCTTATTCCTTTTCTACCTTCATGCTGCACATTTGTATAAGCTTCTATTACAGGGCTTACATCAAATATTCCACTCCCTGCAGCATTAGGGCTAGTCTTTAAAGTAGCTACAGGGAAATTAGTACTTATAGGATTAAATTGCTTGCCTACATAAATTTCGCAAATAAATTTAACATTGGTTTGATTTAAAACTACATTATCATCAATAACTGTATAGACAGTTGGCTGGCTTGCTGGCTGCAGCATTACTGCTGGCTCTTGTATAAGTGATATCATTATTTTTTTCTTTTAATACCTGCAAAAGCTGTTTCAGTGAAATCATCTTTAAAAGCTATTGCATAATCTTGCTTTAAGTTTTTTAAGTTATCCTCTAAGGCATTTTGCAAAAAGCTTATGCCATGTATTCCCTTAATATATATGTTCCTGCTAATTAGCATTGTAAGCGATTTAGTGGTATAGCCTGCATAGCTTATGCCCTTTTTCTTAATCCATTTCCCTATCGCTTTTGTTAAGCCACCGCCTTTACTTTTACCAAAGGCAAAAGGGCTATCTTTACGCTTGCCCTGCCATGTAGTATAGTATCTTCTACCACCCCACTTGCCTGCATGGCGGCCAGTTAATATTTCACCACCGCTACCCTTTACACCTTTATCCACAAAAGTACCATAGTCAGCCATTTTAAAGCTTACTACAAAGCCATTAGCCTTTAGCTCTAAATTATAGCCTATAGTATTACTTAAAGCTGTAGCACCTTTTTTAGCACTAAGGTTACTTTTAGCAGCTTTTACTACATCTTTGGCAAAGCTTGCTAATACCCTTTGCTGGCTTGCAGTGTTTACATCAGCCATATTAAGCAGCTTTTTTCTTACCTGCTACAAATAATTCTATATTTACACTTTCTGCACTTTCCCCAAAAGTAGGATTACTAATCACTATATAGGATAAGTCAGTTGGTGCATTATTAAAATTAGGCACAGTAGCTTCACCTAGCTTGCCCCTTTCACTATCCCACATTATAGCAGTTTGGGCTGGCTGTAGTGTAAACCTGCAGCTATCTGCACTTTTTGCTGCTGTACATTGATTATCTTGCCCATTACTTACAAAGGCTACTTCTATTGTAACTGTTTCTGATAGGTTTGTAACTCTTATATATTTACTATCGTTATAATCATAACTTTGGTATTGGGCTGCATTAGTAACGCTTGCCCAGTTTCCTATAACTGTTTGTGCTGCCCTTGCTGTTCCTGCTGGGCATTCCATTATCTTTTCTGCTACATAATCTATATCAGCTATAGCTACTGTGTTTGTGCTGCCCCTTACCGCCCCATTAAGGGTAACGCTTTCAGTAATTGTACTTGTAAAAGTTGTCATTTTTTCTTTATTTGGTTATTATTGTATTAGTTATTTTAAGCCTGTTTAAGCCACTTTCCCAGTGCTCTAGTATATCACTATGAAAATAATTAGTTCTTAATTTTACTAGGTATAAGCTTGCTTTATTCATGTATATTAATCTATACAGTTATTATTATCTTTCAGCGGCACATTACACGCTGGGAAAGGGTTATCCACCATCACAGTAAAGTCCACCATCCACCCAGTTACTGCATTGTCAAATCTTTCAGTGAATGGCTGTAAAGTATATTGCCCCTCTGAATAATATACTGGCCTTTCTGCTTCATCTACTTTGGTTATATTGCCATTTCTAAAAAGGCTAATAATATCTAAAAGTATTTGTAGGGTATCACTTTGCACCTGCTGCTCGTTACTTTCATCTGGCTCTACTAAGTCCATAATAATTAGCTGAAAGTTATATTGTAAATTTGTAACATCTGTGCTAACTGTAGTAGGCACCACATGGAAATAAGGATATAACACATTCTTTTCAATATCTATTTCCCATATATCCCCATATCCTACTTGGTTTACAAAAGCATGCTTAAAACCTATGCAGCATAATGTATCAATAACATTGTTAAAAGTTTTGTACCTAATACTATCATAAGGAAATTGGTCAGTAACACTTTTGCTGCTACTATTTCGCCACATGGCGTATCTACTTTCTGGCATGTCTTTGTACTTTGTTAGTTAATTCTAAATCTGTTTCATAGCATAACCAAGTAAGGCAGGTGTATAATTCCAGCCCTGCTATTTGTGCTAAGTGTATTATATTTCCATTTGTCAATCTATACATCACCCCAAACCAGCCCCACCTACTGGCGAAAGCTTCATCATTATTCCTACCTATTTCAGTTAAATCATTATCCATTATGCTGTCGCTTCCCTCAATTTCATTGTTAAAAACAGTGGCAAAATTTTTGATAGTTTTCTTACGAAAGTCCAAAAAAAAACAAGGGCACTTTGCACCTGTTCTGCTGCCATATCTTTAAATTCTTGTTCCCTAATACGCTTACTATCTACATCATACTTTTCAATAGTGTAAAAATTTCCTTTAGTTTCTACAATAGGCCTGTATAGCACTGCCATAATCCTATGCATGTTAGCCTGCAGGCCATCTTGTATGCAGCTTTCTATATCTGCCCATTCCCCTAAAGTTATTTCTTCAAGGTTTGGGTGAAAGCCATATTCTATTTCATTTACAGTTATTTTGTTCTGCAGGTTACTGTTAGCCCTTGCCTGTATATCAGCTAGCAATTTCATTAGCTTAGATACATCTTCTATATTTAATTCCTTAACCAGTTTTTCTGGCATATCGCTTAGGGCTGTTATGCTTGCTATAGCTTCTTCTGCCTTGTTTTTAGCACCAGCTGCATTAGCAATTAATGTAGCCCAGCTTTCTAAGCTTACATCTTCCCAGCTATTTATAATATTATAGCTTTCCTTTTTTCCGTCTTTGGTAATATTTACTTTCATAGTCCTTAATTAATAATAGATTATTTTGTTATTTAGTTTAAAATCGTATATTTGTCTTAGTTTTTAGTAGTACTTTGTATAGTAATAAGTTGGGCAGCTACTTGTAACCTACTTGGCAGGCTGGCGTAAAAGGCCTTATTATTGTACAAAGTATTTTCCAAAATTAGGCTGCAGGTTATAATACATTCTCATCATAATAGCATCTGCATAATCTGGGCTTCTGCCTATGTTTAATTTCACATCTTCCTTAGGTATTATTTGCAGCTTATTATCCTTATCCATATCCTTAGCCCTTACCTGTTCCAGTTCTTCTATTATATGCTTTTTAATATTTACATCATTTACACTTACACCTAGCTGGCCTTTGTTTATTATATCTGCCAGCTTATAATAGCACTGGGTTTTTAGGTTTTGGTAATTTTCTGCATTAATAGGCCTGCTGTTATTTACAAAGCCCTTACACCTTAAATAATCTTTAGCCCCACCACCTACCCCATCTTCATCTATAATTATATTAGTAAGCTTAACTTGGTGCTGCTGCTGCATATCCCTTACTGTTTCCACTATTAATGGTATTTCGCTTTTAAGGTATGTAACCACCTTTTCTATATGTAGCCCCTGCCAAAGCATAATAACAGTTTTATCAGCCCCAAACCTTGCGACATCGCATGTTATGTATTTATCCCCTGCCTTACCTTTTGTACTGAATATATTAAGTATTGCATCATATTGTATTAGGCTATCATTACTAATATCATATTCCCAGTTTCCATATAGTAGCCTTTGCTTACTTAATTCATCTAACTGGCTTAGCTGCTTTTCATAGTGCTGGCTTATAAACTTATTATCCACTACTAAGCTTTGGATAAATTTTTTGTAAGGCTTTAATTTGTTTTCCTTAAAAGGCCTGTAATATTCTGTGTAAACCCAGTTTTTAGCAGGGTTACAAGTCATAAGCAGCTTGGGTATTATATTAAATTTATCAAGCTTATACCTTAGCCTGCTGGCTACTACATTTTTCGCCTTTTCGCTTACTTGGTTTGCTTCATCTATAAAGGCTGCTGTAATTTCCAAACTACCTAAACTATCAAAATTCCTATCACTTGGGTATAAAAATAAGTCCTTTAGTATTATTTCGCTTTTATTAAAAAAGGTTATTATATTACTGCTGCCATTAAATTTATAGTGCTTATTAGCTATAAGCCCCCACTGCTGGCACACTTCAAAAAATGTATTTAAAGTGGTTTTCTTTAAAGCATCGAGCTTGCTTCTTCCCATTAAGTACCTAGTGCTTGGATATTTAACTGCCATAAGTATAAGCCAAGCACAGCCTACATAGCTTTTCCCACCACCTGCAGCACCGCCAAAAAGTATTTCCCTAGTAGTATTATCAAACAGGTATTCTATTGCTTGTTCTTGGGTGCCTGTAAATTCGGTATTAATAATCAACGCCCTTTATATTTACATTAATTTGTATTGGCTCATCGCCACTGGTTAAATCTAATTCGTTCCTTTCTATGTAGCCCCTTTGCTTGCCTTTGGTTTTTAGATAAAATATAGTAGCACTTGTATTGCCATCACCTATTTGCTTATGTAACTGGCTTTCTGCATAATCTAAAGCTATATTAGTTATATCCTTTACTTGCTTAGCAAATTCCCTATCTTCCTTTAGCCATTTATAGTAAGTGCTTCTTGGTGTATTAGTTTGCTTGCAGGCTACAGTTACTACACCTAAGCTATTTTCTAAGGCCTGCAATAAAGCTTCCTTTTTTATATGTCTACTTTTGTCCATTATTTGTATATTTAATTAAGTTATAAAATGGCTGCTGTACACAGCTGCTAAGTTCAATATATGTAGTTTCTTCTTCTGGGAAAGTATGTACTGCAAAATGGCTTTCCCCTAATAAGAATAGTGCAGTATATCCATAAGGCTTAAAGTGTTTTTCTACTACATCTAAAACCTTAAAACCGCTATCCGTTAATAGCTTAGTATAATAGGCCTTTAATTTGCTGGGGTTTGTTTCCCTTACCCAGTCGCTATAATTATGCATTTTAGCTTTCATCTACTACTAAATCTAGTTTAGGGTATATGTTTTTTATCTGCTTGCTATCCCCTTTATAAAATACTAATATATTTTGATGGCACTTACCTACTTTTCTATTATGCATATACCGCCTAACCCTTTGGGGTAAGGTGCCCAGTGGCTCTACTAATATCATTTCATTATACAATAGCATGCCATTTTTAATAAATATATTTTTTACATCATTAGGGAAATTATAATAACCGCCCTGCTTATTCCTTAAATCGCCCACCACTATAAAAGCAAACCTGTTATCCTTTAGGCACTTTATGCTATCCGTAAAAGCCTTTTCCAATATACCTAAAAAGCTTTTATATTCCTTTTGGTTACTGGCATCATTTTCTAGTTCGCTATACACTTCTAAATCAAAATAAGGCGGACAGCTAAATAATAAGTCCTGTGTATTAGGCTTAATATGCTTTAATACATTTTGCCCATCATCACAAATGTACTTACTTGCACTGCCTTTTAATCTTTGGTTATTTAAGTCCGCTTGTTCCTGCCTAAGTTCTATGCCAGTAAACTTATTACCCAAGTAATCGCTAACATACCCAAAAACACTATCCCCTGCAAAGCAATCAAATGTATTGCAGTTATCTAAGCCAAACCATCTATTCGCTATTTCTGCAAGCACTGGGTCAAGTATGCTTACACCATTATTAATATCGCCCATAAGTTCGCTTTCACTTAACTTACCTTCCCTGCTTTCCCCTTTGTCATTTATTAATTCATGCCACCCTTTTTTCCTATCTTTCCAATAGCCTTGCCTTGTATCTAATATGCTAAAAGGCGGCACCACAAAGCTATCCTCTAGCTTATTATGCTGCTGCACTTTTTCATCTTCATTAACCCAAACATCTAGCCCCCATTCTTCAAGCTTGACACTATCCCATTCATTAGCTAATATATCCCATTCCCACTGCCCAAAACCTACATTATCTTTTACTATAAATTCCTGCTTTTGTTCCTCTGTTAATCCTACTGCTTTTTTTATATGCACTTTAGTTAGCCCTGCATCTATGCAAGCTTTGTATCGCATATTGCCGCCCAGTATTACCATATTTTCATCTACTACTATTGGCCTTAGTTCTAACATTTCTGGGAAATCTTTAACACTTTGCACTAGCTGCTTAAATTTATTATCCTTAATGTTTCTTGGGTTACTGCCATTAGGCACTATTTTTTTAATATCTATTTCCATTTTGTATTTTTGTTAGTAAGTAATGTAATTTGTTAGCATTCATTTGGCATGGGTATCTTAACCCCCAGCTCTTGTATAGCCCAGCAGCGTATAGTTTCACAGTAATTATCAAATTCTTGTATATTAAGTTCCCTGCTTTTTGCTGGTGCAAATTTATTCTTCAATATTTCATGCATTTCGTATTTGTGATATCCAAGTTCATT
>Ga0315321_10000728_pt1 | contig 25013 bp, 19 predicted proteins | sample M180m21515metaG_FD_203464 | JGI IMG/M metagenome (GOLD analysis project Ga0315321, IMG submission 203464) | Ammonia-oxidizing marine archaeal communities from Monterey Bay, California, United States - M1 80m 21515 | ecosystem: Environmental > Aquatic > Marine > Intertidal zone | place: USA...
ACCCACCCGTTCCCATACCGAACACGGAAGTTAAGTTCCAAGGCGCCGATGGTACTGCCGGGGAGACCCGGTGGGAGAGTAGGTTATCGCCGGCCACTCCCTTCGCCCCCCGTTGAGCTTCGGCTCCGGGGGGCGATTTGGTTCTCTCATGAGTTTTTTGTCGAAGGCGGACCTGTCCGCCCCTTCCGGCCGAAACGCCAACTTGTGTGACAACGATGGATTCATGGCTGTCGTGGCCAATCGGTGCACTCGATGGCTGCGCCTTTGGTAGTCTCTCATCGTTGTACTTTGGTCTACCGGCTCCCGCCGGAGAGTAGCCATGCGAAAGCGCGGCAACGGGCAAGTGAATTTCGGCGTCGGCGTGGTGGCGCAGGAGCGAGCTGAACATGGACACCATCGCTGGCTACCAGACGACCGGGCGGCGACTGAAAGGCCCTGCCGCGGACCTTTTGGAGCTCACTGGTGACCGAGGCCAGAAGCTCACTGCGGTGTGCTTCCACCCGGAATACCGGGAGCACCGGGGGATCAACAGCTCCCTCGAGGTGGTGGTTCGCTTCCTTGAGGACCCGATGGTGCCGGATCTGGTGGAGCTTGTTGGGCGCGACGAGTCCGGCGGCGCCTTCGTCTACCCGACCGGTCAGATCTGGGCGGTCTCCGACGTCATCCGCATCCTTGCCGACCTGGGCGAAACGGCGGGGTTGCGCGCTGGTCTCGAGCTGATGCACCGTGCCGGCCAAGTGCTGACCGAGGCGGCGGACTACGGTGCTTCGGGCAACGTGTACTCCCACGGTGGATTGACTCCTTGGCGGCTCGTCATGCGCCAGGACGGTCGCGTGCTCGTGATTGGGCATGGACTGCCGCAGGTCGAGATCCTCATGTTTCATGAGGACCACTCCGTGGTTCCGCCAGCGGATTCATTCCGCTACTGCCCGCCGGAACGCATCCACGGTGAAGAGGAGAATCTTTCCAGCGATCTGTTCAGCCTCTGTCTCATTGCCTTCGAGTTCATGACTGGCAAGCCAGTCTACGATGGTCTCGTCAACGACATCCGCCAGAATGCCGCGCGCGGCGAGGCCAGTCGAGTGCTCTTTCGTGCTCGGGATAGCCTTCCCGCCTCGGTCCGCGACATTCTCGGCAATGCGATGCGCCTGGAGATGCACGACCGATTCGAGACAGGGGAGGACTTCCTTGAGGCGACCGCTAAAGCGCTGTCGAGTGGGGATGCCACCGGACCTTCGCTCGCAGAGGTCATGCGCAAGGTCAGCTCACAGATGCAGCGCCGTGGAGTGGTGCCGGACTCTGCCTCCACTGTCATGGGCACTCCAGAAGAAATCCGGGCCATGCTCGACGGCGACGACGATGAGGTGCTGTCCGCTAAGCGCGAGGCCTGGAAGCCCCCCGGTCAACAAGCGAACGTGGAGCCACCGGTAGCTGAGCCAAACCCCAGCGATGCATCTCCGGCTGGTGGCCGGCGGTGGTCGGCTGCTGCGCGCCGCTCGAGCGGCCGGGGGGCGGTTCGGCGTGGGGAGCCGGACGCTCCGCCACCAACTGAGGCTGCCGAGCCGTCTACGCCAGAATCGGCAGCGGAGACACTCGGTGACACACCACGGTGGAAGTCAGCGGGACCACGGCGCTCCGGTGTCCGAGGGGTGCGGCGGGGGTCTGTGCCCTCACCAGTCGAGCCAGGACAGGAAGCACTGTCGTCGGAGCCTGGCCCCCCTGCCGTGGAGCCCGCTTCTGGCGTGGATATCCAGAAAGTGCTCCGTTCTTCTCGGGTTCGGCGTCCTCGTCGCGCGCGTGCGCCGGTTCGTCAGGGTCCGCCTGGAGAATCGCCCGCACCAATCGTTCCTCAACCTACGCCCAACGAGGAGATCTCCAGCCCTGTCCCTGCCGGGGAGGCTTTGGCAGACCCGGTCAAGGATGCTCGCTTATCGTCGGCCGATTTGCTCGCGAGTATCCGCAAGTCCGCGAGTCGGAGCCGCGCGTCTACCGTGGATGGCGGATCTGCCGCAGGTGCCCTCATCGAGCAGCTCGTGCGCAGCTCAGACCGGCGTGGCGCGCCGGTGGTGGACGCTGCGCCGGAAGCGGACGCTGTGCAGGCTCCCGGGAATCCGAAGCGAGAGGAGGGGGGCCGGGTCCGTCGAGTCCGTCGGGTCCGCCGGGCTCCAGCTGCTCCCGAGCCTGAGAAGCTCGACATGCCTGCTGCCGTGGTCGCCCCTCATCTGCCGAAGGCATCGCTGCCCATCTCCATTGGGCCATCGCCGGCTGAAGCCCTGGGCGTTCCGCTGCCCTCTCGACCGCCGTCGCCCTCCGGGCCAGTAGTTGGGCCGCCTCCAGTGCCGGCTGAGCTGGCGGAGGAGACCACCAAGCCGCCTGAGGCATCTGAACCCGCCCAGCCACCACGGACCGAGCGCCCAGCGCCCGACGTGTCGGACTCTAAAGGCGGATCGGGTCCGTCGGGGTTTTCGCGGCCCCCGGCGCCCATTCCGACAAAGTCCAAGTCGGGCGGTGCGATGGCCTTTGTGGTGCGCCGAGGGCCTACTGGAAAGGGCACTCGTATGCGTCTGCCAAAGGCTGCGACTGCCGCGGAAGCCATTGGCTGGCTGGCCGTTAATTTCGTCCCGGTGCGCACTGACCTCACTGGCCGCTTGACGGGCTGGTACCGGTTGCATCACGGCGGCGAGGCGGTGCCACCAGATACCTGTCTCTCAGACCTCGACAGCAGCTTGCCGCTTGTATTGCACAGCGTTCCGAACGAGGTCCGAATGGTCTCCATTCGCGTCACAACCACTCCTGAGATCCGCTTCATGGCTCCCGTCGGAACGGCGGTTCCGGTTGTGAGTCTCGTCGACCATCTCATCGGTTGGCTCGACCTGTCCGACACCAGTTGGACTCTGAGTCACGGCGACCACGTACTCCAACCGCAGGGCATTCTCGCGGACCTTGAGTGCCCAGCTGTGGGTGTACTCGACTTGGTGTTTAGCCAGGACGGAACGGAAAGCGCCGAATGAGCCAGGAACGCTGGGACATCAAGCTCCAATTCCTGAATGGCCCCCTTCGGTTTCAGGACCTTTCGCCTGCTCGCGGACCCGTTGTGCGGATGGGCGCCAATCCGGGACCGGGTGGGGTGCGTCTCGCCGGCTATCGAGGCATCGATGATCGACAAGCCGTCATCACTGTCTACGATGGTGCGAACGTCAGCATCGCGCCGGTGGGGGTCAACCAGGTGCGGGTAGCTACCCACCAGAACGTTGACTGGGACGAGCTGTTGCCCATCCAGAAGCATGCGGACCTCGCGCCCGGAAGTGTCGTCCACCTGGGACCGCCGAATCGGGGCAGCACGTTCATTTTTGTGGAGGCCCGCCGGCTCGGCGACTGGAAAGAGCAGGAAATCCTCACCCTCGACGAGCAAGCTCAACAGCTCGGGGGCAGCGGGACTATCGATGCGTCGGGGGGACGGCCGTGGTGGTTTATCCCCACTCTGCTCGCCATCTCGCTGCTTACCACCGTTGGGGTGGTTGCCAGTCAGCTCGACGTCCTCAGGCCGGAGCCGCCGATGCTGGGGCCAGTGGCCGATGGTGAGGCTGTCTACAAGCGGGTCGACACCGAAGACCTCAGCACCATTGACCTCTCAGGTCTCGACTTGGAGGGCCTCGACCAAGCCTTTCTGGCATGGGTGATGAAGCCCAACGCCTCGGAATCTCGCCGGGACGAGCTCGAGGACCCTGCGAACTGGGATGGCCGGTTTAAGACCTTCTTCACGGTCTCGGTGGCTGCCCACGCCCGCGCCTGGTCCTTTTGGAGTCGCCTTGAGTCGCGGGAGCAGGAGTATCGGCAGGTGGTCCAGCAGCTGCGAGCAGCGGGACTTCCTGAGGTATTCGCCGCAATTCCCTATCAGGAGTCCGGCTATCGCGAGGATGCGAAGTCGCCTGTGTGTGCGCTGGGCTGGTGGCAGTTTATGCCCGAAGTGGCCCTGCGTGCGGGTATGCGGGTCCAAGGTTGCCACTTCAAGGACTCCGATGAGCTGTGGACACCGACCGAACTTGTCCCGGTTCGTGGTGTGCTCCGGAACGCCCGCTATGTGAGAAATACGGGCACTTCAGTGTCGTGTCGAATCAGCCGCTGTGATGTCGACGAGCGGGTGCAGCTGCTGGAGTCCACTCAAGGCGCCATCAAGCTGTTGTCCGAGCCGTGGAGTGACCCGCTGCTGAAGCGGTCGGGGGCGGTGGTTCAGCTGGTCATCCTCAGCCACAATGCCGGCTACGACGACGCCCGCCACACGAAGGACGGCCGACGCCGAGGCACCAACGTCCTTCCGGCCTACCAGCGCCACCTGAAGACCACCAACAAGAAGGCGGCGTCCAACTTTTACGGCGACAACATCACCTGTGTCGGTGAGAATTACCACGACATTATGCGCACAAATGAGCGCTGTGACGGTGTTCTCGCCAATCAGACTCAGCACTACGCATATAGTATCGTCGCCCAGCACGTCCTCGCGGCCTGCTACTACGCCAAGAACCATGGTCAGCAGGATACTTGGAAGGCTTACCGGGATCTCGCAGTGGGCGATGGCTACTGCACTTCGCTGGCCATACCTACGGCTGAGGAAGTGCTCAAGCGGTCCGGCAATCGGATGGGAGGTCGCTGATGATTCCGTACCGTCCCATTCTATCGATCATTGCCGCGTTGGCAGCCATTCTCTTCACATTGCGCCTTGCCTGGATCGAGATGTATTCGGGCGAGGACGGTCCCTCGATTCCGCCCACCGAGGCAATGGCTGGTTCCGTCAGCAAGAACCGGGACCCAATGATCGACATTCAGTGGACCGACACCGACCGCGAATCCAACCTCCGGGCATTTGGATTCGACGATGCGATGGTGAAGGACGCCGTGGCGAAGATGGTGGACTACGACCGAAACTCGCGCCCTCGCATCGACGAGCTGATCGAAGGCGCGCCTGACATCGACCAGCTCCACAAGGCGTTCTGCTCCCAGAACAACAACAACCGACCCCGCTACGAGGCGATTCACTTCCTTGTAGACGAAGAATCAGGTGGCCGACGCGCCATTGAGCTTGAGAGCACCTCGTCTCTCAACGCGCAAGAGTGGGCCATTGTGGCGCCCATCAACGCCATCCACCAGAAGCTTGAGCTGGAGCCGGGTCCCGACCGCAAGGAAGACGCCACGGTGATGGGTGTGGCAGCCATCTTGCTCGGGCAAGAAGAACTGGCACTCGACGGAGATCGGCCCTGGGGACGTGGCTCTCGCAAGTGGTCGTGGGAGGAGATCAACGAAAAGTGGAGCTATGCCGATGCTCGCGTGGTCGAGTACTTCGCCTTGATGCATGTCTTCGCCGAGTCGATGTGGCGAGAAGGCGGGCTCTGCAATCAGTGAGCGCCCGGTCATGATCTGGTCGCTTCGTATGTGTGGTGGCGGTAGTTGGAACAGCCGGACTGAATACAGGCAATCGTGCAACGGCTCGGGTCTGTCAATCTGGCCGGGATCGAAGTCGCGACGTTTGGCCCTGGATGTGCGGGGGCCGGTCAGCCCTCTCCGACCGCGCTATAGTCCACCTCCAATTTCTCTGCGGAGCAGGAACACCTCATGGAGCCACGTCGGCGCTTCCGGTTCATCAAGGAGCTCTCTGAGGGCGCGTTCGGCAAGGTGTACCTTGCCGAGATGATCACGGGCGACAACTTCAAGAGCGTGGTGGCGATCAAGCTGCTCCACGGCAAGTGGACCACTCATCAAGAGATCGTCCAGCGATCTCGCGACGAGGCTCGTGTTCTCGGTCTGTTGCACCATCGCAACATCATCCGGGTCGAGGACCTCACGGCCATCCAAGGCCAGTGCGCCATCGTGATGGAGTATCTGGACGGCGTCGACATCAAGACTCTCGTCAATAATGCTCGGGAGCGCAGCAGTCGCATCCCCCGAAAGGTGGTGTTTGAGGTCGGGTCCCAGATCGCGAGTGCGCTCGATGCTGCCTACAACAAGCAGCCGTTGCAAGGTGGTGAGCCCCTCCGGCTCATACACCGCGACATCAAGCCCTCCAATGTGATGCTCACGGTTGCAGGCGACGTGAAGGTGCTCGACTACGGCACCGCGCAGGCCCGCTTCGACGACCGCGAGGCCCATACCCAGGCGCTCGCATTTGGTTCGGCCGCCTACATGGCGCCGGAGCGTCTGCTGGGCGACCCTGACCAGCCCGCTGGCGATGTCTTCTCGCTGGCCATCACCCTCTACGAGATGCTTGCGCTCGACGGCTACGGCAAGATCCACATCCGTGAAGAGCGCTACGAGTCCAAGCTCGACAAGCGCCTCAATGAGCTCGACCTGTCCGACCTCGCCGCGGATCGGGCCGAGCAGGTGCGGATGACCATGCGGTTGATGCTGGCCTATGATCCGGAACAACGGCCCAGTGCGGGAGAGGTCACCGAACTTCTGGAGGCACTGGCCGAAGAGGTCCACGACGGCAGCATTCGGCGGTTCTGTCGTGAGGTGGTGCGCCCGATTCGGGAGGATTGGAGTCCCAAGCAGGACCCCAGCGACCCTTACACTGGCTCCACGGTCTTTGAGGACAGCTCTGGCTTCACGGTGCGAGGTGGGGAGGCGGGCGACTCGGCACCGCAGCCCGATTCGAGCGGCCCCGGCGAAGCACTCCCCGATGCGCATCCTCCTGGGCCGCCAGCAGGTGGTGTCGTGGACCCCGGTGACTCTGGGGCGTACTCGGCGCGTCCGTCCACCCCGTCAGCGATGGGTGCGGTCGGAAGTGGCTTCCCCTTGCCGCCTCCGCCTCCCGCCGGAATGGTGACTGCTTCGCCAGGTGGCGACGGCATCGAGATAGCGCCTGTCGTGGCTGATCCCGGCGGTGCTGGCCCGGGAGGAATGCCGCTGCCGAACCTGTTTACGGCTCCCACCATCCAGCACAATCCCGGCATGGGAGACATTCCCGCCGATCTGTTCGGTCGTCCGCGCAGCCCGCAGTCATCGTCGCCTCAACCGGTGGCCTCTTCGGGACCGGCACTCCGGCCCGGACAGTCCCAGTTTGGCAGCGTGCCCAATCCCACGGCTTCCGGCCCTGTAGGCGCTATCCCCCCCCATGCGCCCGCTGGTGGCCCTCCTCCGCGAGCACGCCCCACATCGTCCCCAAGTCCGATGGGCCCCTCCCCGTCCGTTGGATCCGCGAAGCCTTCCACTCCCCCGGCCACAGCGCGGCCTGCGGGGGCCCGTCCGTCCGCTTCTGCTCCCTCCGCTCGCAAGCCGCCCGCTCCTCGTGCCGCGCCCCCAACAGGGTCCAGTTCGGGTGGTCTTGGCAAGATAGTTGCTCTCGTATTCGGCATTCTCGTCGTTGTGGGCGGTGGCATAGGTGCCGCAATCGGGCTCGGTCTGGTGGGCGGTGATTCGGGTGGTGGCGGTGAAAAGACCGGTCCCGCTCCGAAGGTCGAGGGTCGCGGTGCAGGCAAGGTCGAAGTGGGTCCTCTGGGCGACTCCTCGGGTACGGTCATCCTACGTCTTCGTCCCCCAGGGAAGTCGAGTGTGCGCATCTCAGCCGTAGGCGGAGACTTCAAAGAGACTTGGAACGGTTCGGGTGCCATCGAGCTCATCGGACTTGAGGCCGGCACCTACCGCACAAAGGTATCCCCACAGGGGGGCGCCGCGATGCGGGCGACCTTTGATGTAAAGGCGGGCGAAGCCTGCGAGCTGACCTTCGATATGAACAAGGGCGGCGACTGGAAGGTCGGCAAGTGCGCTTCGGCGAATTGACTTGATGTCCTTCGTCGCATGCTCGCTCCTTGGTCTCGCCATTGCGGGAAGCAGCTCTGCGTCCACCACAGAGCTGGACAGCGGACTGGCCTCGGCCCGTGCAGCGCTTGTGAGTGGAAAGCCGAAGGCGGCACTGTCGGCGCTCGAAGGAGCGGAGGAGGTCGCTCAGCAGGCTGGGGTGCTGGTTCCAGCTCGGTCTGTGGCGTCCATCTTCTACTTGCGTGGCGTGGCCCATCGAGCGACCGGCGACCGCAAGGAAAAGGCGACCGATCTGTGGCGGGCGGCGCTAGTGGTCGACAACGAGCTGGTGTGGGACGAGTCTCTCATCGACGACGGTGATGCGTTCAGCCTCTTTGAGGCGCTTCGCGGCGAGGTCCGCGGTCGGCAGTCGGTCGACGTGGGCGTTCCCGAAGCTCTCGGCGCGGCGAAGGCCTATGTCGACGGGGTGCGGGTGCGGGCGGGGGACACTGTGCTCAAGGGGAGCCACCTCGCGCAGATCACCTGTGATGATGGTGCCATTCCGGGTGCTTGGACAACCTTCTCGCGACCTCTCAACTGGGTCAAGCTGTGTCCCAACGGCATCGACACCACTGTCGTGGTCACAGACGACGACGACGACGACGACCTGTTTGGTGGCATGCTCCCGGACTTTGGCGATGACGGCGACGAATCGGACCCTCCTCCGGCCGAGCAGCCACCCAGTCCACCTGTTGCCTCCGCTTCTCGCAGTCTCAAGCCTCTGCCCATTGGCTTGATGGTGGGCGGGGGGGCACTGGTCACCACCGGTGTGGTGTTGAACTTCGCCAAGGCTGCACCCGCTTGGACTGCCCTCGAAGACGCGCGTGCGAATCCCACCAGCGTGACTTCGGCCAACGCCGACGACCTCTCGAGCACCTTTCAGAGCGCCCGCCTGCTTACGCTTGCGACGGGTGGAGTCGGCCTCGGACTTCTGGCGACCGGCGTGGTGCTGCAGGTGCGGAGCGTCTCTGTCATGCCGGCGCCCGGTGGCTTCTGGCTCCACGGCAGCTTCTAGCAAACGTGTCTCAGCGGGCGTGGGCTTCAGCCGGAGCCAGGTCGACCACGATTGGGGACCGAGAGTGACCGGCGGAGGACAGGTCGCGGGCTGCGAGCGGTTGCCAAGCGCCGCCCGTCCACACGCGGTCGAGGGCATGCAGTCCCGGTAGGTCGACGGGACCCAGATGTGCCGGCCAGGACGCTGGAACCGGGACTTCCTCCAGTCCCGCGCCTATCAGCGCTCCAGCGGTCTCGCGAAATGTCCTTGGGACCCCAAAGTAGCCCGCCACCACCACTCGACGGGCGCCGAGTGCATGACTTAAACCGCCGATTATCTGGGCGCTCTCGCTGATTTGAGCCGGCCACTTGCCCCAGCTTGATGCGTCGCCGGGTCCGCTGAGCTGCACCGCTACAAAGGGCACCACACCAGCGCCTTGAACCTCCGGAAAGGTGAGTACGGCTCGCGCGGCTTCGCCTTCTGCACCTGGCAGTGCGACTTCCCAGGAGTCTTCGCGCCCGCCACAGTATTGGAAGACGCCTCTTACGATGAGGGCCATGCCGTCGTCGAGATCGGGACCGGGGATGTAGAGCGCTTCCCCGTTGATGCCAGCGGCCAGTGCCTCGGCCACCGTGGGGTCCGGCAGGCCGACCAACACGACCAAGTCGACATCTTCGCGGATCAGTCGGGTGACGCTGGGCGTGGGGCCGTGGGGGTCGAGGGTCCAGGTGAGAATGCGGATGGGGCGGCGCACGGCTTCGGGGAGGATGGTGCAACCGCGAAGCTCCGCGGCCCACGCCCCGGTCGCAGGTTCAGGCGGCTCTGCGACAGGCGGCACCCGCTGGATGAGACCGCCGGCACTGAAGCCGATGACGGTGGCCGCCGCCCCGAGCCAGCGCCGTTCCAGTGCCATCCAGCCCACCAGGTAGACCCCCAGAAACAGCAGTGCGGGTTCTGCCCACAGCACTGCCGCAGCAATCGGTGCACGCGCGCCGACCCAGGCTGTGGCTGCCCCGAGCAGTGCAGGGCCCAGCACTAGCGCTACGGGCTCAACCCAGGTGGGTCGCTCCGACGGTGCATTGGTGGGTGGGACGGGAAGGTCCGACATCGCGGGATGTTATCCTCTGGCCATGGCGCGTGGTGGCAAGCAGCGGCGGCGGGGGGCCTCTCCAGACAAGGTGGCCGCTCGGCTGGAGACCAAGGCCCGTCGATTGGGAGACGACGACTCCGCACGACCGGTGTGGCGTGCGGCGGCGGACGCTTGGCGACAGGCCGACCGACCGGTGCGGGCGGTGAAGGCGCTCTCCGAGGCACTGCGGGGCGGCGCGCAGGATGCGACGGCGTCGGCCCTTCTGGCCGGTCTACTCCAGGATGTCGGTCAGCTCATCCCAGCGCGGACCGCCGCGGACGACGCCGTGAGATGGGCCCGGCAGCCCGGGCCGATGGCGTTGGCGCTTGATGTCTCGATTGGTGTGCGCCTGCTGTTGGGCGAGCTCGATGAGGCCCGGGAGCGGGTGGCCCGCCTGGAGGTGCTCGACCTTCCGGGGGCGAATCTCGCTGTCTCATTCCGACAGGCTCGACTGGATCGGCTGGACGGGGCGTTGGCGCGCACGTCGTCGTGTCTGGCTTTGCTCGAGGAGCGGCTCGCCACTGCCGGCCCTCGTGCGGCTGCTCCGCGAGCGAGTGCCGCTCAAGAGCAGGCCGAGGTCGCGCTGATGCAAGGCAAGCCTGCCCAAGCCTGGCAGCATCTGGAGCGCGCCTGCGCCGCTTGGGATCTGGCCGGTCGTCGTCCCGGACGGTTTGGGGCGGAGGGCCTGGCCGTGCGGATCCGTCTGGCCGAGGAAGGCATGGTGATGCCCGCTGTGCTGGACAATCCCATCGAGTTCGCGGATGAACGCTCAATGGTGCTGTTGGGTGCAGAGCTGAGGGTGGCCCGCGGCAGGGCTCGCAGTCAGCTGGGGCTACCGGGTGCTTCTTCGGACTTTGACGCCGCAGTGGATGCCGGACAACGGGCGGAGGCGCGCTTCCTCGAGGGGCGGGCGCGGCTCTGGAGACGGACGGCCGGTCATGCGCTGGTAGCCGACCTCGCACGGACCCGTTTGCTGCTGGGACCCGACCGGGTGTGGTCACGTCACCAAGTGCTTCGAGGTCCGACTGCGAAATTGAACTGATCTTCAAGAGATCTGTTCTTTTTTTTGAGGGTGAAAGCACCCTGTCTATGGGGCTTATCACTCGGTCATTTAGTGGTAATACTTATGTGTCCCCTCATCAAATCGGTCCGGGGTGGTTCAGTCGCCGGCCCGAATCGTCGATCCCGGGAGTGAAGCAGGGGCAGTCCGGCCCCGCAACGACACCCAGGGAGTCACAATGCATGCGATTCGTCGGTCCGCGCTCATCCTTCTCGTTCCATCCACCTTCCTGGCTGCTGTAGGCTGCGCAGATGTCCCGATGCCTTCGGCGACCACCGACGGCCCCGCAATCTACCAGCCCGATTCGGCTCCCTCGGCGCTCATCCTGTCCCCCGAGGCGGGCGACTCCCTGACGGCCGGCGACTCCTGGACCCTGGTAGGTCGCGTTTCAGACGCCGACTCCTCCGCGGGGGAGCTTCGTGCTTCTTGGTCCTACGGCGGTGTTGAGCTTTGTACCGATGTGGTTCCCCAGGACGACGGCATCGTCACCTGCGAAGCCTCCGGCACCCCCGGCAAGGGCGACATCACACTCTCGGTAGTGGACTCCGATGGCCTTGAAGCGGCCTCCACGGTCGGCGTCACGGTCGAGGCTTCCGAGGCCCCCGCAGTCCACGTCGACAGCATCAGCCAGCAGGTGTTGTACAGCGACGTCCCGCTCACCATCACCGGTGTGGCGTCTGGCGTCGGTGACCTGTCGGTGGCCGTTCGCAGCCACCAGGACGGCGAGCTGGCCGTTGAGATCGATGACGACGGTGCCTTCACCGCCACCGAGACCCTCACTCCGGGGGACCACGTGATCACCGTCACCGTCACGGACGGCTACGGCGGCACCATCAACGCTGGCATCACGGTCTATGTCGAGGGACCCAACACGGTGCCCAACTGCACCATGCTGTCCCCCGTCAGCGGAGACCTCAGCCCCGCGGGCAGCTCCACCGTGCTGACCGCGGTTGCAGATGATGCGGACATCGGCACTGCAGGCCTCCGGGTGCTCTGGTCGAGCAGCATCGACGGCTACCTGGGCGGGGGAAAGTATGACTCCGACACCGGCGCGAGTGAACTGGAGGTCGTGCTCAGCGAAGGAACCCACTCCCTTGAGTTCATGGTCACCGACGAGGTCGGCGCGACCTGCACCGACATGGTCACCCACATCGTGGGCACTGCGCCCGCCGTGGACCTTTCCGCTCCCGCCATGACGCTGGATGAGGGCGTGTCCGACGAGATCACTGCTACGGTCACCGGCGCCGCTTCGCTGACGGGTTCGACGGTCGTGCGCTGGTCGGTCGACGGCACTCTCTACGACATTACCACCACCGATGCGGATGGCATCGCGGTCTTCGACACGGCCGTCCTTCCGGGTGGTGAGCTCACTGTGGTCGCGTCGGTTCGTGACAGCCAAGGCTGGGAAGCCGCGGGCACGGTCGATGTCACTGTCAACGGTCGTCCCACCACTCCGGTCGCGTCCGGTGGCGGGAAGGTCACCTCGACCGAGGACTTGGTCGTCACCCTCGAAGAAGCCGGCATCGACCCCGAAGGCGGCTCGGTCACCCACTCCTACACTTGGTATCTCAACGGTTCGTCCACCAGCGCGACCACTTCCGACCTGTTCCCTGCTGCTGCGACGGTGCGCGGTGATGTGGTCGTGGTTGCCGTGGCCGCCAACGACGGTCGAATCGACAGTGAGCCCGCCATCGTGGGCTTCGAGATTGGGAACACCACTCCGGTCGCCTCGGCCGTGAGCTTCAGTCCCGCTTCCCCCTCGTCCGCGGACATGCTCACCTGCACCGGTGCTGCCGAAGACGCGGACGGCGACATCTTCTCCACATCCTACACCTGGTACGTGGGTAGCGAGCAGGTCGGCGAGGGCCGAGTGCTTCCCGCAGGTGTCGTGCCCGGTGGCGAGACGGTCATCTGTGTGGCGAACTTCGACGATGGGTACGGCTCCACCGAGCTTCCCTCCGCTCCCGCCGTGCTGGCCCACTCCGCTCCCACCATCGACAGTGCGTCGCTGAGCGAGTCCAACCCCACGTCGCAGAGCGTGCTGTCGGTGACTGCGACGGGCTCCGATGTGGACCTGGACACCGTCTCCTTCCGGTACGACTGGTCGATCAATGGCGCGCCCGCCGGCTCCGGCGCGGTCCTCACGAGCTCCATCTCCGCAGGGGATGTGGTCTCGGTCGATGTCACTGCCTACGATGAGTTCCACACGGGCGGGTCGACCACCCTGGTCACTTCGATTGGCCAAGCCGACATCGTGGCTCCCGAGGTGTCCATCAGTCCCTCCGAGGTGGGCGCAGGCGATGACCTGGTCTGCTCCATTGACGTCGAGGGTGTGGATCCGGAGAGCGGAAGCGTGAGTCACATCGTTCAGTGGAGCCTCAACGAGAAGCTGTGGACCGGTGCCACCCTCGACGGTGACGAAGATGGCGACACCATCGACGGGAGCTTGGTGGAGCAAGGCGACCGGTGGACTTGCGAAGGCTTCGCGACCGACGGCACCCGGCACTCCGACCCCGGCACGGACGCCGTCGAGGTGGGAGCCGAGCGCCCCACGACCTTCTACTCGCTCGATGATGGCGACCTGGTTGGAGCGGGTGACACCTGCTCCGCGGATGAGGCTGTGGTCGACGGCACTGAGTTCGCCGATGATGTGGACGCGTCCTACTTCGCCGCGCCCTTCCCCGCGGACTCCGGCAACAACCTCCGCGATGTGGACTTCGAGATTGACCTGTCCGTCTGCAACGCCGGCGCTGCAAGCGATGCCAACGTGTACTGGGGCGTCTACGATGCCAGCCAGGGCGACTTCATCGCGAGTGGCAGCGAGCCCATCTCCGCCGATGGCGGCTGCACCTGTCCCGACGGCGAAGTCACCACGCTGTCCTTCGGCGCACGGTTCGACTCCGCTGTGGAGATTGAAGAACTGGAGCTCCGGGTGTTCACGGACGCCGATGAGCTGGGTGTCATCCCGAGCAGCGTTGGTGGCTACCTCGACGTGACCTACACCTGGTAGTCCCTGCCGAACGAAGACCCCACCCGCTCACCCGGGTGGGGTTGTTGCGTTCTTGGGAAGGGTCTTCAGCGCATCGTTTTCGCATTGAATGCGGACCCGCATCAGACCGGCGTTGAGCACAGTGAATGCGAGTGCGGTGAGCCAGGCCCCGTGGACCAGCGGCAGAGCGAGCCCTTCCGCGGCGACGGCCACATAGTTGGGGTGATTGAGAAAGCGGTAGGGTCCTCCGGTGACCCGCGGGAGGCCCGGAACGATGATCACGCGGGTGTTCCAGCGCATTCCCAAGGTTCGGATGCACCACCACCGCAGTACCTGGCAGCCTGCCGCCACGGCCAACATCGGCACACCCAGCCATGGTGAGAACATCCGCTCCAGCAGCACGACCTCCACCACACAGGCGATGAGAAAGCCGGTGTGGAGTACCACCATGAAGGGGTAGTGACCGTGGCCATGTTCGGTGCCGCCCTGCTTGAGTGACCACGCGGCGTTGCGCAAGGACACGCGGAGCTCGACCAATCGCTCAAGCCCAGTGAGTCCGATGAGGAAGACGTACAGCCATGCGCTGGTGGGGACTTCAGGCATTGCGACTCCAGCGGGTGGTCACCAGCGAATGGCCCCATCGGCGTCGATGCGCACACCGGTCTCTGGGAAGTCTGCGGCCGACAGCTCATTGAGCTGTACGATGGCGGCACCCGATGGGTCGGGGCGTGGTGCTCCGTCGCTGTTGAGTGCGGCGGGATGCACCTTTGCATCCATCAGCACACCATTTTCAGCGAGCCCGACCTCAAGGACCAGCGAAGTGCCTCCGTAGCCGCCCCGGGTGCCAAACTGGTGGTAGCCGCAGAAGTTGCCCATCGAATAGGCGATGAGCCGGCCCCGGTAGACCTCCATCGCGCGCAGCACGTGGGGACCGTGCCCCAACACGACGTCAGCGCCCGCATCTACAGCTGCGCGGGCCAGCGCTTTGACGTCGCCCCGTCGCTCGCCCCAGGCCACCTCGGTTCGACCGGGCACGTGGCGGTACTTGGCCCCTTCTGCGCCGCCATGAAAGCTAAAGATGACGATGTCGGCCTGTGTGTCGGCCTCTGCTACGAGCCGGCTGATCTCGGCAGGGCGGTTGACATTTGGGCAGCAGCCGCCGCTGTGTGCGGCCACCATCGCGATGCGCACGCCCGCTCGCTCGATGTAGGCGACGTCGCCGTAGCGGCCGGCATGGGCGATGCCCACAGCGTCGAGCGTAGCGATTGAAGAGCTCATGCCGGCTTCGCCAAGGTCCATCGCGTGGTTGTTGGCGAGGCTGGCGAGGTCGAGCTGGATGTGGGTGAGGGCGGCGGCGTAGCGGGTGGGGGTGCGAAACGAGTAGCAGCTGGTGCTGTTGGGACCGCACTTTTTGTTGGGAAGGCCGTCTGCAAGGGGGCCTTCGAGGTTGAGGAACGCCACGTCGGCTTGCTGAAACAGCGGCTCGAGGCCGTCGAATAGACCCACCCCGTCTCCAGGAGCCAGTCCGCGCGCGCCCTTGCGGAGGTCGCTGCCCATCATCGTGTCACCAGCTGCGGCGACGGAGATGCGCTTACCTACGGCTTCGAGCGGTACCTCTCCTCGCACGGGGGGGCCGTCGTTGAGGGAGGCGCGGGCTTGGGCTTTGGTGAGCCACTCCGAGACATCGGGCCAGGAGGCGTCCTGCTTTTCGACCTGCTTCCATGCCTCGACCGCAGCACCAAAGTCGTCTTGGGCCCAGTGTGCCCAGCCCAGCTCCCAGTGTGCGCGCAAGTCGGAGGAGTCCTCCGAAACAGCCTTGGTGAGGAGCTCCTCGGCATCTTCTGCGCGCCCGTCCTGCAAGGCGACGATGCCCTGGTCGCGGGTCGACTGCGGAGGTGAGGCGGCTGGCTCCTGGGCGAGGGCCACGGCGAGCGAGAGCAGGACAGCAAGCAGCATGGGGACCTTCGTTCAGGGGGCCGTCAGAGCAAAGACCCGGTATCCGGGACAGCGGCCCACTGGGTGGAGGGCGTCGGTGGTGGGTGGGGTGTCGAGCAGGGGCGCGAGCGCAGGGTAGGTGCGCTGAACCCGGCCGACATCGACCACTACAAGGCCATATCCACGCAGTCGAGCATAGTCGGCGACCTGCTCGGGGCCGATGCGTCGCGGGTCTCCGCCGACTTCTCGGATGGGGGTGCCCGACTCAAGTTGCCCGCCGGCTTGACGGTAGACCCAGGGGTCCGTGGTGAGGAAGTAGGCCCGGGCAAGAGGACCGTCTAGGTCTTCGAGAATGTCGACCACCCCGGCCAGGCGCTCTTCTCCAGGGCCAATCTGCCAGGCGGCGGGCAGGGTCCACAGAGCGAGGGGGATGGTGAGGACGACGAGGGTGCGCGGCCAGCGTCGAAGCGCGAGAGCCACCCCCAAGGCGAGCACCAACCGCGTCGGCAGGACCAAGCGGGTGTTCGCGAAGGCGACGGCCACCAACAGCATGTGAGCGCCGCCCCATGCCGCTAGTCGGAGGGCATCGAGTCGGTCGGTCCCCTCGAGCAGGACCCGGTCGCGGGCTCGCTTGGGAAGGAAGATGACGATGAGCAGTGCAATAAGGCCGAGGCCCACCGCGGGACCGGACAGCACCCAAGGCACGGCTGATGCCAGTCCGTCTGGCAAGCGCACAAGGGTATGGAGGCCGAGGCCATGGATGCGGGCGTTGGCGCCGATGGCCATGTTGCCGGACTGGTCGGGCAGGACAGACCCACCCGTCCACAGGGCGACGAGCCAATGCGGCGTGGTGGTGAGCAGGAAGGTCGCTACGCCAAGTCCGATGGCCCGCAGCTGGGTGCGTCGGTCCCCAGAGGCAGTGGGGACCAACAGGGCCAGTAGCAACGCGGCGCTCGTGTAGCGGGTGAGGGCGGCAAGTCCGGCCAACACGCCGGCGATACCGGGACGGTCCTCCGTGCGAGCGGACAGCGCTGCCAGGCCGAGTCCCACCGCGAGCATGTCGGTGCCCTCGGTCGCACCGAACGTGAGAACCCCCGGCTGCACAAGCAAGAAGAGGCCGGCTGCCGGTCCCAGCCAGCGGGCTGCGGCGACCACGGCGGTCACTCCACCTAGGGCAGACAGCAAGCGCCCGGCCACAAGGGGGTCCGCTGCTGTGGACAGCGCGCCAAGTGAAAGGGGGTAGCCAACCGGGTACAGCGCGTGGACGAGGTCTTCTCCCCGCAGCACGCGGTCTGCGCGAGCCGAAAAGCTGAGGAAGTCCACCAGCCGAAGGCCTGGATGGCGGTCGCTCAGGACTGCCAACATGGCGATGGCGATGGCAGCGACGAGGACCAGAGACCATGTCGGGCGCTTCGGGGGAGACCCCGCTGAAGGCGCCACCGCTTCGGGGCTCACAACGCGGGGTCAACCTTCACGAGGTTGTCTGCGAACGCTTTGTTGTCGTAGGAGTCATTGGTGATGAAGCCCGAGTCGTCGATGGCCTGGAAGTCTCCCAGCACCACGATGTCGCCGCCAGTGGCCGGCCGCTGCGACGCCCCGATGACGTAGTCGACGTGGTTGATGTCTCGGGAGCCGCCCGAGGAGTTGACCCAGCACGGCTCCTTGAAGGTGACCGTCTCGAGGCCCTCGGTGAGCTGCGAGGAGCTGAGATCGGTGGCGAGGGCAAGCTGGTTGGCGTCTGCGGCTTCGCCCGTGTAGCTCATGCTTGAGCCGAGAGCGGCCAAAGCATTGGCTGTCACGGTGGAATCGCAGCTCTCGCGGTCGCCGAAGAACACGACTCGGGTGCCCCGTCCAAGTGCGGTCTTGAGGCCTTCGATCTGAGCGGCGTCGAGGTCCTCTCCACCGTCGTGTCCGAGCGCGACAAGCCCGACTACGCGAAAGCTGGACAAGTCTTCGGTCCATTCGGAGCGGTGGTCGGTGTTCCATCCGAAGGACGTCTTCACGTGCTCATCGAAGTCGTCGAAGAGGCCCTTGCTGCTGGTGGGGCCGAAGCCGCCGTTGCCGTAGTACAGCAGCACTCGGTCCATGTCGGCGGTGGGGTAGACCGCGTCGATGGTGCCCTCGCCGCCGTCATCTGCGGTGTCGGCGGTGTCGGTGCTTTCGCCTGTGGAGTCGCTGGTGTCGCCGTCCTTGCCGCTGCAGGCGGTCAGCGCGACGGTGAGGCTCGCGGCCGCCAGCCATGAAGTGGGATGGGGCATGGGTGGTCTCCGGTCTACTTTTTTGGGTCTCGGCGGGGGGGCGTGATCTGCATACCATGTGTACGACCCTGTCCGCCTCGGGGCGCGGAGGGTCCGCTCCCTTCGGGCATTACCAATGCGCGCCAGGGAGCGGGATGTCCGGCTGCCAGGGCCGTCGCGCAGCTCGAGAGCTCCGCCAGCGTGGCCGTGACGGTGTCGCGCTCGCTGTGGAACTCGACCCGCACGTTGTTGCGGCTGGGTCCGTCCATGGTCCATCGAATCAGGCGCAGTCCGGCAGACTCCATGGCCTCGGCGAGCACCAGCAGGCACGCGGTCTCGTCACCTTTGACTGACTGCGTGGACAGCAGCTCTTCAAGCAGACGCCGGTTCCGAGATGTGCTGCGCGCGGTGGTGTCGGACATGCGCCCTTCCTTTGGCTGGCTCGCCACCTCGATGGCGGTGGCGCTACCTTAGCCGCCCGCTTCGGAGGTGCCGTGTCCGTTCCATCCCACATCTCGGGTCCGGTGGACCTGCTCGTCCACGACGCCGATGTGTTGCTCACCTGCGCGCCGGACGCCGACGACCTCGGCCGCATACGCGGCGGCAGCGTGGCCTTCCACGAGGGCGAGGTGGTGTGGTGTGGTCCGGCTGCGCATGCCCCCAGCGCCCGTGAGGTTATCGACGCGACCGGTCTCATCGCGATGCCGGGACTGGTCGATCCTCACACCCATGCCGTCTGGGCCGGGTCGCGGTCGGATGAGTTTGCTCGCCGGCTAGCTGGGGTGTCCTACACCGAGATCTTGGAGGCGGGCGGGGGCATCCTGTCCACCGTGCGCCACACTCGCGCGGCCGACAGAGACACCTTGGCCGACACCTGCCGCGACCGGTTGTGGGGATTGCTGCATCGGGGAGTGACCACTGTGGAGGTGAAGTCCGGCTACGGTCTTGACGTGGCCACCGAGCTCCGGATCCTCGAAGCGGCGTGGGACTGCACCGACACCGTGCGCATCGTGCCCACCTTCTTGGGGGCCCACGCCATCCCCCCGGAGTTTCGGGGCCAACGCGATGCCTACGTGCGGCAGATCATCGACGAGCAGCTGCCTCAGGTGGCGGCTGCGGAGCTGGCGGTGGCCTGCGATGTGTACTGCGACCGCGGTGCGTTCACGCTCGACGAAGCGGTGGCCATTCTCGAAGCCGCCAAGGCGCACGGGATGGGGCTTCGCGTGCATGCCGAGCAGGTCGCCTACACCGGGATCGCCGAAGCAGCCGCTCGAATGGGGGCCACGAGCGCCGACCACCTCGAGCGCATCGACGACGCGGGCATCGCGGCAATGGCCGCCCACAACACAGTCGCTGTGCTGCTTCCGGGAGCTCAGCTCTACCTTAGGGACTCTGCGCCACCGGTGGCTGCTCTCCGTGAGGCTGGGGTCCGGCTGGCGCTCGGTACTGACCTCAACCCGGGCAGCTCGCCGGTGCATGACCCCTGGGCCATCGCCACGCTCGCGTGTGTGCTGCAGGGCTTCACCACCGACGAAGCGGTGCTTGGGTTTACCCGACATGCTGGCGCGGCGATTGGTCGCACGGACACCGGCTGGCTCGGCCCTGGCTCGGCTGCAGACCTGGCGCTCTACGCCCCTCCGCCCGGAGAGCCTGCCGCAGCCGCATCGTTGGTGCAGCACATTGGAGGCGCAAGGACTATCGCGGTGGTGCGCGACGGCATCCGGGTCGTCTGACTTGCCCTCCCTGGAGTAAATATGCCTGCGAAGTCCTTGGTCGCGATTCGCTGGGATGGAGGCTGCCTCTACCTTCTCGACCAGCGCCTGCTCCCTCATTCTCGGTGCGAGCTCACCTGCAGCACCTGGCAGGAAGTGGCCGGCGCGATTTCCGAGATGGTCGTTCGGGGCGCGCCTGCCATCGCCATCGCGGCTGCCTACGGGATGGCGCTTGCCGTGCGCTGTGGGGAGGACCTTGAGACCGCATCGCAGGGCTTGCTCGCTGCACGTCCGACCGCCGTGAACCTGAGGTGGGTGCTGGAGCGGCTGTCAGCCGTGCCCGACCATCGGATTGCCGAGGAAGCGGTGGACATCCACGCCGAAGACCTCCGGATCAACCGAGCGCTGGGGGCCCATGGTGCCGGGCTCCTCAGCGGAGGTGTGCTCACTATCTGCAATACGGGCACCCTCGCGACGGGGGGACATGGCACTGCCCTTGGCATGATCCGCAGCGCCTGGGCGGCGGGCACTCCACTCCACGTGTACGCCCTGGAGACGCGTCCCTACCTCCAAGGCGCTCGACTCACCGCGTTCGAGTGTGTGGAGGAGGCCATCCCCTGCACGCTCCTCACCGATGGCATGGCTGCGGCGGCGATGGCGTCCGGACGAGTGTGCAGCGTGGTGGTGGGGTGTGACCGTGTGGCCGAAAATGGCGACACAGCCAACAAGATTGGCACCCTCCAGCTGGCGGTGCTCGCACGCCACTACGGCCTTCCGCTCTACGTGGCGATGCCCACTTCGACCCTTGACCGACGGTGTGCCACGGGCGCAGACATCGTCATCGAGGAGCGTGGTCCTGACGAAGTGCGCGGTGTCCAGGGGATGCCCATCGCGCCGGACTCGGTCGCTGTGTGGAATCCCGCCTTCGATGTGACCCCGAGCCAGCTCATCTCTGGGTGGGTCACGGAGCACGGGATCTGGCGACCTCCCTTCCCATCGGAGTAGGGTGGGGCTACAGGACGGGTCGCGCCGGCGTGGCCCGGCCTTGCCTCGCGCTATCGGCGTGGTGCCAATGAGGTGTCTGATGTTCGTCGCGTTTGGATTTGGTGGTCCCTGGGAATGGGGCATCGTTCTAGTGCTGGTGCTCATCGTGTTCGGCGTGGGCAAGCTGCCCCGCGTGCTCGGGCAGATGGGCAAGGGTGTCAAGGCCTTCAAGGACGGCATGAAAGAGCGCGACGATGAAGTCGTGGCGGGGGCGCTCGACGCCACTGACTCGGTGCCCGCCTCGCGGGTCACGGAAGCGGAAGAAGTCACCGTCTGAGGCAGGGCACGGAAGGAGGCCATTGGCGGCGAAGAGACCGCCGGTCACCTCAGATTCCAAGCTCGTCGTCGGCCACATGTTGGGTCACGACGGGCTTGTGTCGTTCTTGGGCCGCCTCGTCCCTGGGCGTCTGGGGACTTGAGGGCTGCTCCACCGTACCGAGGTCCAGCGCGGCCTTTCGCACATCGGCGTCGCGACCGCCCAGCATCCGGCGCACCTCGGGCAGCAGCTCGTCGGGCAGCACGCCCGCCTCGAGTGCATGGCGCAGATCCTGGCGCATGAGTGTCGGCAGCAGTCGCCGAGCGATGGGGGCGGGGGTCCAGGGGTTGCAGGCCAGCGCCTTTCTGACCCGGTATCGACTTGACCAGCGGGTGTGTCGCGCCACGGTCTCCAGCACCTCGGGACGCGTGGGACGCATTGCCGCAATCCGGACCGCGTCTCGTTCGGTGATGCGAGGATTGTCGAGCAGAATGCCGATGACGCGGTGGTCGCGGTCGTGGAGCAGGCGGTCGAGCTTGTAGCGGTCGCTTCCTCGGGCGGCGGCGCGGCGGGTGCCCAGCGGCAAGTCGAGGTGTCGGTTGCCGATGTAGCGGTCGTCGCCGTTGGCCCCTGGACTCAGCGCAGCACTCAGAAAAAAGCGGGCGACGCCGTCGAGGCGGGAATCTTGGGCGGCCTGATACGCAGCCTCCACTCGGGCGTAGGGCATGTCGCGAAACACTGTGGGCTCAAGCGCCAGCTGCTGCAGGACTGCGCGGGCACGACCCGAGCCCGATCGCGCACGGGCCATCATCAGCACCAACATGGCGACCAGATCATTGGCCTCGAGGTGTTGGACCGCTTCCACAGTGACCGCGCGACGCATCTGAGATTCGCGCAGCGTGGACACCTGGCGCTCGAGGCGTCGCAGCCGCAGCTCCAGCTCGGTGGCACGGTCGGCGGAGACTAGGCTGAGCGCGGCGCTCGGTAAGCTCTGGGGATCGGGATCGATGGCCGTCATGCTTCGGGTCTATTCGAGTTGGGGCGCATGTCCCGCCGCGCTGGACTACGATGATGCTGTGGAGGTGAAGATGAACCCGGCCCGACGACGACTTGCCTGGGTGATGGGCTGCCTGCTGGTCGGCTTTGGCGTTGGCGGTGCGTGGTGGATGTCGCGCGAAGAACCGGTGGAGCCCGAGGTCGCCGACGTCGAGGAGGTCGACCAGTCCCGCGAAGAGACGGAAGACCTCATGCGGAAGATTGGCTACGTGCAGTAGTCCACGCCGCTGCGCTCGGGGGAGTCGCGCCATCGGTTAGGGGCGTCGCTCGCTCTGGATGTCGCCGCAGATGAGCCTCGCAGACGCAGCCTCCCCGCCCGCAACCTCGCCCGAGTCGCCTTGGAAGCTTCTTGCGCTGGTCTTCGGTATTGCTCTGGTGGCGCGGCTTATCGTCATCGCTTTCTACCCAGACCCTTGGCAGTTCGACGCGTACCAGCGCTGGGCCGCGCGGGATCACCTGTGGGTGCAGGTCTGGCTTCCAGCCACCCAAGTGGTGGTGTGGACGGTGGCGAAGCTCGGCGGCAGCATCTTTGCTTTGCGCCTGGTGATGGCCACTCTCGCTGCGGCCACCGTGACCATGGGGGCCGCTCTCGCCCATCGTCTTGGCGGTCGCGACTCGGTGTGGCTCTACATTCCGATGGCGCTGTTCGGGCCATACCTCCTGTGGTCGGTGGTGCCCTACCAGGAGTCCACTCTGTTGCTGGCGCTGTTCGGCGGCTTGTTGCTGCAGGACAAGCGACCCGTGCTGGGTGCGCTGGTAATGGGGACTCTGGCGTTTTGTCGGTACGAAGGCTGGCCCTTGCTGGTCGTGTTCATCGTGGTGCAGCGCCGATGGTCCTCGTTGTGGTGCCTGTGGGGGGTCGGGCTGTACTTCCTGCTCGATGGGCTGGGTCTCAACGAGCCGTATGCGGCCTCGCCGGACAGCTTCGAGGACTGGGAAGGGCTCGAGAACAAGCTCACCTGGCGCAACACCAAGCGACTCTTCGAAGGCGGCTGGTATGAGGCCAGCAATGCCGGGCTGCCCTGGGTCTTCCTGGGCGCGCTCTTCGCCCTGCGCAGCTTTCCGCGCTGGCGGGTCGAGACCTGGGTGCTGGTGCTCGCTTTTCTGGGCCAAGCGGCGGCCACAATCGGCTGGATGTTCTCCCTTGGTCTCACGTTCAGCCGGATGGCGGTGCTTCCTGGGATGGTGATTGCGGTGGTGGCTGCGGCCGCCGTCGGACGTCGGTGGAATCCCATGCGCCGGGATGTGCGCCTGGCGTTGGTGGGCACATCGTTGGCGATTGCGGCTTGGTCGGTGGCCCGAACGGTTCCCGATGTCAACCGGATGTTCCGCACCATGCGCCGTGAGGTGGAGGTGGTCCGGGTCATCGAGAGCTGTCCCGAGGACAGCTGGGCGATGCGGCCGCGCAAGCACCCCGGTCCGAGGCGTCGTCACGATGCGTGTGAAGTGGTGCAGGGGCTGACCAACTTGCGTGCCGGCCAGGACTTTGACTGCGAGACCTGGAATTGGGGTGGCACTGAGCCCACGATGCGGGTGGAGTGGGACCGTCAGCGGAAGGTGTACGTATACGAGCGCGTCAGCGGCGAGCCCCAAGGCGATTGTCCGCTGTAGGAAGTCTTCTGGGCCCGCCTTTGGTGCGCCCGAGCGGGCTCGGTGTGGCTCGGCATCTGAAGCAGCACGGGCCGGACACCCTGAGATGACCGGCCCGGGAGTGACGTCTGACTTAAGTCAGAGGAGATCGACGTCGAAGTCCATCATCGGGGCTTTGCCGACCTCGGCGAGGTGGGCGAAGTGCGCGGTCTCGGGCAGCACCATCTTGTAGAAGTAGCGCGCCGTCTGCAGCTTGCTCTGCTTCTGGGGGCCGTCCTCCAGCGTGAGGGCATGGCGCACCTGCTCGGCCCACACGTAGGCCAGAGTCACGAGCGCAAAGAGGTTGAGGTAGTTGCTTGCGGCAGCGGCAGCTTCCTCTTGGTCGGCCATTCCGCGCCCCGCCAGCGACATCGTGACCTGCTGAAGGCGCTTGCTCTCGGCCTTGAGAGGCTCGATGAACTCGGTCATGGCCTCGTTGCCCTTGCTGGACCGAATCAGGCCGGTGAGCTCGCCCATGAAGGTCTGAAGTAAGCGGCCACCGTGGCGGGGCAGCTTGCGACCTACAAGGTCGAGCGCCTGGATGTGGTTGGTGCCCTCGTAGATCATGGCGATGCGAACGTCGCGCATGTACTGCTCGACCGGCCAGTCCTGGGTGAAGCCTGCGCCGCCCATCACCTGCATGGCCTCAGAGGTGTTCTGGAATCCGCGCTCGGAGCCGTAGGACTTGATGATGGGCGTGAGGATGGCGACGAGGTCGTCCGCCTTCTGACGCTCGGCCTCATCGGGGTGGTGCTGGGACACGTCGATGTTGATGGCAATCCAAGCGACCAGACCTCGGAGGGCCTCGTTGGTGGACTTCTGGTTGAGCAGCATCCGGCGCACATCGGGGTGGACCAGGATGTTGTCGGCGTCGTGGTTGGGGTCCTGACGCTTGGGGTTGAGGCTGCGGCTCTGGCGCCGGTCCTTGGCAAATGCCAGAGCGTGCTGGTAGGCGGCTTCGGCGAGCGCGAGGCCCTCCACGCCCACGTTGAGCCGGGCAGCGTTCATCATGGTGAACATCGCGCGCATGCCCTTGTGGGGCAGTCCGACGAGGTAGCCGAAGCTGTTGTCGAGATTGACCACACAGGTGGGCGATGCGTGGATGCCCATCTTGTGCTCGAGGCCGCCGCAGGTGACGCCGTTCATCGAGCCGTCGTCGAGGTACTTGGGCACCATGAAGACCG
>Ga0315321_10000731_pt1 | contig 24983 bp, 16 predicted proteins | sample M180m21515metaG_FD_203464 | JGI IMG/M metagenome (GOLD analysis project Ga0315321, IMG submission 203464) | Ammonia-oxidizing marine archaeal communities from Monterey Bay, California, United States - M1 80m 21515 | ecosystem: Environmental > Aquatic > Marine > Intertidal zone | place: USA...
GCAGCCGAAAAGTCGGCGCGTCCGGTGACCGACAGTGCGTGGATGAATATCGCTTTGGTGTCGGAGTCGTTGGTCTCGATTTTCGGGAAGGCAGCAGCAAAGAACTTCTCTGCGTTTTCAAAGGTGGCGTGGTGGACGGGGATGCCAGCATTCTTGGCGAGCGCCAGCCCCCAGTAGATCGTGGCGGTACTGGTGTGGGTGCTATGGTCTGCGAGCCTGTTCCAGGACCAGGAACCATCTTTATGCTGGGTGACAACCATGCTGGAGACGAGCGAGCGGACACGCTCGGTGAGCTGATGGATCTCTGAGGCAGAAGCACCGCGGTCGCGCGCGTATTCGAGGGCACTCACAGCGGCCAGCAGTGTGCTTCCGGGTGTCTGCGGTTCCGGTAAATAAAGACAGCTCGAACCGTACATCGGGCTGCCACGCTCCAGAGCGAGGTCGATCAGGGCTTGCTCGATCGAGGGGCTGATTGTGATGTGAAGCTTCCGCCCCGAGTATCTTTGTTCTTCTGGCAGAGTGAGCGTGGTGCCGGCCTCGGTACTGGTGACACCGCCAGCGTGTGCAGCGTATTCGAGTCCCCACGGTAGGACGCGCAAGTTTGTTTCCGAACTGTCGCTGTGGTCGCCCGCCTTTGCCGCAACTGCGAGCTTGAGCGACTCCGTGAACGGAATGGTGTAACCGTCGAACACGAACTCGGTGGTACTCTGCTTCTTGATCTGGATGGTTTTTTTGGTGTTGAATGGCTGAGCCGCACCGGAAACCTGCAGCGTGACGGTGGCCTCGCCCTCAAAGTCGGTGAGGTTGTGGATCGTGGCAATCAATTCCATCGAGTCGCCTTCCTGCAGCACATCAGGCGTCCGTAATTCGACGAGGAATTCTTTGCGGGTGATGATCTTGGTGCTGGCCTGCCCGACGAGAGTATCTGTCGTACAGCCTTTGGCCGAGAGGTTCCATTGGCCCACAGAATCGGGGAGTTGGACTTTGGCTTGCACCTTGCCGTCTTCCCCTGTGGTGATCGGAGAGAGCCAGACGGTGGCGGCATCCTCAATGCCTGTGTTGCTGGCACCACGGTTCAATTCCCGACCGAGCCCGAAGCCACCGGCGACCGTCGTCGTGGGTTGCCCTTGCGACAGGTAACCCATCATGCCTGCACCGTCGGATTCGAAACTGAATTCCGCTTGCACTCCGGCGGTCTGGAAGGCGTCGTGAAGGATTGCCTCACCAAAAAGATCGTTGCCGAAGTTGGAAAAGGTCTGGCCTACCTCCATCTGCTGGGATTGCTGGGATTGCGGCAGGGCGAGCTGCTGGAAACGGCCATTGTTGAAGATGCTCTCGTGGCCGCTGACGCAATTGAAGCTGAGGACGGAGTTGCGTGGATTGAGATTCAGCTCGATCTGGTTGATGGAGAGGATCTGTTCCAGATCGTTGGCAACGATGGTGGCCTCGCTGCCGCCGGCCTGGGTGCGTTTGGAAAAGGCGGTGTAGCTCCAGTCACAGGTCGAAACGAGGCTGAACTCGGTGAAACGACTCGCGCCTTCCTGGAAAAAGGTCAGAATATTCGCGGTACCCTCGGGAAAGCGGTCGAGCAGTGCCTGATTGACCAGCGCCAGTGCAAGCTCGGCTTTCACAGGGTTTCCGAGTTGGTCGGTGACAGCAATCTCGACCGTGGCGTCCTCGCCGGGGGTCCAGGTTTCTTTGCCTGGCGTGATCGTGACCTTCAGTTCGCGCCGGATATTGAAGCGTTTGGATGCAGCCCGCAGCACACGGCCGTCGATCAGTGCGACGCTGACGCGGAAGTTGGGGAAGTGCGCGTGTTCGACGGGGATCTCCAGCTTGTTTTCACCTTTCCTGATCGAGATGATCTTGTGGCCAATGACCTCTTCGCCCTCGTAGGTGAGCAGGGCGAGGCCTTTGGCCACGCGGGAGTGCAAACGCAGCGGAATTGTCGCGCCGACTTCGTAAGTACTCTTCTCGGCGAAGAACCGTAATTTCTGCATGTCCTCGTCATCCGAGACGCTGACTTGCACCTGATTGGTGACGGTCTGGTCAAAACGGTCCTGCCCGCTGGCGCGCAGCGTATGGATGCCACCATTCTTGAGGTTCAATATCGCCGTGGCTTTGCCGGTTTTGACATCGGTGGTGACCTTGATTTCCTCGACGGTGACCTCCGCAGTCGGTTGCGGGTTGTAGGCGGTCCACGGGACAGCTTCGAGCACGGGGTTCTGTTTTTGTACCTCGCTGCGCAAAACAGTAAGGGTGAGATCTTTACCGACGGGTTTGCCATCGGCACCGATCGTTGCAACCTCGACTTCGAAAGCCTCGTTGGCCAGCGTCAATGGCTGGTCGGGCTTGAGGGCGATTCGGTATCCGAGTTTGGCGAGGAAAACGGCGTTGCGGGTGGAAAGATTCAGCGCGGGGATGCTCGCGCCGAATTGCAATGGAGTGCCGGGAACGAAGCCTGCGGTGTCGAGGCTGACCACGATCTTGCCTTCGGTGTCCGTCTTCTGGCTGAGCTTGCGACCATCGGGCAAACTGATCTCAACGAGTTTGTCCGCGGCAGGTGATCCCCAATAGTAAATGGCGCTGAGCGTGGCCTCGATTTTTTCGCCGCGGAAGTAAACCTGCTGCGGGAACTCGAAAGCAAGACGCACCCGGTCGAGCTTGAACTGTTGGACAGAAAAATTCCCCTGATACGTGATCTCCTGCTTGTCCTTAGGGTGGGCGATGATGCTGTAGGATCCTAGTGCGGCGGAGCCTGGAAGTTGGATGACGGTGTCGAAGGTGCCGAATTCTGACAGTGTCAATTCAGACTCGCCAAGCAGGCGACCGGCAGGGTCGGTGATGCGCACCGTGTATTCGCGTTTTTCCGGGACGATATAGCTGCCGTCCTTGACGTCACGGATGATCCCGCGAACCGCGACTGACTCACCCTGTTGATAGGCCGATTTATCGGTATAGATGTAACCGCGACGCGACAGACCGGTGCTGAATTGCAGGTTGCCGATGTTGAGCAGGTTCGTGGCGCTGCCACCGGGACCCGTGGCGAGCACACGCAAGTCGTTGAGGGTGGTCAGCTCAGGAAATTTTCCCCGAAACACGCCATCAGCGCCGGTCTTACCGGTGGCAATGATCCCGGTGCCGTCGCTGAACAGCAGTTGGGTGTCCGCCGCCGGTTTTTTCTTTTGTTGATCCTCGACATAGACGAGGGATTCCTTCCGGCTGCTCTTGAGGATGAGGTCGATGTCCGAGCGAATGACGAGCGTGCTGGCGGACCAGTCGCCACCCTCGATTTTGACGACGCGAATCCCCGGCTGCTTGTCGGGGAACGGGATCTCGATGTCGCGGATGAGTTGCGTGTATTTCTTGTAGCCATCGAGTTCCATTTCCCAGGTTTTCTGAGGCTCGATGAGATCGATGTCGAGGTGATCGATGCGGCCGAGCGTGTGGGTCTTGCGAAAGTAGGACTCCAGATTCAGCGGATAGACGCTGACTTTGAGTTTCTCGATGTTACGCGCGGTGACGGCCACTTTCGCCACCTCGTTGGTGCGGAAAGTCCGCTCGGTGGCGACGCCGAGAGATTTCTGCGAGAGCATGACGACGCGGGCCTTGGCCGGTTGCGCCCATGAGCCCCAGGTGAGGCGGCGGAACGTGGCAAGGCCGTCCTCGAGCTGGCCGAGCTGTTCGGTTTGGAAGACGCCGGTGCGGTAAAGCGCCAGCGATGACTCCTCGGTGTTGGGGTACTTGCTGATGAGACGCGACCACTCATCGATCGCCTTCTTGTATTCCGCCTTTGCCACGTGCATCTGTCCAAGCGTGAACATGATTTGTCGCGATCGGTGGTCGAGCGGGTACTTGTTGAGGAACTGAGCGAAATGTTGTCGGGCTTTGCCATCTTCGCCGGCGGCGACTGCATCGAGGCCAATCTGAAACTCGGCATTGATGATCCCGGTCTGCGACGCAGCCCACTGGGCGCCGTCCGGGTTGCGGTTGACATAGGCCTGCCACTGCTTGATTGCCTCTTCATATTTCTTCTGGTTGAAGAGCAGTTGCGCGATTTGAAAGAAGGACTCACGTTGCAGCTTTTTGAGATTTTCAGCCGGAGAGACACCCGTCTTGGAATCGGGTGTTGTGGCCTTCTCGTCGGCATTGAATTCGAAGTTTTTTCCTTCGACGAAATCCCGGTGTGCGGCGATCGCCTCGTCGGTGCGACCGAGCCCGACGAGCATGTTGGGCAAACCGCGGGCAAGTTGGATGGCCTGCTCGTATGCCGGGTAGGCGGCGAGGAATTTTCGGGTCTCGGCGATCGAGTTGGGGAGATCTTCGGAGTAGGTGAGGACACGTTGATAGGCGACATCCGATTTGTCACGCTTGACACCCCCACCGCGGCCATCATCGAACTCCATGACGATGTCCTGAATAATCGGAAGGAAGGCATCGACGTTCTGACGGGCGGCTGGGTGGTTGCCGTTGGTAATCTGGGACCGGATCAGAGCGAACCGTGCCTTGAGACGATGCTTGCCGGGTGCAACGGGATTCTGTTTCAGCTGGCCGCGCTGACGTGTCGCGCTGCCGACCGGACCCGTCCAGGTCGGGTCGAAGTCGTCGAGGTACTTTCGCAGGGCAGCGATCGCCTGCGGATGTTGTTCAAGCCGCTGAAGTGTCAGGGCGGCTTTGAACTGAATGTCGTCACTGAGCTCGCGTTTGATCTCGAGCGATAGCACCTGCTGGTAAAGCGCGAGCGCCTTTGAGTCGTCGGCGGGAAGCGCATCAAGCTCGTTCGGATCGGGGCGGCGCGCAAGTTTATCAGCGAAATCGACCAGCACCTGCGCAATCGACTGCTTGCGATCAGGCGAAAAGATTCGGCCTGCCTCCACCGCAAGGATCGACTCGGCGGCCTTGTGATCCTTCTGTGCAATCAGTGCGCGGGCCAGAAGGAAACTCGCTTTGTGTTGCCATTGGGACTCGGGATACTCGGTGAGAAGTTCCTCGCACGCAGCAACAGCGGCGGCATGTTTCCCAGACTGGTACAACGCGACCGCCTTGAGGTAGCTCGGGTAGTCACCTGGCTCGGATTTTTCCAGAAGGGCGATGGCGACCTCGAACTGGCGGGCTTGCAAGGCCTGTTCGGCATCGTCGATCGGTGCAGCCTGAGCCGTTGAGAGAATCAGTAGTGCGCAGATGGCTGCGAGTCGGATACTGGTTTTCATCGTTATCACGTGTTTTTCCTTCTCGTGGGAGATGCCCAAAACCGAATCTGTCTGGAAGTCTGCCTGATGCGATATTGCAGAAAACTGCTTCGCCCCTCGTCACCTGAAATTATAGCCGCGAACGCCATTCAGAAAAGTAACGTGTTTGTAAACCCGGGTTCACTCATCAGACGCAAGCAGCCAAAACGAATCGGAGAACGGGTCACCGATCAGGTCAATGCGATCGAAACATTGCAACCTCTCAGCTTAGTCAGTTCCGTTGCAATCCATGGCTGAGAAATACTTGAAAGTCAGCTTTTCGCAGCGTCTCATTCCCGTCTGGGTTGTCTGACCCGATCACTCCAGCCAGCGTAGGATCTTTCATGAGACCATCGCCTCTCCTTCTCCCAGTCTTCCTGTTTGCCCTTTCGGTGGTAGTCTCCTTAGCCAACGACGACCTCAAGGTTCTGACCGACGCACCGGGTGAAACATTGGAACGTTTCACGAGCTTCCGGAAGGTAGTGCCAAGATACTTGTCAGGATTTCCATTGAGCATCGGCACAACCCACGTCTCTCCCTCAGAAGCCAATGACAGACTAGTCATCGCTCAACGTGGCTTGGGAAAACCCAATGCGAAGGCATTGCGTGATTTAGCTTTCATGGACCTTCACGCAAACCATCCCTATGCCTCATGGTTTAAGAAGGGCGATATTGATGGAGAAGCAGCAGTACGAAGCATTAGCGAAATTGGTCACCACGAATTTTCGTAACGGTGATCCTTGCTTGCCAAATGCGGAAAAAAGGCGAGTGCGGCGAGTAGAATAACCGCAACGAAACTGACGACGGCAAAAATTGCATATCCTAGGAATAACCCACGTTCAAATCCGAGACTGGCTTCAAGGGGATTTTTTGGGTTCACATAAATTTCGAGTGATGAATCGGTAATCAATTGACCAAAAGTTTTTTTATGGACATTGCCATTTACATTGTATTCGACGTCGATCTCTACACTGTCGACGTATCCCCCATCAGCCCTAGGGATCTTCACCCGTCGTCGATCAACAACGCGAGCTGTCACTTTTCTCCATGATTCAATCGTAACTCCCCGTTGCCAAATATTCATCGCAAAGCGAGTGCAAATAATGAGACTCAAAATGCTAACGCCGACGGGAATCAGCCTTTTTGATAATGCAACCCAGCTGCCAAGACTTCTTTCGACATTGTCAGAACCCATACGCTGTTGCCCTTTCTTTTAGCTCATGTCCGGTCTAACCCTAGCACCGTTATACCCTGAAGGTCGGGGCGGCCAACCTGCGGTACGCCGCCCGCACTGAAATGCCGGCGCGCGAAGCTGCATTCTCGATGTGGCAGCCGGGTACCAATGCTTGGAACAGTTGGCCATCACCCTGCAGTTCAGATTCGATGCCAATCTTTGCCACCCGTGCCGCGTGGGATTGCTCATTTTTTCACCTTTTGAAGTTGCAAGGCGAGTTCTGTCAGTTGTTCATCACTCAAATTTTGCGATAGCCAAGTCGCTAGAGCAGTCACGTTTGGCAAGTCGTTAACGAACGCGGCCTCGGGTTTGCCTTCGCTTTTGAACACAAGTGCGTGTTTTTGCGAAGTTTGCTGAGCTTGTGCGAGTCCCTCTGGCGTTACTGTAGGTCCTGACAGGCAGGACACTCCGATCCAAATGCCGTAATGAACGGTGTTTGGCTTTTTTTGTTGCGCCGCATTTCTCGGATTTACTCGTACTGCCTCAAACAGCAACCTCGCGCACGCCCTCTGCTCATTCGAGCGTGTCGATCGCGTTGGCAATTTTCTTAGCCAGATGTTTAACTGATTCAGGTCCGTAGTGACCGTAGGCAATCCAGTCGAACCTCAGACTCTCAGGCTCCCGTCTCAAATCAATCATCATCGAATCAGTGGAATCGGGCAGAATAGCTGCGTCGTGGAATCCGGTCTGCCGCGGGAGAGCAACAATCAGGACGGAATCCACACCAAGGGATCTCAGTCGCTCTGAAGCCATCAATATCTGTGGCTTGCTATCCTCCAAATTTTCGTTCACCGCTTTCTCTGGCGGTACATCCAAATCACTCTCGCGTCCCGCAAGTAAATTGGCCGGAACTCGCAACAAACGACAAACACCAGCAACCACATAGCTATCCCAATAAAGATCCCCACCCAACCGAGCCGCAGAATCCCTGGGAGTGACCACCGAATGAACCATGTGCAAATCATTTGGAGGATCCACCCTGTCCCAATCAGATCGATAACGGTAGTCATCGTCTCCATAAGCCAGAATTACTCCGACATCGTATTGGCTTGGCTCCGTCATCTGCGTCAGTTTCTGTACGTCTTGCCCAAGCGTAAACCCGGGCCAAGAAACGAGATCAATATGGCATGCGTTCGGCAACCGTTCGGCAATCTGGTGATGAAGCGTTTCATGGTCGGCAAGACCATAACCAAACCCCATGGATGCACCACCAAGCATGACGATCCGCACTGGCTGCGTCGCAGAATTATCAATGCTCGATTGGTCGCTATCGCCGCGGACCGCCGGTTTTCGAAAGCCTCGCGAATCTAAGCGGACTGGTTCCATCCAAACTTGATCGGCATTTCGCATCGTGCCGTCATACTCCGAGCAAAACACAAATCCAAACCGTGGATCACGCTGATGCACTCCCTCGGTAAACCACGTGGAATAGAAAATCGGCCACGGCACCAAAACACGCAACAAAGACTCACATAATACCCAACCGATCATGATCGCCAAAACCATCGAAGCGATGGTGCGCATGAGTTGCGATTCGTTTTCTCTCGCCATCATGTTACCCCCGCCTAAAATTGAAAATAGATAAAATTTGTCGGCCGAAATCCGACTGACAACAGCGAAAACACAATCATTGAGTACACACTCCAACGCACCATCACAGGGGCACGTAAAAACACTAGTTCACTCTTGATTTTCTCTTTCCAGACATCAATCACCAACATAATCGCTATCGCGGTTCCGATTGGTACAGCAAACGACAACCAACGCGGATCCGCCAGTGGTGACAAGAACATGCGGGAAAACGTCACGGTGATGTCAGATAAAGATTCGCATCGAAACAAGGTCCAACCAATGAGCATCAATACGAATGTGACCATGATTTTAGCAAGCCGAAGAATCTTGCTGGACAATTGACCTGGATGCCCTTGAAGTAAGTGCCAATTCCCTCGTGCTGGCCGCACTACCATCCACGCATGCTGGCCAACCAACAAGATGCCGTGAAAGCCTCCCCAAATCACAAAGTTCCACGACGCTCCATGCCACAACCCGCCCAGTAGCATCGTGAGTATCAAGTTACGACAGGTGATCGCGAAACCGCGCCGGCTTCCACCCAATTCAAAATACAGATAGCGACGCAGCCATTGTGATAGCGATCGGTGCCATCGATTCCAGAAATCACGTGGACTGGCAGCCAGATAGGGTTGGCGAAAGTTTGCCATTAACCGAAACCCCATCCAACGTGAGATGCCACGCGCGATCATGCTGTAACCAGCAAAGTCGCCATAAATCTGAACGGTAAATCCCACATTCGCCAACCATGCGATCGACCCGCCGTAGCGTGACGGCGATGCGTAAAACTGATTGACCATCGGTGCGATCGAATCCGCCAAGACCACTTTGTAAAAGTATCCCAACAGCACAAATTGCAAACCGATTACCAGATCAACGCGGCGGATGTTTCGTGGTCCCAGCACTTGTGGCAAAAAGTGAGTCGCCCGCTCAATCGGCCCGGCGACCAACTGGGGAAAGAATGCGACATAAACAGCAAAACCAAGTGGGTTGTTACAAGCCGGCACGCGGCCGCGATAAACGTCGATCGTGTAGCTAAGCGTCTGAAAAGTGTAAAAGCTTATTCCAACCGGTAGTATGATTTCGGCCATTGGGATCGACAGCCCCAGACCAAACATCGCTGTAAGTTGACAAAAGCTCTCAGTAGCGAAATCAAAGTACTTGAACGTTGCCAACACACCAAGGTTGACCACCAAGCTGAATAACAGCCATCGCTTGCGAGATTGGTTGTTTCCCTTTTCGATGCGGAGTCCGGCAAAAAAGTCCACCACAGTGGAGAGCAGGATCAGTGATAAAAAGCGATAGTCCCAGGCAGCATAAAAGACATAGCTAGAGACGAGCAACAACAGGTTCTGACCAGCCGTTTTCCGGCTCAGCGCCACATACGCAACGAAGACGATGGCGTAGAAGACCAGAAATGTGTAGCTATTGAAAAGCATGCTAGGTCTCTGAGTGATGGTGACCGCCAGATATTACGTCATCGATCATGTCTCTCACAGATGGATGTGACCTTTTAATGGTCCTTGCCTGCATCGCTCCTAGCACACATCCAGTACTTAGCGTGTTTTCCTCGTGCCCTCAGTAATCCTGCAGATGCCAAGCCAGCCCTCAGAAACAGCTCAATGACGGGGTGTTTATCGGTTCGTTTCAACAACCATTCATCCAATTTCTCAACATCGTCCACTGGACATGCTAGATCAGCTTTGGGTTTTGCATCCTGTTTTCCTTGCGTTCGACGAGAGTTTGAAGCACATGCTCAATTCTCTCTGTCGCGATTTTTGGGCCAGCTAGGCCCGGGCAATCAAAGCCCTCTCATTATAAGTCAAGAAACAAAGAATTCACGAGAACCTTTTCTTCTGTTGGTGGTCTAACTTCAGGTAGCCAGCCTGACACTGGCTAACAGCATGATGAGCAGGGAATGTCCCTCTCCAACCTGCCCGATCCGGGCAAGGTGGAATTTGTCGTTGACGGACATGCGGCCTTTGGCAATCCCACGGATCCAATTCTCGGCCGCCGCTGGCCAAACACTGATGCTCAGAGTGCTGATTTTTCATCAACAGCAATTCGAGAGTACCAATCATGAACAGAAATCGTTCGCAACCAAATCGTCGAAGTTTCTTAGTTGCGTCAGGACTGACAGGATTATCAGTTTCCATTCCTGCCCTCGCCTCCTCACGAGTCCCGGGACCAACACCGCCAGGTAATCGCGTCGTCATCACGCAAGTGATTTGGGATGGACAACACCCTGTCATGGACAATCCGTATTACAGGACACAGGAACAGGTTGATGCATTAGTCAACAAAGCAGGGAAAATTAATGCAGCGATAGGAATCAAACTCATGGGCCTCTCCCATCTTCTCAAACAACCCATAGATCTGTCTGAGCATCTGCGGTAAACCAAGTCCTCATTTGCTGACAGCGAAGCACTTCCACTTATCCACAACCTGTGGTCACGCTGTGACCACGGCAAGATAGTGAAGCTAAAAAGACAATTGACATCGATTGGTTTCGTTCCCGAAGCAAAAGCATGCCACGTCGGCGAAAAACAGCATGTCAAAAGCAAGTCATCCACCTGCCCAGGAAAACGATGGCAGACGAATTGACACCGTACCTAATCCTCAAGATCGCCGGAAAGAATTGCGAGAAGCCCGCCGAACTGGACCGATGATCTGCACAGAAGATCAACGACCTTATCACACTTGCGGACAACATGGCTGATGGGTTCATCGCACCGACTTACATACTTGCTACTGACAATGAGTGGGCAGTTGAACGGTTGGAAAGCAACATCACTTTCTACAAACAGCAAACACATTCCATTGCGAACACGAAACACCGCATGATCGCTTCAATGCATGCCACCAGCAGAGCTATTTTTTTCGATGTTTCAGCATGAAATCGAGAGCAATGATGTCTGCTGCATCTCGCAGGTCAAGCCTCAAGTGATGCCCCTGATTTTTCGCTTCACAAATGGAAAGCTCGATGCCATCATTGTTGGTATAGGTCCGCACCTTGATTTCTTTGCCGTGAGATTTCATGACAGGCTGGGCCTTGCACTCATTAAATGCTCGCCAGACAGCCATGCGTTGTTCTGCTGAATGCATCGTTACCTTGGGGTTCGTCGTTCCAAGGTAGCTTTTGTCTCGATCACCAATGACTTGCATCAGGTGAACGGGCGTGGTGTTCTTGTCTGGATCATGGGCCCCCTCGGCCATCCCACAACTCATGGGACAAACCGCAGCAAATATTGAAGTCTCTTTCGCAAGCCGATAACAAAAGAGCCCGCCACTTGAATGGCCCGTCGCGTAAATTGCCTTCGCGTCTGCAAGCCCGTTGGAGATCAACGCTTTGATGACTTCACGAATCAACCCGACGTCATCGTGGTTCACCACATGAAAATCCTCCTTGAAATTCCATTTCTTTAGGGTCTGAACCGCATCCACACCGACCAGAATCAAATCACGACTATCCACGTGACGCCGCCAGCGTTCAATTTGCTTATCCGCATTTCCGCCAGCCCCATGAAAACAGAACAGAATGGGATAGCTTTTCGCTTTATCAAACTTCTTGGGCGCAACGACCACGAGTCGCCTCAGTTCGCCACCATATTTAACGCGAACCTCATTCAGTCCAGGGTGAAGCACACCCGGCGACAAAGCCTTCAAACTCGGATCTTGTGCCATCACTGAAACAGAAAGCACGACTTGCACCATCGCACACACCATGATCAACATCATGGACCTCATGCTAACCCAGCAAGAGCGTCCAGCGACTGACGTTGAATTCTTACCAATCCACCGCATTTGACACTTTTCCAAACTGCGAACACCAAAACACCTGATGACTGATTCTACTCGCATCGTTGCCCTTGATTGTCTAGCCATGTTTTAACGAAAAGTTTCCTGAACATATTGAATCAGATCAGACACGTCCTGCAATTCAAGATCCTGTTCGAGACCGTCAGGCATCAGGGATTTCCTTGACGCCTTGAGCATTTCAATGTCGTCACGCAACACCGTGGTCCGTTTTCCTTCGGCAGCAAGCAACGTGATACCGGTGGCAGTCTCTGTTTCCAACTTGCCACTCAAGGTCCTGCCATCTTCCGTCAGGATGGAGTAGTTGAAATAGTTTGCATCCACAGCACCGCTAGGGTCAATGATTGACGACAGCAATGCTTCTTTCGTTTTATTTGTGATCGATGCCAACTTGGGTCCAACATCATACCCTTCGTTCTTCACTTTATGGCAGTTGATGCACAATTTTTTATACAGCACACTTCCTCGTTTGGCGTCGCCGTCAAGTTTGATAACAGGCTTGAAACGACTCAATACTTCCGCACGATCGGTTGACACTTTTGCTGACAGCACCTGTTTCCATGACTCTGCGTTCTTGCTGGCATCCAACAGCTGTTGCCGAATCGGCGCCGTCAATTCACTCGGACTGATGATTCCCTTCATCAAGTGAACGCGAAGGATTTCTGACCACGCCGGGCGACTCACGATGGCGTTGAGTATCTGCTTTCGCAGTTCGGGACTGTGCGACTGCCAGCTCTTCAATAAAACATCGGCTACTTCAGGATCGCTGATCTGTGCCAAGCGTGAAACAACCTGCTGTTGAACCAGCACGGGCGAGCGTGGACTCAACAGCTCCGTCATCAATGCAAAGTCGGATGCCTGAGTATCCGCTTCACGCCCCAGCAGCTGAACAGATGCGGCGCGGGCGTCGGCGTTTGATGCCTGGTCGGTGGCACACTGGCGTGCCAACTGAATACTGCGTTGCATCCTGCGGCGGGCGTCATTGGACATACGGCTGATGGGCCACTGACGGCTCCCAAGTCCATCGAGTGCCATTGCCAGGGAAGCAAAATGTTCCTTGTCTGCCTTCCCTTGAGGTGGTCCACAGACAACCTCCATGACCCGTTCAATCGTCTCTGCGTCACCCATCGCAACAGCTTGACCAATCAGCTCGCGAACCAGTTCAGGCGGCGCAGAGGACTCAATCAACGCAGCCAACACGCCTGAAACATTGCGTGGATTCAGAGAACTCATGGCAGCAGCTAACACATATTGGTTCTCTGAGTTGTTAGCCATCAATTGCCCAAGTGCTGATGCAGCGGCAGATTGTTCATAATTGCCCAAACTGGAAGCAAGCTCCAAACGCACCTTGGGGTCGGGATCGTCAATCAGTGGAATCAAATGGTCGACATCGGTATGGATCGTTGATGCAACGCGAACAGCATTGCGGCGTACACCAGCATGCTGATCTGACAACACCGCCTCGAGGCTATCAACTGATAGTTTCCCAAGACCTTCAAGCGTCCAGAGGGCATGAAGGCGAGCGAGTGGTTGCTGGCTGGTTTTCAGCAACTCATTCAGTGCCGGAACAGCGGCCTGATGGTCTCCTCGCACCAACATTCTTTGGGCCATGTCTCGCTGCCAGCCGTTCGAGCTTTCGAGTACAGCGACGAGTTCCGGTACGGATCGCTCAGCGAGCGGCTTACCTGATGCAGAAGTCTGATCACGTGTCTGTTCACGCCGCACTATGCGATAGATTCTCCCTCGATCCTCCCCCGCTCTGAACCACGGTCGTAATTCGTTCTGACCATTCTCCGGCAACCACTGGGGGTGCTCGATCATGTACCGATACATGTCCACAACCCACAGAGCTCCATCAGGTCCAGTGCGGACCATGACTGGCCGACACCAGCGATCCTCGCTGGCAAAAAAATCGGTTTCTGCTTCCTTGGGATCCCGTCTGAATTTAAAGCTGACTCCCTCATCACGAATCAAATTGTGCTGCACAAGATTATGAAACGGTTCACAGGTAAAAGCGTGCTGCTCCGTTCCCCGCTCAAACAAGTAATCATCACGGTAAATGATCGGCGAGCATGCGGATGTAAAGCGTCCAGATTGGCTGAAGCTGTGATAACGCTTTTGCAACTTGCTAGCGGGATAGACAGGCGGATTGGCAGGGGTGACAACCTGATGCTTGGGATCAGGTGGAGCATAATGCGAATTTCGGCGGATGTTTTGGTCAGCTAAGACATAGTGCCACAAAGGATGACTATTCTGCACACCAAACCAATTGCCCCAGTCATCGCGGCTTCTTCCGTATTGCGAAGGACCACTCTGTGGATCCATCAGTCCCTTGTCAGGGCGCAGCCGAAAATCGCGACTACCGACACGATATTCGACACCTGTTTGCAATGACGTGATTTTGCTGTCTTTGCCATAGCCACCATGATGGCTTCCACTGGCACAGTACACCCAGTTGTCGAGTCCCCAACGAAGACCATTGACTCGCAATTGTTGGTTCCCTTCGAGAAAACCAGAATACAGGGGCCGCTGCACATCGGCTTTTCCATCACCTGACGTGTCTTCCAAATAAACGATTTGGGGAGCAGCGGTCACAAGGATTCCGTTGCCCCACACCAGCACGCCGGTTGGAAAACTCAGACCTTCGGCAAACAAAGTGGTCTTGTCGTACAGCCCATCAGAATTCGTGTCCTCAAGAAAACGCACCCGCCCTCCCGGTTGCCCTTTCCCATCCAACCCCAACGGATAGTCAGCCATTTCCACTACCCAAAGTTTTCCATCCGCCCCCCAATCAATAGCAACGGGATCCTGAACCAGCGGCTCTGCAGCCACAAGCTGAACCTCGAAACCGTCACGTACCTGAATCGTGTCGATCGCCTGCCCCACGTCCGTTGGCGTTGGATCAGCCAAAATGACCGAAACTGCATCTTGTTTTTTTTCTATTTGCTTGACTGCGGCCGCTTTAAAATGGGCCGCGACTTCTGCGGGATTCAAAGCACGATCATAGAGAGCGATTTCTTCCATCATCCCCTGAAGGTTTGCAAAGTTGTCCGCTCTTCCGCCCAACAAAATCTGCCCGCAGCCATCCGGATACCCGATGGGTAAATCCTCTACGATTTCTGGTTCAACATCACCATTGAGGTAGACGGTGATGCGTTGGTCCTCTCGCACCATCACCACATGCGACCAACTGCCAGGCACGATCGGTGTCTTCCCCGCAACTAATTGATTCCGTTGATTGCCATTGAACACAATCAGCCGCCCCATATCCGAGTGCGTGCCACCGATTCCCAGATTATCACCCAAGGCGCCATCGACTCCATCCACCGCCCTTGAAAACACATAAGCGGTCACAGGGCGTGACTCGACGGGCAATTCATTCCGAAACCAGAGTTCGATACTGTACGTGTCTCCCAGATCAGGCACCTTTACCTTGACTCGTCCACCCGAAAAGTTAGGCACATTCGAATTCACTTCAAGCGGTTTTGAACCGTCTTCATAAACAGCAGAACCGGCTACAGGAGAACTGGCTTCAAGAGAACTGGGCGCAACTGCATTTTTCGCTTGCGAAGCCAACCCATCATGCAGTCGCCAAAAAGCAACTGGCTTGGATGCCAACACAACATCAGCATATTTCCGGCGTGATTTGGCATCAGTCGCTTTAGCGGACAGCACGACCTGTGGTTTGGGTCGTGGTGGGGGGACCATTCCCGATACTTGGTAAAGTGCATCGACATCGGCCGTCTTCAATGCACGATCGAAAACTGCAACCTCGTCAATTTTCCCATCGAACGTCGCCTGCGAAACACCATCGCTACCAATGAGCAATCGCCGAACTGGCTTTGGCGAATCAAGCGGCGCATCAATTTCAGGATCCAGACTGCCATTTAGGTAAACACGGATACGTTGATCGTCTCTGGTCACAATGATCTGCTGCCAATGTCTGGGCGACATGGGCGTCTTGCCCGGGTAGATTTTCTGGCCGGAACGAAGCAGCAACCGTCCTGCGTGTTCGCCGCTTGCTGTGCCACCAAGCAACAGCGTTTCTGTCTCGTTCGAAAACAGAACACCGGTGATTTCACGAACCCCAGCCGGCAGCATATTCTGAAACGACATCGCCAGACTGTATTGCTCAGGTGCCTGCTGCAAGCTTGCCTCGATGTGTCCACCGGCAAGATAAACAGCTCGCGATCCATATCCCTCTGCAGTGAAACCATGGGCCTCTGGACCAGGCAAAAACAAGGCAACTGCACCGTGATACTGAGCGGAATCATTCTCAATTGCATCGACAACCTGTTCCGAAGTCATATCATCGAGTTGCCAATGAGCGATCGGCTTTCGCTCACTGAGTGCCTGCGAATAGGGCGAATCGCTCTGGGCAATCGTCCGACGTTTCTTTCCGGAGACCTGCTCCAGCAAGCTCAACAAAGTTTCAACGATCTGCGGCTCTGCCTGTTCCTGGAGCCCGGCAGTACGAGCGGGCCAAGTCGTGTAGCCACCCAACTGGTGCTGCTCAGGCGGTGGAATGTATCCCGTTGCTCCGTTGGCAAGTTCAAGATTGAAGGTCGCAGCAAGCGGACTCTGACGTTTCAATTTCAGGCCGGTGATGCCATAAACTTCATTTGGAATCGCAGTGATTCCCAGCTCACCAATACGAACTGCCTGCAGAACCACCTCAGCGTTCGGATGTTCGTGAATCCACTCGGCCTGTTGGGCGTACACCTCCACTCGTGTGCGTGGCAACAATTCGCCACGGGCAGCGTTGATTGGTCGTGCCCATTGCCGACGGTCTTTGGACGGTTTCCGCAGGTCAATGGTCAATCGTTTTTCTGACATCGCCAGCGAGTGATCCGAGCGATACTCGATCTTTGCAACGGCATCCATCACGTGGTCCGCAACACGTTGAGAATACTGCTGACGATTGATTGCCTGACGGGGCTGGCTGTAATCCATCCAGTGCAAATCGCCGCTCGTACCCTGAGACATGATGCCCACAAAACCAGAAGTTTCCTGTTCGCTGACGTTCTGCATTTCTTTTTTCAACAGACGCGCAACCTCGCCAAAGTAGTCTGCGGAAAAACCACCTCCACCGAAATAGTGCATCGAAAGATTCGCCATCACACAGATGGGGGTCGCGTCCTTGTCGGAAACCACGCTCAACACCGAAAGCCATGGGTCAATCGGCCCAGCAGGACTTGTATAAGACGGATTTTGATAACCGGGGTGCATCATCGCTCGTACGGTTTGTTGACCGAATGGATCGACGCCCATTTTGTCGCTGCGAGTGATCCAACGACGACAATTTGTAAGCTCGCTACCGTCGACTACAGTCCAGCCAATTTTGGCAGGCTGCAGATTCCGGTATGCCTCGATAATGGACTTTGCGATGCGGGCGGGTACATACTGAACATACGGATCATCAGCAGGACACCCCAGACACAACATCGAGGACGGGGCCATGTGGGTATGAGTCGCGCTGATCAAAATACGATCAATTGGGATCCCTGTTTCCTGTGATGCCAGATGCTTGACTTTGTCGCACAAAAATGTCGGCAACATGCAAGAATCAACAATCACGATGGCAATCGTTTCTGATCGATCACTAATCACCAAGGAACGTGCGTGCAGCGGATCTACCACTCGATTTGACTTGGCCTGCAGAAACCCACCGTTTTGAAACGCAGGCAGTGTCTGCGGCGAGATGTCCACTACCGCAGCACCTGCAAGCAGCACAGCTGTATCCGCACCACGTAATGCAGTCCCTGTCATGAACACTGTCAGACAACAGGCAAAGTACAACAAAGATCTCATGTAAATCCCAAGAGTTATCGACGACTTTCTCTTACAAGAGCGGATGTTTGCAAATCACACAGGTCATTTCACACAGGCGAACTGCGTGAACAATGTGAGTTAGAAAACGGGTAACAACATGATCAGTTTCTCGGCACCATTAAGTTGACCCTTTTTACATCCGCACAGATTGTCCAGTGAAAGCATACCGAACCCTCCACGGACTCGTATGACTGGAAGACCAGCATGGCCCATCCCACCCAAATCTGTTGCTGGATCAGCATCATTGACGGCCCATGAAAGCTGCCGGACACACCACTCGTTGCTAGCTTTTTTGACTTCGCGGCTGACTGATGCAGCCTTGATTTAAAACGCAATCGTTGAATTTTTAGCTTGACAGGAACCAATTGATTTGTACATTTGTCCACCACTCGTCACATTGGCGAATCAACGCCAGCCAGTGTTGGTTGGCACCATTTTCATCACACTCTTGGGGCAAAAGAGTTATGAGTAATGCATGGGGTCGTAGTGTTTTGGTTCTTGCTTTCGCAGCAGTCTGCGCAATCTCGGTCGCACAGGAGAAACCGCAAGACCCAACAACTAATTCTGAGCGTGGGGCAACGTCGGTCAGTCGCGAAACGGTGAAGGGCAGGTTGCCGCGTTACTTTGCATCACTGGTAAACAGTGAGCAAAGGATCGAAATTTACCTGATTCAGGCAAACTTTCGTGATCAGATTTCGAAACTCAAACAGCAATTGGAGAAGCTTGAAACCAAACAAATGCAAGATATCGAAGCAGTACTAACAACGGATCAGCGGGAGAAACTATTGAACTTTCGCAACAGTTCTCGCAAGAAACGAGCTACAGGTCCCGTCGTTGGCGATCGTCCTACTCGGGATGAAGCGACGAACGATTCACCGGACCCCGTATCTTCAGCGAAGAACCCAACGTCGAGCACTCCCAATCAATAACGCTCGTAGCCAATGATCGGCAATACGATTCGATTAGAACAAGCGGTGCACGGCCCAAACCGTGGCACCTCTTGTTCTTTTCCTGATCATGTTGTTTTCATATCAGATCGTTGATTGTGTCGAGCGGTCGGTGAACTACACCACGCAAGAATCACCATTCGGTCCTCTGACGAGGATCCCAATTTCAATGTCCAATTCGATTTTGATGGATCAGCAAATGCGATAACATGATCTAATGGAATCTGGTGACACACAACAGAGGCTTTCATTACTGAACGCTTCCTGTCTTCTGATCAACCACTCCCGACATCTCTGCCATGAACCACAAGCACCAAATCGTCCTGCTATTTTTCACCGTTTTCAGTCTGTTGATTGAACTCCCTGCGTGTTCTGCGGAGGAACCTGATTCAACAAAGACCAAACCGCACTCATCTCCCAAAGTTCAAGTGAAAACCACAGACCTCCCGGAACTACCACTTGAGCTTACAAGCTTTGGCGGCGCTGTTGCGAACGGAACATTATTCATTTACGGAGGTCACTCAGGAACAGCACATTCGTATTCCACAGCAGAGCAGTCCAATGAGTTCTGGTCGTTGGATCTCAATGCCCCCAAACAGTGGAAGCAATTACCTTCAGGTCCGCGTCTGCAAGGTTTGGTGATGCTTCCTCACAAGGACTCGGTTGTACGCATTGGCGGCTTCACTGCTCGCAACGCCGAGGGCGAAGAACATGACCTGCACTCACAACAAACAGTCAGCCGCTTCGACGTTGCCAAAAACCACTGGGTCGATCTTGCTCCACTGCCGGAACCACGATCATCCTTGAGTGCTGCCATTTCTGGTGACCAGATTTTTGTGATTGGCGGCTGGGCACTCAAAGGCGAAGCAACAGAGTGGCATGGCACTGCCTGGAAACTGAATCTCGCAGACCCAAACGCTGTCTGGCAACCGCTTGCCAAGCCTCCCTTCAAACGACGGGCTCTGTTTGCAACAGCCCATGATGGAAAAATCCACGTGATTGGTGGCATGAATTCCAATGGTGGCCCAACCACTCGAACCGATGTTTACGATCCCGCATCAGACAGCTGGTCCCAGGGACCAAACCTCGAGGGCAAACCGCTCACGGGATTCGGTTCAGCCGCCCATTCCCTGGGTGGTCACCTTTACGTCAGCACGATTGACGGAAACGTCCAAAGACTGAATGAATCAGAAAAGAATTGGGAGGTGGTTTCCGAATACGACCCCGCGCGTTTCTTTCACGTGATGGTGCCTTGGACTGATACAAAAATGCTACTGGTCGGGGGCGCAAACATGTCTGTCGGCAAGTTCACCGACTTGGATTCCGTCGAGATCGCAACCGAGTAGACCTGACACATCAGGGTGTACGCCCAGTGCCAAAAATCCTTTGCCAGCAGTGGCCTGCTCAAGATCGGCAGGCTGAGCAGAGCGACTGACGCTTCTAAGATTTTTAGTCGTTGGCAAGCACTCTGTAACACAGATACGGATTGAATCCTCAGTACTCGCCACGACTCATTTCCAGCATCTTCGCGATCATCTTGAGACGGCTCAACAGGCTTCGGCAAGCAACCACATGCTCGCTTTTCAATTTGCTGGTCAGCACTTCCGAATACAGAATTTTGTCGCTGGACAAATCAGTCTTCTCGCCCCACTGCAATGCTTGGCCAGACAAATGATCATTTTCAAGCTGAAGTTCAGCGATTCTGCCCGACCAATCCTTCGTCCGACGCCCCACCTTTCCAGAATCACTTGAACAGCCGCCGCGGTGGCTTGCTGTGATCTCCGTCACCTCATCAACCAACAAAATCCCCGCTCGGTATTCCTGCTCGGTTTCGTACACTGCCAATAAGAGGGACCCTACTCGTGGAACTTCCCGCATGAGACCGGATTTTCCACAGGCAACTGATTTCATTTTTTTCTCAGTACTGAAAGACTCGCTTCCTTGTACTGGCGGTGGCGACGGAAAAAAATCCGGTCCACTCCGTGACCCCGTACTCGCGTCACTTCCTTGGTCCCGCGATTGGGCATACATACATTGGTCCTTATTCGAGATTTGGAATCGTGTTGTCGTCTGGCTGAAGCAACACCTCATACTTACTCAGTCGCGTGCATCACGGATTGGCTCCGCAAAGTAATCCGGAGCATTGCGGATCAGCGCAGGTTGAAGGCAGGATTCATGGCCCAACCGATTGGTTCACTGAGCCCAGCCTGAATCAGGTTGCCAGAACAGCAGCGATGGCCGTCGCCGCTGTTTCGATTCGATAGATACGTGCGCCCAAATCAACCGCTCTGAAACCATGCGAAATAGCCAATTGCACCTCATCATCGGTCCATCCACCTTCCGGGCCAATCGCAACATGAAAACAGCCGGTGGGTGCGGCATCACGGATGATATCGTCCATGGCAGGATGAGCGATCCAACGCGTATGCTGCTCACAACTCCTGAAAAAAGCATCGGACCGCATTGGTTCTTTCAAATCCAGCAACTGATTTCTGCCGGATTGTTTGCACGCCTCAATCACACCGCGACGGAGTTTTGCAAGCAATGAATCGGTAGGTGGGCGTTGCGTACGCTGAGCGATCAATGGCGTCAGTGAGCAGACTCCCATTTCCGTCAAACGCTCGATCAGTTCTCTCGAACGATCAGGTTTGGGCAGTGCGATCGCGAGATGGATCTCGCGTTTGGGTTCACGATTGATCGCTTGGGCAGCATTTGCTTGACAGTGGCATTCGTTGCGTCCCACATGCAGGAAATTCGCGGTTGCCTCATTCCCCCGACCGTCAAACAGGACCAGATCGTCACCAACCTGAACTCGCATGACACGACTAGCGTGCTGTGCTTCCGCCTCTGGCAGACTGACCAAGCCGCCCAAAATCGGCAAATCGGGGACAAAGTATCTTCGTGTCATCGTTTACAGCACCGCAATCTGGCTATTTTGGTCATCACGTGGCCTCAGGCATTCTCAAGAAGATACTACACGTTAGCCGATCTAAAAGAGGACTCGGAGACTCAAATTTGGTAGGTCTCTCCCCTCGCATCACCGTACCGTCTGTGCAGGAACTGAATTGTCGCTGTTTGTACATGAGCCTTTTTCCGGCTACCTGCACCACTGGTCACTCCAACGCCCCGCGTTTTTAAGCTGTCCTGATTTCTTTTTTTCAGGTCAACCACAGCGTGAAACGCTTGCTGCACTCCAATACTTTGCAGCGAGTGACTGGAAACTTGCCATCCTGACGGCAGCAAGTCGTTCCGGCGTCAGCCATCTACTTGATCATCTGGTTTCAATGCGTGGATTTGGTTCCTGCCCAGTCGACGTCATTCTGACACGAACGACTGGCGACAGCTCAACGTCGCTCATGCAGAAACTCGGTTCTGTACTGGGACACGGGCAACGCAACGAAATTACGCTTCCAATGATTGACGCGGCAATTCAACAGAGTGACAAGCAAGGAATTCGCACATTGTGGTTTCTTGAAAATTGCCCTGCCTCTACTATTGGCGTCGCTGCTGAATTTGCGCAGCGGCACCGAAATTTTTCGGTCGTTGCTACGACTCTGCCTGACGATCGCCCACGCCTCCAGTTGAACGCAGGCATGTGCGGCATGCAAATCGAGCTTGATTCGTTGCCCCCACAGGACACGCAAGCCTACGTTGCCGCTGCTTTGAAACAGGCTGGCAGCACAGGTGCAATTTTCAGCGAAGCAGCCATCACACGTCTGCATGACTTGAGTGCCGGCCTGATCGGTGAAATTGCCGTACTCGCCGAGTTAGCACTTACAACAAGCGCCTGCAGCGGACTGTCAAGAATCACGCCAGGCGTGATTGAACAGGTTGCTGAAAGCTACAACATGCAGCGTCTAACACACCCACCTACAAATGATGGTTTGCTGGGCAAGCGGGTTGCGTGATCAACTTTCGAAGCAGCATTGCACGCGCAGAAAGCTGACAGCAGACAGCAGACCGAGGTTCTCATTCAGCAACTCAGTGGTGACATTTCTCTGCGTCACCCGAATACGTCAGTCAGCGGCTTTGCCACAGACTGGGCAGTCCTCGCGTCGACTGACATTCATTGTGTGAAAAGTCATCCGTCTGAGATCCATTCGCAATAATCGACCAGACAACGGATCCCCCAATCCGGCAATCACTTTGACCGCTTCGACAGCCCCCATGCACGCCACGGTACCCGACACAGCCCCAAGCACAGGAAACTGCCGCTTCCAAGTGGGAGGATCTTTGGGAAAGATGCATTGCAAACAGGGTGACTGCCCCGGAATCACAGTCGTGATGTGCGCTTCCATCTCGTACATGGCACATTCGACCAGCGGTTTATTCTGTAGCACAGCTTGGCGATTCATGGCAAAACGCTCTGGAAACAGCGGCGCGCAATCAACAATCAGGTCACATTGATCAACGAGGCTTGCGGCATTTTCGTCATTTACATTTTCAGCAACCGAAACGATCTCTAGCCGCGGATTGAGTTCCAACAGACGTCGCCTGATCGACTCAATGCGTGGTTTGCCGATCCAGTCATGTGTCATCAGCAACTGTCGGTTCAGATCACTGGGTTTGACGTTGCCCGCGTGGGCCAACACAAGTTTTCCCACCCCGGCAGCAGCCAATTCATAAGCCACGACACTGCCGACTCCACCCACCCGAGAAATCATGACCGAAGCATCTTTCAAACGCTGCTGACCCTGCTGGCCCAAATCCGGAATCCACATTTGCCATTCAAAGACAGCTTTTTCCTCATCCGTCAGCAGATTAACAGGGACGATTGGTTCAGTCATTCTTGTTTTCCATGGAAGCTTATGGCAGATTTCGCAATCCGGGTCCCCAGACTGACCCGCGTCGCATGACAGGGCTTGGATTCACGCCAGTGGGGATACCATGAGAACGGAATCGTAACGGGATAGCATCATGGGTCCAAAATTTCACGCCTGCCGCGATCGTTGCACACGCATGGTATCAGGCAAGAATGTCATCAGCGACCTGCCCTGCGACATCGGTCAGTCGAAAATCTCGCCCGGCATACCGATAGGTCAAGCGTTCATGATCCAAACCCATCAAGTGCAAAATGGTCGCGTGAAGATCATGCACATGCATCTTATTTTCGGCGGCATAATATCCGTAATCATCGGTTGCCCCGTAGGCATGGCCACCTTTTACACCACCGCCTGCCATCCACATGGTGAAGCCATGCGGGTTATGGTCACGACCATTGTTCCCCTGCGCCGTGGGCGTTCGTCCGAACTCGCCTCCCCAGATCACCAGTGTGTCTTCGAGCAAGCCTCTACTTTTAAGATCCTGCAATAGCCCCGCGATTGGCTTATCGACCTCGGCAGCATTCTTCGTATGCCCCGCGTACAGATTTCCGTGCTGATCCCACTGTACTTCGCTATCACTGTGCGTGACTTGCACAAAACGAACACCATTTTCAAGAAACCTTCTGGCCATCAGACACTGGCGACCAAAATCTTCGGTAACAGGATCGTCAATTCCGTACATTTGCTGCGTCGCCGATGTCTCCCTAGCCAGATCCTGTAACTCGGGCATGGATGACTGCATTCGATAAGCGAGCTCGAATGAATTCAGTCTTCCCTCAAGAGCAGCGTTTGCGCCAACGCTCTCCAAATGCTCCTGATTCATCGCTCGAATCAAATCCAACTGCTGACGTTGGTTTCGCGGATCAACCCTTTGATTACGGATATGCTTGACACCAACAGTCTTAGCGCTGAGCGATGCATTTCCGATGGGAGTCCCCTGGCAGTGCGCGGGCAAGAAAGCGGCACCCCAATTGTTTACACCACCATGAGCCAGAGTAGGGCAGATGGTAACAAAGGCAGGCAGATTCTCGTTTTCTGTCCCCAACCCATAGGTCAACCACGACCCAAGACTTGGACGCACAAATTGATCGCTCCCCGTGTGTAGTTTCAGCAATGCCCCACCATGAGCGGGATTGGTGCCATGGACCGAACGCAAAATACACAAGTCATCAACATGTGTTGCAACATTTGGAAACAATTCACTAACGGGCAGTCCGCTCTGACCATGTTTTTTAAAACGCCATGGAGAGCGAAGCAGGTTCCCCTGCTTAGCGAAGGTGACTCTGGGTAGATCGAACGGCAACGGCTTCCCATGGTCACGATCCAACAACGGCTTGGGATCGAAGGTGTCCACATGCGAGGGACCACCTTTCATGAACAGAAAAACAACCCGTTTGGCTCGTGCCGCCAGATGCGTTGGCTTAGGTACTAAAGGCCCAGATTGATTAGTCAATGCTTTTGTGCCCGCAACACCGACTGTGGAATCTTCCGCTGGGCAACTTCGTTGCAAAAGATGCAAGAGAGCAAGGTTTCC
>Ga0315321_10000740_pt1 | contig 24848 bp, 2 predicted proteins | sample M180m21515metaG_FD_203464 | JGI IMG/M metagenome (GOLD analysis project Ga0315321, IMG submission 203464) | Ammonia-oxidizing marine archaeal communities from Monterey Bay, California, United States - M1 80m 21515 | ecosystem: Environmental > Aquatic > Marine > Intertidal zone | place: USA...
TTCTCGAAAGCAGGTTTAAGCGAGTTGCAATACTACCGTTGTCCCGTTCTTCAAACAGGGCATTAAGCATTCGATCCACTAAGGCCTCTCCGGCATCTGCATTACTTACCAAAAATGCCATTGTTGCAACCGTGGAAGTTAATTCCGCTTCGACCTGACTGAGACCCTCACCTGAAATCCGATCTCGATGATACCCAATTTGAGTTAATGCATTGATTTGAGGAATCGTAAGACCGATCAGTTTGAACCGGGCATCATTAAGCAAATGCCGAAGCACCTGATTCTCTGTACGTGTTGTAACGATACCAGCTTCAATACTCGAATCGGTCAACATATCCTGGAACGGTTTGGAGGTTTGTTGCATGCTGTTGTAATCGATATTCAGTGTCGCCAAGACTCGCTCCGACGTAATTCTCATCCCCGAGTTGGGAGGTCCCAAAGAAATAACGCGGTGTTCGAGATCGCTTAATGTTTCGATTCCCAGACCCTTTCGAACCACCACATGGACTTTATCAGCATAGAGTGGGGTGAGTTTAGCGATCGAATTGTCATTGGCAAGCACTTCGAGCTGCGCAATGGCGATATGGATAGCTCCGGAATTCAGTAAGTTAACATTCTCTAAGGAACCGGTGGTTGTCTGGATATCGGCGGGCTGATCGTAATGGGTAACCAATTCGTTTTGCAATTCCAGTCCAACCTGGTGATAGAACTGATCCTTCATCCCCGTACCGATACGAATCGAATCCGGGACATAGCTCTCTCGAACGTTTTGCCACAAGACGAACCAACCTAAAAGCAAGACGGGAATGATCCACAGTAAATGATTAACTACGCGATGAGCAGGCCTCACGTTGGGGAAGTGATTGCCTGATAGACGAGCAAAGAACGGAACATTACAAACCCAGCGAATGGCCTTTCTTGATTTCCCCACAGTAACGGCTTTTACAGGTCGACCGTCAAGCACACGCTGGAAGTCTGAGGCTAGTTCTTTGGCAGATTCGTAACGTGATTGTGGATTCTTTTCGAGGCACTTCAGACAAATGGCCTCCAGATATTTATTCACCTTGGCATTCAAGTGCGACGGAGGTATCACTTCACGATGCAATACTTCCACAACAGTACTAGCCATTGAATCCGACTTAAATGGAGGAACTCCTGTCAATAACTCGTAAAGAATGGCACCGATCGAGTAAACATCCGAAGCCGGCCCCATACGAGATTCATCGGCTCTGGCTTGTTCCGGCGCCATATAGCTTGGCGTTCCAACGGTATCACCACTTTGCGTCAGTTCCAGTTCATTTTCGACCTGTTTGGCTAAACCAAAGTCCGTAACAAACGCCTGACCATCCGACTCGCGCACCAATACATTTGCCGGCTTTAAGTCACGATGGAGGATGTCGTGTTTATGTGCTGCCCCAATACCATTCGCAACATCCTTCAAAATCTCTGCGATGCGCCGACTACTAAGTTTATTTTCCCGGTTTAGTGCTGCCAGATCGGCACCTTCGATCAATTGCATCGAGAAATAATGTCGACCATTTACATCACCGATGTCAAATACGGTCACAACATTCGGGTGTTGCGTTGATCCCGCAGTTTGTGCTTCTTTGTAAAAGCGAGCTAAGTCCTTATCAAAACGGAAACGATCTGAACGGATCATTTTGACCGCTACTTTACGATTAATACCTGCCTGATGAGCGCGATAGACAATTCCCATCCCTCCCTGACCAATCACTTCCAACAATTGGTAGTCGCCGAAGGTAAATCCTTCGGGCATACTTGAGTCCTTTCCGACCGGAGGTATCGACTCACCCGGCAAATAGAAATCAACGCTATCGCCCTGGTTGGTTGGTGTATCCTCACCATGACCAGGACGACCTTCCAGTCCATGGTTTCCCTCAAGCACGGGGGAAGGAGGCTTAGAGACACCTTGATCTGGCGATGGTCCAATGGAATCTAAGACCAGTTCATCACCGGAAATTGGTCCTGCCATTTCCTGAATCATATCGGCCATCTCAAGTAGGATTTGAAGATCCTCAACGACGTCTTCATTCTCTTTCAGAAATCGCTCACGACTAGTCGCCGTTCCTTCATCTTCCTGCTTTAAAAAACCCGCTAGTAACCTACTGATGCGGATTTCCCGTTCAGAAGGCTCGTCCTCGAATTCAGGGTTTTCAACAAGATGTTCAGACATAGTCATTCTGTATCGTCACGGCAATGAAGTGACATGACCAAGGTGATTAAAAACTACTCTCTGTCCCACTCAAATCGCGCAAACTGCGAAGGCCTCGCTTTAAAAGGCCTGCGACTGCCATCTCCGATCTTCCAATACTCTCTGCGATTTGCTGAAGGGTTCTGCCCTCTAAGTAACGCAAACGTATGGCTTCTCGTTGAACTTCCGGCAGTTTTCCCAGCATGATTGCCAATCGAACAGCACGTTCTCCTTTCATCACTCGATGACTCGGAGAAGACTCCTTCGATACAGGACCGGCATTATAGACTCGGTGAGTACCTGATGATTTATCGACAACCGCTTCTTTGCGCACAGAACGTTTCTGTGCCTGTATGTGTCGCCGAATCACCTGGTTGACATTATTTTCGAGAATACGTCGAACCCAACCAATCCATTCCGCCTCATGGTCGCCACGAAAACCGTCGATATCGCGATGAATATCCAAACAAGTCTGTTGAATCACATCCGAGGGATCGACACGCTGCCGCACGCCTGAGTCCAAATATCTAAGAGCAAGAATCCGCAGATATGGGCGGTATCTATTGAGCAGATTACCTAAGGCATTCCGATCACCGCCCTTAGCACGCACTAATAGAGTACTATTGGTATCGTCGTTCATTCTCACTCTATATCTTCTATGGGTGCCGTAATCTGAGAGAGTGGGCGCTAAATCCCGGAGAATTTAAGATAACTGCTAGCTCATTGTGACGCAAAGCAGATCTCAGGGCTGAAACGACAAACTGGCGGGAAAAGTCCGACCTTTCCCGCCAGTGAATCAGAGACTTTTTCTTAAGGCTTAAAACTGTCCGAAGAAGTCATCCAGTGAATCTTGACTATCACCAGAAACCTCATCAGCAATATCTGATATTAATTCTTCTAGAATCTCACTGCGAACCTGAGACAACCCAGTTGTCTGTAGATTATCCGAAGCAAAGCCGTTATTACCATGCGCTTCGAGTGTTTCCAGCGTTTGCTGAGTAACCTCAGAAATATCCATCGCCGCCGGTTCAACAAATTCGCCTTCGCCTTCTCCATTAGCATCATCGTTCAGATAGTTGATTACGTTAATCGCATCTGCCGAATCAATATATCCGTTCGCGTTGACATCATAGAACGGTGGCGGACTGGCATCGGAAACAGGTAGTAAATAGGACCCCGATTCATTCAATTCCGAAATAATCAACAAAGCATCTAGTGGTGAAATGAATCCATCATCGTTGACATCCAACCCATTAAGTCGATTATGCCATGGATATGGATCTACTATGACTTCAATTGTAACGGTTGCACCCAAAGAAGGCTCTCCGTCATCGTCCTGAACCGTATAAACAAAACTATCGGTTAATGGTAACGATACGATATTAACATCTGGTTGATAAACAACGACGCCATTGTCAAACGAAAGCGTACCGTGCTGCGGTTGGTCCGCCGGATCAACGGCGACTGTGTTCGGAACTAATTCACCGTCGTTATCAAAATCATTCGCAAGAACATCGATACGAGTAGGAGTTGGCGGGGTCCTTCTATCGACGTAAGCAATAATTGTATCGTCATTGAGGCCTGGATCATCATTCGCAATCGGTGCGTCATTAATAACAATTTGGACCGACGCTTCTCCCGAGACTCCACCGTGCTGATCCTCTAAGCGATAAGTAAAGATCGTGGAGCCATGCTGATCCACATCCGGCGTAAAGGTGAAGATCTTTGTCCCTTGATCAAACGTTAAAGTACCCAGTGAAGCATCATGAGGATCCATGGGGATGACATCAAGTTCCGCGTTGGGACTATCAACATCTTCATCATTAGCGAGAACATCAATCGCGAGGGGATTATTACGAGGGCCTTTGAAGAGATCATTTACAGCAACGGGGTCATCATTATTGCCCGTAACGTCAATCGTTACGGCGGCCGTAGCCGTTCCACCAAAACCATCACTAACGGTATAAGTAAACGTATCCGTCAAACCATTGGTTCCGTCAAACTCAGGTAAATCCTGACGTGCTCGCGGATCGTAAGTAAACGTACCATCTGCAAATAGCTCTACAGAGGCCCCATTCACTGTTATCCCGGTCAAGGATGACGTACCGTTGAATCCTACTACTGATAAATTATCGTTTTCAGGATCACTATCATTGGAGAGAACTGAATAAACTACGTCAGCTGGATCAGTTGGATCATTTACGCTAGTATCTAGAACACTATCCTCATCAATGAGTAATGCGGGATCAGCATCGGGAAGGGCCGAAGGTAATTTATTTTCTCCCGTTACACGAACAGTGACCGTGGCTTCGGAAGCTAATACTCCATCGGATATCGTGTAGGTAAATGTATCATCTTCAAAGTCATCGCGGATTAAACTTTGTAGAGTTGTTGATGTAGTAGGATCAAAAGTAAATGACCCATTATCCTCTAAGGTTACTTCTGCACCGAATAGGCTAGTGCCCTCTAATGGGAAGCTACCAGTCACTGCGCCAAGCGCTGTAATTACAATGGGATGCCCCTCTGCGTCGAAATCATTAGCAAGAACACCGTTGGGATCTACATTGAGTACTTGAGTCTGCAAAGTCGAGTAATAGGCAGGGGTTCCGCTGGGATCATCTTCCGCGTTAGGTGCATTATTCAGACCATTCACTGTAAATGTGATCGTTGCCTCATCCGCAGCGCCCCACTGATCCTGCATTTGGTAAACAATTGTATCAGAGGCAGATTCATTATCATCCAGTGCTAGTAACTGGGTAGAATTGGTCGGATCATAGACAAAGGAACCGTCCGTATTCAACGTAAAGCTTGCCCCGTTATCCGTGATAAACGGGAAGTTCAACGACGCCAATGGCGTACCATTAATACCGGTTACCGCATGATTGCTAGAGTCGTCGGTCCGGTCAATATCCTGATCATTACCCAAAACTCCGGGGAGTTGACCCGGCGCTTGGTTGGTGTCAAAGAATTCATCTTGATTAAGCGTGTAAATGATACCATCGTCATCAAAAGCATCAGGAGTATCATTGACACCGCTAACATTAACCAACACAGTTCCCGGAACAACCGCTCCAAATTCATCTGTCACAGAATAGGTGAATTCAAATATTTCTGAATCATTTAGGCCAATATCCTGATAGGCTTGTCCCGGATCAAAAGTGAACTCTCCAGTGGTATTATCAACCGAGACAGCACCGCCGCCAAGCAAAGAGACATCGGTAATGGCGTAGGTTAGAACCGCGTCATTATCAACATCCGTCGCTCCAAAGGCTTCGGTTACTGATTGACCATCTTCTTGCGCCTGAATAGTTACCGGCACAGTTGGAACGACTGGATCATCATTAACCCCAGTCAGTTCAATCGTTACCGTACCTCTATCTATAGACCGGAATCCAAAACCATTGGGATTAGCTTGATCTTCAATCAGTGAATAGGTAAAGGTATCAAAGGCTTGCTCCCCTTGCTTTAACACATCGATCGCGGGAACTGGAGTTGGTAATAACGTAATCGGATCGATAGGTTCTGTGAGATAATCAAACCATCCCAAATCTGATAGTGCAGGACTTCCCGGAGTCGCCCAACCGGCGGTTTGAACAAAGACCTCGGCTCCCATAGCGGACGTCGAATCAAAGTCAAACACTCGGATATTGTCGCCATTCGCATCCTGATCATTTTCCATGACACTCAGTTCGTCCGTAACAAGAATAGCGTCGCCTTCATCAAGCACAAAGACATCATCAATCGTTACTGGGGGACGACCGTCGACAATGAGAATTTCATAATCTTCAATCTCACCATTGATTGTCAATCCGGTTGGTTGCAGGCCACCTACATCGCTAACTCGGAACCGAGCAAACGTACTACCGGCGACTGTTTCTGGCTCCATAGGCGCCCGAACGCTAAGCGTGTTATCGCCAGTTACTAACTGCATTGCCGCAGCAATTTGTTCGTTCGGATCATCCCAGTCACCATCACGGTTATAATCAATCCAAGCATCCAACAGAGAGTCCTGAGAAGCTACAACAACCAATTCTGTCACGACATAAGGATTGAAGAACACTTCATCGCTGATTGCGTCAATTGAAACTTTATCGCCAGTTTCATTGAGGCCAAAGACACCATCTTCGTCATTTCCGGCAATTTCAACTATACCGCCCAAACGTGTTATAGGACTAAGATTCAAACGAAGATCAGCATCTACTAAGGATTGAGTAATCGCTGTAGCAACGTCCTCTACACTTGATAACGCATTGAAACTAACCTGAATGTTTCCGTTAACAAATATGCCATCGTTATCTAATTCGATAGTGTAGATTTGCCCATTATCATCGATGGTAAATGTCTCCCCATCAATGAGATTCGCTCCGTCATTATCCACGACAATTTGCGTCACAACCGCCGGGACAGGAGACTGATTCAAGGAAATACCCACAGCACTTGAGACATCGAAGGTGTATAAATCACCATCAAAATCATCGGCATTCGCGAAGTCGCTAGGTTGCCCATCGTCATCACGATCAACCCGTTCACCAAGAAATACGGACGAACCTGACATATGGATCGCTGGATTATGACCACTTAATGTTGGGTAACCGTTCTGTGGTGCGACACCGTTCCCATCAGGAGCATCCCCCATATCATAATCCACAATACCTAACTGGATGGTAAACATTGTTTCACCAGACAACTGGTTTGGTTTAAGAGGATTCGTTGCCAGGTCTTCAATTTCTCGTATTTCACGAGGCGTCTGTACGTCCCAGTCGTCTAAAAGAAATACTGAATCAAGCGTAGAAACTACGGAGGCACCGGTAACAACCAGTTGGTGAGCCCCTGTGGGTTTAGCAACGACTCCGTCTAATTGCCCCTGAGCCTGCTGGGAATTAATCGCTTGGACAAGTCGCGTTGCAACTTGAGTACCATCAAAATGGTCCAGCGGTAAAATATTAACTGGTATGGCAGCTGCCTTGTCAGCCTGACCAACGCTTGTTAACGATGTATCCGTCACATCGAGCGTGTGCTGTGCACTCGCCCCCAGTGAAACAATGGTAGTCCCCTGCAATAAAGTTGGGTCCAAATTCAGACCGGAACCTTTTATCGCAATAATAATGCTCTGCAAGAACTCGTTTACCGAAGTTCCAGAATCGAAATCAACTCGCGTATTTCCGAGCGTGATTGACCCGTCAATATCTAAATTATTAATTTCGAAAGTAACCGGCTGCCCGCTTCCATTTTGAATCGTGAAGGTTTCACCGTCCTGAATATCCGCAGAAAGCTGACCCGCCGTCGTGGGAATGCGAATTCCGAACTCTGGACGCACGCCCGGTGCCCCTTCCAAGGTAACGTTGCTAACATCCGCATTGAGAATATGGCTCATGCTACCACCCACATGGACAATCCCACCAGTGAGTGTCGCAGTTTGGAGATTTACGTTAGCTAAGTTGATTGCATCAGAAATCATCTCGGCCAATTCCACGTATGTGTTTTCAGTCGTAAAGTTGATCACGACATCACCATTGGCGACATCGGCGACGAGCGGACCATCACCTAGATCATCATTCTCAAATTCAAACGTGACAATTTTGGAACCGTCATCGACCGTAAAGTAATCACCATCAGCGACTCCGCCAGCTACACCCGTCTGAGTCAATTGTGGAGCCGTAACCAAATCTAAGATATGATTCACATTGGTACCAATGTGAATTCGCCCTTCTCCAAGATTGACCGGCCTCAGAGCCAATGTGGCGGCTGGCTCATTTGGATCATTAGGATCGCCCTTCAACTTTGCCACGATTTCGTCTGAAATCTCATCCAGAGTGCTGTTAACGGTATATGTGATGGCGATTCGTCCAGAAGTTATTTCCCCATCCCTATCAAACTCAAAAATAACGGGTGGGTTTGATCCATCCCTGAGCGTGAAGTAATCTCCATCCGCAATACCACCAAGGCCTCCCGCCTCGGCAGGCAACTGAAGCTCAAGAGTTTGTGGGACGGAAATGGAATAACCGCGTTCAAATTCAAAATCTGCGTCCACTCCGCTGAGATCGCGAACAGTCACCATGTCGCCATCATTGATATTGGCACCGATCTCGGAAGCTAGCTTCCAATGATCTCTGTTCGCCAACTTAATCGTATAGATGCTGTCAGGGTTCCAAATACCCGAAAGAGGTGTCAAACGCACAGTATCGCTGGTGGTGTTATAGCTGAACGAGTAATGAATTCCATCGTATAAAAGCTCTCCATCCCGGCGTAAGACGACTGTCTCGGTCGTGACGGTGTTATCCGCAACGCCAATACCTTCTCCTGGATCGGCTGGCTCAAAACCGTCGTTCAGTCGAATTTCAAAGCTAGATGCTATCTGCCCGGAAGCTAGATTAACGACGGTCGCTCCTTCGTTTTGATCAACATTGTCCGCGTCATTATCGGCCGGTGTTATTAAAACTGCAGAGGGTCCGGCAAAGTCAGCGCGGTCGATTGCCCCTCGATCGATAAATACATTGGTACCCAATCCACTAGGAGGCTCAACGGTCGGATCATCGACTCGCAATTGGCCGGTGACATCCCGTGTCGGTGCGATAATAGGGGAAGGAGCAATTCCCAAAGGTTCTTTCACTAAATTAAAATCAAATCTTTCGCCCAATGAGCCTAGAGAACTATCAATCGCCCGATTGGGATTTTCGGCTGTGCCGGGCTCCAGATAGTAATTATCAATTCCCAACCTTGCGTCTACAAAGAGGGGGTCGGAATCATTTAGAAAGATCGCAAAATCTTCACCGGACTGATAGTTAGTCGGTTGGAGATTGCCCTTGTAAAGGGTACCACCGACGACGGTCGTATCTGAACTCTGATCGACATTAATCCCTTGTGCCGTATTAGCTACGATATTGTTAAGAATTGTCGGGCTGGCAAATTGGTCAACCTGTATACCAATATCAGTACCACCGATATCTGTCATGAGGCTGCCACCAACACCCACGATGGTATTGTTTATAATTCTTCCAAATGGCACCGGTGCTTGCGGCTGACCGGCTGGGTTTTCATCTCCGCTAAACCTGATCCCTGCATTACGACTATAGGTGATAAGGTTGTTAGTCACCGTCACCCCTGGTACTAACCCCTGATTGTTTAACTCATCCATATTCCGTACAGAACCCTGATGAGGTGAGAAACCATCTAGTGCCGTTCTATCTCCCCCTTCGATATGGATACCATAATTCTGTGCATAAGAAATTCGGTTGCCGTGAAGTATAATCTGGCCCTGTTGACGCTGTAGATTTGAATCCCCACGAAGTAAATTGGCATCATTCAACACGCCATCGGAAGATTCCGCAAACTGAAAAACTTGTGCCCCATCGGTAGTAAATGACTCTGTCGTAATTGTTAAGCCGTAGCCGGCTGAACCGAAACCGTTTACAGTCACCCTGATGAAAAACTGGCCATCGGACGGTGCCGTAAACGTAAGTCCTTCTTGAACCGGCCCTTCTATCAACACTTGATTACTATCCAGAATGGCCAGTTCTAAATCCAAGTTGGAAGCTGTATCTACCTGAATGGAGATTTCCTGATCTTCCAACAATTCAAACCCAAACAGGTCCTCATCAAAAATTTCCAATTCACCTATATAAACTAGTGACGTCGGTATCGATGAATCTGTTATGCCGGTTTCAATGGCAATCTCAGGGAATACTGGTTCAGGCGCGACCATATAAATCGTCCCCTGAGTTTGCGACGACCCAAGTAGCCAGACGTCACCATGCAAATCCACGATAAAAGATGACAAAATACCTGATGGACCATCGCCTCCTGTATCAATCATCAGATCATCACGCTCATCATCATCCGAGTCATCGGGAAATCGCGAGCCATCCGTACCATCACTCAAGGCGGCAGTAACATCAAGAGAACTCCTTACCTCTGGACGGTTAATTGTATCGCGAACTCGAAGTGCGACTTCCCAGGCTAACATCTGAGAATTGTATGGGATTCTTAAATTTCCCGGAGTGACGCCATTGGTAGCACTCTCATCATCAAATTCAAAATTTATGGACCGAATGCCATCAGTAAGGGTAAATGTTTCGGAATCAAAAATCTGAGAGCCATCTTTAGCGACATAGCGAAAAGCAGACGTATGTCGATCGTTGGTATCAAATGTCTGCTGGAATATCCCATCAACTATATATTCAGTCCCGCGACGAATCTCCAATTGGTAAGCGCCCTCGACAACTTCATCAGCCGATGGATTTCCATCATATGTCGCAGTACCATTAAAGGCCGTGATCATTTCACCTCGTTCTGCATAACCGATAATGAAATCATCAAAGTAAACACCTTCAAAATCATTGGCCTGCTGGGGAGCATCTCCGGTCACGAATTGATTAAAGTCTGTATACAGACCAAGTGGGCCAGGGGTAACCGTGTTACCTATCACCCGGATCATATCTTGATGTTGTTTAACAACATCATTAGCAGCAATAAAAGCTGGTGATACTTCGAGTTCCAACCCGGTGATATTTTCATTGACCGTAATCGCTGTTGGAAGCAACGAATTATGTTCCAATACCACTCGCCGTTGAGCATCATTCACACTTGCCGAAATATCTAGAGCCGTATTATCAATTGCTGTTTCTAACACGTCAGCCATGTCGGCGGCGGACATACTTGGGCCGGGCACAAAACGAATCACTTCGCGATCGCGAACTACAACGCCAGGTATAGTCGTATTAGCCTCTAATCCACCATTCGTGTCGTACTCAACAAAATGTCCGGTGCTAGTAGCGATATTACCCAGTGCTGAATTATTGATGGCATCTCGCAAAGCATCTGCGATATCCTGCTGAGTAACCGCACTAGCGATATCAACACGCTCGTTAGGGAGGAAACTATTGTCAGTATCAAATTCAAAGACGACGGTACTAGCAGGTAGTGCCAAGGTAGCAGGACGAGTCAGCGTAATCGTGTCACCATCATTAATAGATGCGACATCTGCGAGAATCTCTATATCCTGTCCAACGCCCGGTGAACTATTAAGATCAAATGTAAAATTTGACGCCGATATAACGACCATATCTGCGGCGTGAACTTGGACTCTATTACCGTCAATTAACTCTGCTTCAAGCGGTATACTAGCGTTATTATCTATTTCATTAGCTAATGCGTTTGCAACCACAGACATCAAATCATTAGTTTGATAGACGACTTCAATATTCCCGGGGGCTGCTGTACCAACGGTTTGAACGAATTCAAAAGTCACCTCCGTCGAAGTCAACATATCTCGGAATGTAATCTCGTCACCCAATGATATGGCCTGCCCACCAAGGTTGGGGATATCGATCAGCAAGCCGCTATCAAACTCAAAGGTGCGACGAGAAAGGAGGCCTGAGGTTGGATCGGACACTCCGTCAGAAATTGTAAAGAGTTCGCCATCGTTAAAAGAGGCACCTGAATCTGGAATAATTACCGGATTATACAACCCTGTTTCCATCGAGGTATTCATGGCATCAGCGACGTCAAGTCTGTCCATGCCCTCATTAACAAATACCAATACAGCATTGTCATTAATCACTAGCCCCGTAGCCGGATCAATATTCAACCCCGGCTGACCTTCCAAAAACGTCTCCCAAAAGGTATCCGGTGTTACTAAAACGGGTCCTGCTCCCGTATTACTCACCGGTAAATTCAACCGTTCATTGTTCAAATGAATCTCATAGCCCGCATTCGTTAATTGGGCAGCGAATGCCTCCGCAATTTCAGCGGGCGAATCATTAGTTTGATAGACGACTTCAATATTCCCAGGGGCTGCTGTACCAAAGGTTTGAACGAATTCAAAAGATGTCAGCGTTCCACCCTGATCCTCAATAGCAATTACCGAATTGTTGTCGATGGATCCTCCCGATGGCAAAACGAATGTCACACCCAATTCAAACTCAAATACTTGATTTCCTATTGCAAAACTTTCACCATCACGCAAGTACTGCCCATCAATAGCCCGTAATTCAACCCCTTCGGAAGCGGCCCCCGACGTGTAATCAATCCTTAGACGAAGGTGCTCTGCACCTGCAAAACCACTCAAGTCAATATGACGCTGATCCCAAATCCCACCCGTATTTGGTAGAGCCTGATCACTTGCTGGGTTGAGACGACTATCTGCAATTGGAACCCATGCGCCGCCATTATCCGATATAGACATTATCGCATGATCTCTTGAGGTCCCAGAATTGGTTACTTCCCCTTCTTTGAAGAAGTTGAAATAAAGTTTTGGTTGGTCAGCGTAAGATTTACCAGCTAATGAAAACTCATTACTAATTACAGTTCCATAAGCCCCACCATGGTAGTCGTACGAACGAGCGTCTCCAGCGACATGCCCTCGTCCAAAATGTAAACTTGAGTGTCCTGGGAGAAACTCCGTTCTAGTTCCATCGGGTGAGGGTGGGATCCCATGGCCTTGGTCATGCTGTCGTTTATCAATAGCGATCGCATTACCTTGGTTCACACCTGCTAGGTGCACACTATCCCAGGAATCTGCTGGTTCCGAATAGACATCTAGTTGGGTGTTAAAGGTATCATTTTCATTTTGAGGGGAAAATGGAGAATCTGTATAGTCGTCTTGGCTATAGTCATTCCAAAAAAGATTAGCGTCTAAGTTGCCGAAAAACAATCCAACAGAATTCTGTCCTGCGTCGAAGAAACCAAGTTCATCCGTTAGTTGAAGCGTAGATTCACCTCCGTTGAAAACAGGCTGTAAAACACCTTCCGTATTGAAAGCGTATACAATTCCTTGCTCATCGATACCAAATAACATGTCTGCATAACGCTCACCTTCAACGTTTTGTGGACCTACGGTTAAGCCGGTAAATCTGATCCCTTCAAGATCATTCCTCGAAGAGGGAATCCATGTTGAATTGACGGTTGGCAAACCATTCGGGGGAGAATTCGGTATCGATATATCAACGCTATACAGCCCCCCAAGATCACTAACTGCGAAGAACTCTTGCGTAAGGCCATTATTCGTCTTGATCGCAGTTAATCCAGTAATCTCACCCCCGGGACCTTGTCCTCCAGCATTCAACTGAACGCCCGTCCCAACGGTAATTAATCCATTTCGCACGGTCACATTACCACCGGTAGCACTCGCGGTAACCGTCTGATTTGGGTAAGCGTCATTGATGGCCTGAGCAATTTTACTGGCAATACCTTGTCGGTTAACACCCGGATCTTCTTGTACATCATCAACATAGCCGGCGGCTTGGTCCTGCGCTAGCAGACCAACCTGGATATGCTGCGAGTTACTAATTCCCGATGTATTATGATCGATCCATCGATTTTGCATCCCCGAGAAATCACCTGTTTCTGCGCCGAGGAAGTTGATCCTATCGCCATGCCAACCAGCAATGATGGCAGGTTGATTTAGAAATACGGTCTCAACGACATCTCCCATTTCATCCCTATTGAAAGTTTCCTCTACGGCGACAGCAAAAACCTCCGTCTCTACCTCTAGTGCGTTTGAAGAGGCCGTAGTAAAACCAGACAGATTATCTACCGATCCCACAATCGCTACACGGGCATTTCCTCTAATCGCAGTAAATCCATCCACAGCATCCACCGCAGCCGCCAAATCTATTGCGAGATCCCCTGCTAACATCGTGGAAGTAAAATCAATTTGATGATTTCCAGCCGTCACAACCGGCGCGCCAGGATTGTCGGTGTCATTTAATTCCCAAGTCTCCGAAACACCAGCATTGTTCGTAACGGTAAACGTATCTCCATCAACTAATAACGCTGGATCTTTAACTTGAATGATCGGGTTATTACCTTGGGCGCCCTCTTTCCGTACCGCCGTGCCGGAATAAGTAGCTCCATTTAGTGTGAGCGCAATTGAAACATCATTCGTTAAACTGACTCGTGGCCCAACCTGAGTAGCGACAATATCCAATGCACCAACGGCATTAATTGCATCTTTCAACTTATCAGCTAAGCTGTCAGCATTGTCACCGATACCAAATTGAATACGCGTTGCTCCAGGCAGAGTCAAGGCAGCTGGATCATCGCTATCGAACTCAAAACTCACGCTTTCGGCTGGGAACTGATTATCGGTGACCGTGACAACTACACCATCTTCAATTGGCATGTTTGCAAAAACGATGACGCCACCAGTATCAACTTGGAAAATCTGCTCATCGTCCAATGCAGTCGCATCTGTATCGAGCACCCAAAAATGACCGTCTCTTGGGCTTCTTGAGGGATCAAATGGTTCGCCATCTTCAATTAAATTTTGTGTGACTTCTGGACCAAAATTTAATTCAAAGACTTTAGTCTGGAATCCATCATCGATTTCGAAGAAATCTCCATCATTCAAAATCCTAGTGGTGACTGATGTAGTAGCAGTTTGTGGGGTTATTGTCGTAGCACGCCCTAGCGGATTGAAAAAGCTTACGGGTGTCAATTCGGGCCCAGTTTCAATTCGTCCGAGCGACCATGCGTTTAAGGAAGCTTCAAAATCATTTGGGCCTCGATCCGGATTAGATTTGTTACCGGTATACTGTACTTGTCCGGTATCAGGATCTAGCTCAAGTACAATGTTCGTTTTCCACGCGACACCGTTATCACTATCTTGCGGCCCTGTATCATTCCGATGGCCGACGACTATCAATCTCTCTTGTGTATTGTTAGGAGAAACTGGTATCCGACCAAAGTACATCGCATCCACATCAAATCCAAAGCCAATCTGAGTATCATCACATTCATTGGCTCTTTCAAATGCCGTTCCATCATCGTTCAATTCAAAAGTTTGAATATTGGTAGCCTGCTCCGCAATAACTAATCCTGTTACCGGGTCGATATCAAGTAGTTTGACATTGGCATCTGCCACACCACAATCTAGCACCTGGATTTGGGAAATTGCATGTGATATCGAATGAATTGTGCCATCATTCTGTCGAGCAACGTCACCTATAAGAATCGGCTCGTCATTTGCCCCACGGAAAATCCCATCGACGTCTTCTCGAAGCCCAGTAAATGGATCAAATACGCTCATGTTATTCGGACCAGCGACGAACAAGCTTACGTCATTCAGATTCCAGGGAACTACCGATTCTTCATTCCATAGAATCGGCTGTTCTGCCTGTTCTAGGGTGCGAGCTTCAGGAATTGGTAGGCCACAAGCGGCATACGCTCTTAAATCAACGACATCTAACGAATAATCAACAGCACAGTCCACGCCTATGGGTGGAATCGTAAAGACATCTGCTCCTGCGAGTTGATCTTCAAAATCGGGAATACCATCTTGAGAATTGCTTTGAAATGGGTCTGCAGAGTTATCGATTCCCGCTCCGGTACCCCGTCCGGCAAGATGGAAATTCCCATCCAAATCGACGTATCCACGGATAGATCCAGCGAATGTGTCTGTCGCACTACCTTCGATTATGATTTCATCAGATAAGCCTGAAGCGGTTTCTAAATGATCTTCTGCAACTCGAATGATCGAGTTGATGGGCTCAAACTGCGTCGTAGTACCAAAATTCGGTTCATGCCCCTCGACAGAAACGACGGCAAAGTAAGTCCCCGGCAAGAGTGAAATCGGACCGATGTACGGGTCATCAGTACCCACTGATCCTCTGGATAGATCACTTACCTGATTGTCATCATTAGGTCGGGGACGATCGTCGGCTACATTCGAGTCATTACCCCAGTAAATCAGGGTGCCAGCTTCGTCGTAGATACCTAAATTCAAATTGGCTCGCCCTAAACCATCAGCCCAATCTAAATCAAATATCATCGGCCAAGCAGTAATTTCATCGTTGGGTCCGAGTTCCTGAGACTCAACTTCGAACCTGTAGAAATCCTCATCCCAATCAGTACTTAATGCCGTTAAATTCGGATGCATATAACCGGAGACACTAATCGTCCCCCGCTCTGACTGCATTACGTTTCCAATATCCTGTGCTGAAGCGAGAGAATCATTCTGTAAATGCGTTGTTTCTACTTCAGTTGTTTCGCCTGCAAGGAAAGAGTGAGCAGGTTGACCAACAACCGTAATACCAGTAGACGCATAACCTATCGATGCGTAGGTAACAGTGGAACCGGCAACTTCATCCAGTTCCTCAAGGCGGATCTGCATTGAATAAGCACCCGAAGTCAGTCCCGGATTGACGAAATTCTCAGGATCTAAATTAAGAGTATCAGGCGTAAGATTTGAACCATCATTGCTGCGAATACGAACATGGTAAGTATTGCGTGTGCCAACAGGTCCTGGCAATTCCACCCTCATTCCGGGATCCCGAGGATTGATAGCCCAATAATCCTTGCTGACGAAAGGATTAGCACTCTGATGTAGCACTCTGGCCTGCGGACCCATGACCGGGTCTACCAATGACGGAGCAACAAATGGCAGAGACCCCGTTGCGGTTTCCTCTAATGAATTCACGGATCGAGCTAATACGTTATTATCAGCATCAACCAACTCTAAAACAGCATCCAATGCATGCGTTGTTTTATCGACATCAATATAGATCTGGGTTCCAGCTTCCGCTGTAAAACTGTACACATCGACATCATCAGCATTGGTAAGAAATCCACTCACTTCAAAACCCAAACGTTGATTGTCGTCACCAGCTTTTTGATTAGGAGCTAACTCTCCTAACAACTGCGCATTGGAGCCCCTTGCATTAGGACCGGGCGCATTCGTATCACGCGCTTCCGCTTCAACAACAACACTAACATTACGATCGTGAGCAAACTGATCAATCAGAACGGTGTTCCAATCTCCGGGAGCCGCCGGACCAGCTGCAACAACATCCCATCCGATGCGATCCAACACAGCCTTATCCTGATCAGTTGCACCAGGGGCAGCATTAGGATTGAGAATGGGGTCCATCACACCGAGAAACTGGTTGTTAATATCCAGTCGATGCTTAAAGTGGGAAGCTTGACAATAAATTGTGTCATCAACACAAGATAGACCGTCAGTATTTGGAACTGCCACCCCTTCCTCAAGAGGAATATCTCCAAGAGCTAAATTAGGAATCGTGGTGATTTCACTGGGATTGTAATAACCTCCGTCATAAAAAACATGAAATTTAGTTCGATCGACAACCCTAGCTGCGTCAGTAAAATCAGCTCTCCCTTGCCCAGGAGCAAGTCGAAACAGATCCATCGGAGTTAAGTTAACTATGCCATTAGCTAACCCTTGATCGAGAATTCCAGATGTGAAGCCGAGGGCATGACCAATCTCATGAATGGCGACATTAAAGAAATCAGCTTCCGAATTATTAAAGCTCGTACTGATTGTCATGGCACCGTCGATGTCAGGCCCACCAAATGCACTGGGCTGAAGATTGAAGCCGGAAAGTCCAAGCGCTTTCATATTGGCGGTCGTCAGGAAAAGGTCGGTAGAGGGCTCAGCTCCATCAACGACTAATTCACTAAACAAAGGGAGTTGGTTAAGATAACCCTCCGACGGACCAGCGTCCTGAATCATGGCAGCACGTGCCTGGTCATAAGGCACTGGCTGTGGAATCCACGACATCTGACCAGCACCGGGAATTGCAGCGTCAAATTCGGCGTCTATGACCACCTGCACGTCATCCTGCAAAACACCTTCCCAAAATTCTGCGGCACGCCGAGCGGTCTGCATCGCACTAGCATTAGCCCCCATTAAAGGGCCGAAGTTTATGTTGATCTGAGTTGTGGATTGCCCAACAAAATCTGCGGGGTCATTCAGTCCATCATTATTCGTATCCGTAGAAGGATCTCCATTAGGCTGAATACCAGCACCCACGGTATCATCACGCAAAGAAGTCAGAACGACCGGCGACTTAGGCTGACCTAAAATCTGGATAATACCGCCGATACGATCGTCAGTTTCGAGCGGTCGACCGGTAACATCAAACCCTGCATTGGCACCTTCTAATTTCACCACAAGGCTTTGAGATGGGTTACTTTGCAAACGCAAACCACCATAGGTATGGAAATCCGGAACGATCACTGTGTCAAACAAAACGTTGGTAATATCGGTATCATCCCAAATGCTATTCGTAGTAAGTACTTCACCACGAATCACCATCCCGTTAATTTCGTTGTTGCTCAACCGATTGCCGACGACCAGGGGACCATGATTATCACGGTATCCCCCGAGAGCACCTAACTCACCGGTTGCTCGACCATAATCGAACATCAACTCATGGCTGAGGGAATTTGCATTAATACTGATCGCAGAAATTCGAGTAGAGGCAGAAAGATCGTTATTGTTGCGGAATGTATTACCAACAATAACGGGCTGCGCACTTCGAACAAACACCACAGCCTCTTCATTGCTTCCACGTCCGAACCGCGAAGAAGGAGCCTGTCCTCCAAAACCACTCGCATTAAATTCAAATACACTATTTGCCAATCGTGCTTTTGCCTGATGGACCTCAATCGCATTAAAGCCCGTAAAAGAGCCTTCCACCGGCGTAACTCCACCACCATAGGCCACAATCGCGTTATCAATGGAAATGGAACTTTCAGGTTTAGCATAAATACCACCCCAGCTTCCTGGCGCCGGTGAATTTGTTTCTGTGGTGCCAGGTGCCCCATCACCAGAAGCATCAAAAGTTCCTCCCGCCCCAAAGCGGTCATCCAAAATCGAAGTAATGATCACCTCATGTCCATCGCGACCCTCGGCTATAAACTGAGCACCAACTTCTGTCTGAATATGGGAACCATCTAACTTCAACACCAAGGCCGGATCTATCGACAATCTTGCGTCAAATCGCGGACGCAGTTTCGTAGCGGCGTCATCAAGCTGTCCACCAAGACTTGTTCCATTATCTAAATACTGAGTATCTGTCTGATTGATAGTCGCAATCAATACAAAAGCACCCGGCAGACCTGTCTCTAAATCGATTTCCGTTGGATCAAACCTATAAAGTCTGCGAGCAACAAAGTCACCCGTTGCGGGAAGTAACTGATTGAGTTCAATTGCGTTGTCAGGAGCCGCTAAAACAAGAGAATCCGTCTCGCCAGTCGCTAAACTTTCATTGCCATTGCGATCTACGAGTACCATCCTGTAGCTATATTCGCCTGGAGCAAGACTTCCTCCCGTTTCACCGGATAAAGTAACCATTTCAAGCGATAACGATTCTGTTTCTTTGATCGGGCCTCCAGGCGTGCTTTGAATTACTAAGTTTTCCTGCAGCACATGGGTAATATCAACATCATCCAATCGCCCTGACACGGTGAGCTTCTGGGTTTCTTGCCCTGACAACGTACTTACGCGAATAGCAAGTCCATTTGTGGTATTGGAATGAATTGTGTTGCCATGGATATCCGGGCCAATTCGCTTGTAGTCAACCGTAAACGGATTAGTTGTGAACTCTTCCTGATACTCGGGAGAATGAAAATTCGACTCTTTAAAACTGTCCGGGCTGGCACCAATCGCTGCACTGCGACTAAACGAAATCTCATTATTCGAAATCGTCGGCCTGGCATCGACTAATTGAATTGGAGCAATACTCTGAGCAACTGAATCCAAAACAACCTGTCCACCACCATAACGGATATCGGCATGGTTGATATGATTTAGAAAAATTCCTTTTTTCGCATAGTCAAATCGAGTTTGGTCGGCTTCATCTATACCATGGTTAATAAGGATCCCCCCCCAATCACCGGACGCCGCCTCTGTAGAAAAGGTGAACGTATCCAAACCGATAGTTTCATCATCATAGGAAGTAATGTGAACAACCGCTTTTTCATTACCGTCGTCGGCCAGATTCCTTAAGGGGGTGACAACATAGTTCCCGTTTCCGTCTGTAGTGTTATAACTCGCAGGATCTTCAGGCACTAAATTACCAAGCGAGTCAATAAGATTAGGTGCTCCCAAAATCTGCAGAGCTCCTCCACTACGGTCCAATTCATCACCCGGGGCCGTCGAACCAACACCGATCCAACTCCGCCGCATCTTCATAATTACACCGCTATCGACCTGAACTAAAACTCCTTTTGGAATCTTAAATACGGCACCGTCATCCAAGGAGTTACCCATGCTATCGTAGCCAATTTCATAGGCCAGATTATCAAGTTCCGTGCGAATATCGCCGTCGGACCCTGCATTGCCAACGATACGCAAAATATCGCCTTCCTGAACGCTGGCAGAATTCGCGTTAGAGAGCGGGATACCTGTCGGACTGACGTTAAGCGCGTCAAGAAGATTATTGAACGGAGAAGCTAACGTCCCATTTCCGCCATTATCGGCAGACTTATCTACAAAAACTGTACGTGCCAAACCCGGCGTAGCAACACCAGTGGTCTGAGCGGCAGCACGGAACCAAAAGTCAAACACCCCACCCGGAAGACCGTCAGCATCCCCATCAAAAACAGTCGGCTGAATTTCTGGGTGGTTCGCGTCAACAGGATTATCTGCATCAATCAACACGACTTCGTTGTTCGGGTCAAAATCAATATCGGGGCGAAAGTTCATCTTCAGCCGATAATCACCAGCACTTATTCCATAAAAACCGGAATTCGGAATCACGGGGTCATAGGAAGTGTTACCGGAGGAAGATACACCAACGAAGTATTCCCCCTGTTCAAGATGGATTTCGATATAGGAGTCATTACTGAAATAGTCATCGTTTTGAGCAACTAACGTAAACTCATCTCCAACCTTTTGGAACAAGCGGATCGCCGAATTCAAAACTAAATTTTCGTCGTTGAAATCCCGTAAACGTTCGGCCATTGTTTCAGCGACAAACAATCCAGATTGAGTCAATTCAAAGCTATATAAATCAATGTCCCGACTTTCCGGACGATGAAGATGATTCAGGTGAACTAAATCGTGCTCCCCGGGAAAATCCTCCTCCACTTGAGCCGGGCCATAGGGCTCAGGATCGTAAATTCCACTCACCTGCCCTAAGATTGTGTTCGCCGGTAAATCATAAGCATGAGTCAGTCCAAGTTGATGACCTATCTCATGCATCGCAACTTGATACCACGTCCCTCCAAATTCATCCGACCACTCCTCGGCGTCATCCATAAGGACAAGCTCACGAGCCACACCATCAATAGAAACACTACCAGCAATCCCAAGCGTTCCGAGGGGCGCGGAAACCTCGCCAAGAATTTCTAAATCACCGGTTGCAATAATAAAGCCATCCGCAGCCGTTTCAATGAACTGAGTACCTGTACGGTTTGAAATTTGCTCTAAGATTTCGCGAGCCCGCTGCTTCTGAACCTCCGTGATATTATTGTAAGCCGGCTGACCATCTCCAGTATCATTGCTAACTACCCCCAAATTATCCTGGAAGCAATACTCGATCGTCTCTATGCCAAGCGAGGAATCGGCTGACGCATGGGGGACGTGATTATGAGCCTCTAAATTAATTTCTCGATGCCCCGGCTCAGTGCTATCGCCCGGCAAATCGATCGGAAATTCCTGATTTTCAGAGATCACTCCAGAAATCAATATGCCACCACTTTCAAGATCTACCGCAGGAATTACGCGAGCATTATCAAAATTATCCGCGGCATCATCCAGCGGATCGATTAGATCAAGTGCCTCCGCGGCGTCTGGCAAATCTTCCTGTGTACCTACTCGTAATCGAAAAGCACCACTATCACTGGCTCCTAACTGATCCAAGCTAGCAGCGAACGTCAAAAGAACAGCATCCGTCTCTGCGTTATACTGAGCCGTTACTGGGTTGAAGACGACGTCGTCGTCCGATTCGGTTGTGTCATTGGTACGAATTAATTGATAGAAGTTCGTATTTTCAGCCGTAGCCTGATCAAGATCGTCATCATTGAAAAACAACAAAATCTGATCTTCATTTTGCGTCAATGTCCCATCGACAGCTCGAGTCATCGGCTGAGGCACAACCGAAATAATTTGCGCTCCCAGATCCAATTCAAACTGGGTGGAAAGATCACTGCCATTATCACCATCATTCAAAGTGAGATCATTGACCGCGATCCCCAAACTATTGCGTAACGCATTCTGCCCATCGCCATACACGTCGATCTGATACAAATCATCAGGCAAAGTTTCAGCGAAACGTACAATAATCTCATTCGAATAGTCACCAACACCTACATAGCCCGGATTAATTACTACATCATTCGCTCCTTCAGTGAACAATGGCGAATATGTCGTAGTATCAGCATTAGTAATGTCGGTACCAGCGTCACCCGAAAACACCGAAGGACGTATCAGCGCATAGGCCTCTGCATTCTCTTCTAATGCCTGAATCAATTGCTCCGCCGTGGTGTGATTATTCAGATTCGTGTTGAGGCTGACTTCAATTCGATTTTCCACAACTCCGATCTCAGGAAATCCAGCTCCACCTTGATCTCGCCTACTAAAAACTAGCTGAATACCATTCTGCTCAATTCCTAACTTGGCTGCGGTAAACTGGACCTCGACAAGCCCCCCCGTGCTAAAGTCGGTAGTCACAGACGCCGCGCTAAATTCTCCGTCCAAATTAGCGCGGGTAATCTGAATACCATCCAACTGTCCCGGAGCAAAAGTCTGATTCTCATCGAATCTGAAGGTTAAATCCCGAGGCGCTGATTCGCGAATCTGAGGGTTGTCCGCATTAAGCGATATCAGTTCACCATCATTGGGCTGAATACCGATCAACTGGGGACCGACGGTCAGGAGCCGCCTATCTTCAAGATTCTCGAGGAACAGCTTACGCTTACTATCAAAACTCTTTTTCGATGAAATAGAATTCGATTGCTTTTGAGAACGTTTAGATTCTTGATTAAACATCAAATGACGCCTTTTAATACAGCCTTCAACAAGCTGTTTCTACTGTAAGGAAAACCAAAATCACTGAACAAACCATCTAACAAATGGTATGACCCAGTAACCCGTTGATTTTACCTACGGACAAAACTAATACCAAAAATTGGTGTTTTATGATTTATAAATTGTTGGCAGGAAAACACCGAATCTAAGATTCCTTAAGGAACTCATTACTCGAGATTTCAAGCTCAAAATGTTATCTCTGCGCAGACCATTCCGCAGAAATACCTCGTAATAATAGACAATTCGTATTTTTATTGCCATATCAGCTCAGGCCAAAAACATACACCGCATAAATTTTTCATTTCAGCTCAAAAACCCCCACTTTAGGCGGCAGGCATCTTCAGCTGAAACAATCCAAAAATATCGTCTTGTGACAACCCTGACTTGGAAGGCCCTTTGGCCTGCGACAGGATGGTGTCAAATAACTCTCTTTTCTCTTCAAGCACCTGGTGAATACGCTCTTCGATGGTCCCGGAACTGATCATCCTCGTGACCGTGACAGCCCCTTTGGCGCCAATTCGATGAGCTCGATTGATTGCCTGATCCTCCACTGCCGGGTTCCACCACCGATCAAACAGGAACACATATTCACAAAACTGAAGATTAAGCCCCACGGCTCCCGCTCCGTAGCTCATTAAAATCACACTGGAATCCGGATCCTGCTTAAATCGATCAAGTATAGGATCCCGTTGATTTGATGGAATCCGACCGTGATATTGCAGAGGATTAAATCGCTCCAATCGTTCCGCAATTTTTTCAAGTGTCTTCACCCACTGACTAAAGACAATCGCCTTCTTTCCACTGGCCGCAACTTCCTCCAGGTCCGCCTCTAATCGATCAAGCTTCGAACTGGCTCCGGTCAATGGATCAAAGTTGCAGATTTGCTTTAGCCGCAACACCAGCTCAAAAACGTGCTGAATTGTCAGTGCCCCGCCCATATTGTTCAATTTGATGACGCCGTCACTCTCAGCCACTTGATACTGAGCCCATTGCTCCGGACTCAACGCAATCTCCGCATCGCGATTCATACAAGGAGGCATGTCGGTCATGACCACATCTTTGGTTCGTCGCAGTATATAATCTCCCACCATTTCACCAATCCGTGCTGGCTCCATACCGGTATACAGATACCCCGGCGAAAGAAACTCAAAGATTCCGACCAGATCTTCAGAACTATTTTCCACGGGCGTTCCGGTCAAAGCCCAACTTCTAGTTCGAGGGATCTTTCGAATGACTTTGCTTGTCGAACTTGACTTATTCTTAATCCGCTGAGCTTCATCCAGAACGACCAAATCAAAGTGGCTGTTCTCATTAATCACTGCCATTTCGTCACGCAGCACCAGTTCGTAATTAGCGATAGTTACCGGGATATCAGCCGTCTGAGACCACTGCCATTCACGCCGACTGGAATTACCCTGGACTATACTAAAAGGAATCTCGGGAGCCCAAAGTTCAAACTCCTTCTTCCAATTGCTGACAAGCGGCTTAGGGCACACTAGCAAGACATTACGCACCTCGCCTGAACAAAGAAGCATGCGAATCGTCGTGATCGCCTGCATTGTTTTTCCCAATCCCATTTCATCTGCCAGAATTCCGGCAAACCGGGAATACAAGAAGGCCACACCTTCAAACTGATAGGGGAACGGCGCAAACGGAAAACGCAACGATTCATTCGCAGCAATAGATTCCAATGGCGGCTGCAAGAGATAATAAAGTCGGTCTTCGAGTTTGATAATGTCTCGTGGTGGAAGAACGCGAGTACGCCCCCGCGGTTTATCGGATTTCCCCCGTACCTTATTAGTAACTGCCTTTGGTTTGTGTGCCGACTTACTTTTTCCCTGCTCTTTTTCATCTACCTTACGG
>Ga0315321_10000744_pt1 | contig 24806 bp, 23 predicted proteins | sample M180m21515metaG_FD_203464 | JGI IMG/M metagenome (GOLD analysis project Ga0315321, IMG submission 203464) | Ammonia-oxidizing marine archaeal communities from Monterey Bay, California, United States - M1 80m 21515 | ecosystem: Environmental > Aquatic > Marine > Intertidal zone | place: USA...
GGTCCAGTGTGCAACGCGCCCGCCCAGCTGCAGGCCATGAAGGCCCACTTCCGCACTCCCGGTGAAGACAACGGACAGATGTGCCGCGCAGGTCACAGCGACCTGAGCCTCGACCCTCACGGCAATGTGCGTCTGTGCTATTTCCTCGAGCCGGTGGCCCATCTCTCGGACCCCACCCCGCTTCCGCTCATCTGGGACAGCTTCACCGCCCTTCGTCGTCGCTGGGAAGTCAGCCGGTGTGACCGCCACTGCAACCTGCTGAACTGCAACTTCTCGTAGGTCGGTGGGTCGCCCTCGCACCGGCCTGCTCCTCGGTCACCTGATCTGCTGAACGCCGCGACTCACCCAGCGCCCGCGGGCCCACAGCACTCCGAGGCACACCGCCCGGGTGGCCCAGTCCAGCGTGGTGCCGGCCCAGATGCCGATGAGGCCCCAGTCCAGCTCCACCGCGAGCCACCAGCATGCCCCCAGCCTCACGAAGATGGGTCCCAGCAGCGCCATCAACATGGGAGAGCGGGTGTCGCCTGCGCCTCGGAGCGCTCCCGCTAGGCTGTCGGTGATGGCCATGATGGGCTGGGCGATGGCGGCGACTCGGAGGCACCGGGCCCCAAGTGCGACCACCTCGGGGTCCGAGGTGAACAGCCCGACGAGCAGCTCGGGAATCACGAGAAAGACAATACCGACGGCGCCCAAGGCCAGTCCGCCCAGCCGCGCGGACGTCCATCCCACCTCACGCGCCTGGTCCGGACGGCCGGCTCCCAGCTTCTGGGCCACCAGCGTGCCCGAGGCCACTCCGAAGCCGCTTGCGGTCATAAAGCCCACCGACTCGATGGCGATGAGCGACTGGTTGGCGGCCATCGCCGTGTCGCCGAGACGCCCCACGATGGCGGCAAAGAAGATGAAGCCGGTGTGAAAGAGCAGCTTCTCGCCCAGAGTGGGCAGGCTGATGTGTAGGATGGGGCGCAGAGTGGAGCAGAGTGAAGTGATGGCGCGCGCTACCACGGTCCAGCGGATGGCCAGCTGTCCCCATCCGAGCGCGGCGAAGGTCATGATGGCCATCACGGTGAACGAGGTCGCGGTCCCCAAGGCCGCTCCGAGGATGCCCAGCTCCGGAAAGGGACCCAGGCCAAACATCAGCACCGCCGACACCACGAGGTTCAGTGCGCCCGCCACGATGCCCACTCGCATTGGAGTGGTGGTGTCGCCGCTGGCTTGAAGCGCCACGAAGCCCGTCTCGGCGAACAGCACGAGGGGAGCACACGGAAACACCACCGCCATATAGGTGGTCGAGAGTGCCCGCATCGACGCTGTCTCGGGTGCATCCCCACCGAGCAGCAGCGCGATGGTGTCCACCTCGAAGAAGCCCCACACGCCGATGAGTCCACCGAGCAAGGTAGCGGCGCCGACGCTCACCACGGTGGCCAGCTGGGCTTGCGCCCGGTCCTGCCGTCCGATGGCATGACCGACCACCGCCAGCGCACCTGATAGTGCCGCCCTACCGACCGAAAATACTGACCACAACAGCGGTCCCGACACCTGCATTGAGCCCAGTGAGTCGGCGTCGTATCGGCCCAGCATCAGGCGATCGGTGAAGAACACGAGGGTGCTCACCAGCCCGGCGACGATGGCGGGTCCCGCCAGCCGGAGGACCTCACGACGGAGGTCCTCGCCTGGATGGACCCCCGCTGGCTTAGACACGCGCTGCTGCGATGAGCTGCTCGCAGCGGGTCTCCAGGTAGGTCGCGATGTGCACAAAGCTGGCGAAGCGCGGGTTGGTCGTCTGCTTGTGGTAGTAGCGGTAGTAGATCTGCTGCACGATTCCGGCCAGCCGAAACACGCCAAACACGAGGTAGAAGTCGAAGCGCTCCACCTTTTCGACCAGCCCCGAGCGCTCCAGATAGCGGGCCACCACCTCGTCGCGGGTGCGCATGCCGGGCAGGTGGGTGGGCTGTAGGCGCATCATCTGCATGGGCGCATCGTCGTCGGCCTGCACCCAGTACGCAAGCGAGCCACCAAGGTCCATCAGCGGGTCGCCGAGCGTGCACATCTCCCAGTCGAGCACGCCCAGAATCTGCGTGGGGTCGGTGGGGTCGAGCACTAGGTTGTCGAAGCGCCAGTCGTTGTGGATAAGTACGGTGGCGACATCCAAGGGCTGGTTGGCATCGAGCCACGCCATCACGCCTTCAAACGAGGGGGCGTCTGGAGTGCGGGCCTTGCGGTAGCGGCGCGACCATCCGTCGATCTGGCGACCGACATAGCCGTGGCCCCTGCCGAGCTCACCGAGCCCGAGTGGGGAGATGTCGAGGGAGTGAAGCTTCACAAGAGCATCGAGCGCGGCATCACAGAGCTGCTCGGCCTGGTCGGCGGTCAGGTCGAGTCCGGCGGGGAGGTCCTGGCGAAGGATGAGGCCCTTGACCCGCTGCATCAGGTAAAAGTCGCGGCCGATGACTGCGTTGTCCTCACACCACGCGACCACCTTGGGCGCCGGAAAGTGGCCCTGGAGGGCTCGCAGCACCCGCACCTCGCGCCCCATGTCGTGGGCGGACCTCGCCTTGGTGCCCCGGGGAGCGGTGCGGAGAACCAGGTCGGTGTGGGGCCAGGACAGCAGGTAAGTGAGGTTGGATGCTCCACCGGCGAACTGCTTGTGGGACGGTGTCGTGGCGAACTTTGGGTCAAGTGCTGAGAGCCAGCTTGCGATGGCTGGGAGGTCGAGGCGGTCCTCGTCCCGGACCTTGCGGGGCTGGTCGATGAGGTCGGACATGGCTCAGGCCTCGGCGAACAAGTGGCGGTACTTCTTCAGCTCGCGGCGTCCGATGAATGCGCGATGCACTTCGTCGGGACCGTCCGCGAGGCGCAAGATGCGGGCTCCGGCATACATGGCAGCGAGGGGGAAGTCCTCCGAGAGACCTGCCCCGCCGAACATCTGCATGGCTTGGTCGATCACGCGGCACGCCATCTGAGGGGCCACCACCTTGATGGCCGCAATCTCGGTCATGGCGTCGCGCACGCCCTTCTCGTCGATGGTCCAGGCGGCTTTGAGGGTGAGCAGTCGGGCCATCTCAATGTCGATGCGGGCGTTGGCGATGATGTCGCGGTTGCCGCCGAGGTTGGCGAGGGGCTTTCCGAAGGCCACGCGCTGCACCGCTCGCGTACACAGCATTTCGAGGGCCCGCTCCGTGGCACCGATGAGCCGCATGCAGTGGTGGATGCGGCCGGGACCGAGGCGGCCCTGGGCAATCGCGAAGCCCATGCCAGGACCGCCGATGAACGCATCGAGCGGCAGGCGCACGTTGGTGAAGCTGACCTCGCCATGGCCGTAGGGAGGGTCTTGATCGCCAAACACCGACAGCATGCGCTCGACCTTCACACCGGGCGCGTCCATGGGCACCAGCACCATCGAGTGGCGCGCGTACTTTGGCGCGGTGGGATCGGTGAGACCCATGAAGATGAGCACCTTGCAGTCGGGATGACCCACGCCGGTGCTCCACCACTTGCGGCCGTTGAGGACGACTTCATTGCCGTCGACTGTGGCGGTGGCCTCCATGTTGGTGGCGTCGGACGAAGCCACGCCCGGCTCGGTCATACAGAAGGCCGAGCGAATCTCACCACGGAGCAGAGGCGCCAGCCAGCGCTCCTGCTGGGCCTTCGTGCCAAACATCTCCAGCACTTCCATGTTGCCGGTGTCGGGGGCGTTGCAGTTGAACAGCTCGGGCGCCAGGAAGCTGCGGCCCGTCTCTTCGGCCACGATCGCGTACTCCGCCACGCTCAGGCCCGAAATGCGGGGCAGGAACAGGTTCCAGAGGCCCTCGGCGCGGGCGTGTTCCTTCAGCTCGTGGACGACGGGAAGCACCACCCAGGGATTGTCGCGGCGCCGAAGCTCCTTGAGCACCTCCTCTTCAACGGGGTGGACATGCTCGGTGATGAAGGCCCGGGCATGCGCGGCGGTCTGCATGGCCCTGTCAGAAGGGGAGAAGTTCATGGACTCGGCGCTCCTTGGCGGACGGCAGCCTACCCCGCTCGGCCGCTTCGCTCAGGTCCCCGCGGTAGGCTCGGTGTCCACAGGAGCGCCCCATGTCACTCATCGAAGCCCGCCTCGCCGAGCTCGGCTTGTCCGTGCCCATCGCCCCCACCCCCGCCGCCAACTACATCCCGTGGGTACGCACCGGCAATCTCGTCTACATTGCCGGTCAGGTGCCCATGGCCGACGGAAAGTTCCGGTGGGTGGGCAAGGTCGGTCGGGACTGGACCCTCGAAGATGGCAAGGCAGCGGCTCGCGAGGTAGCGCTCAACGTGCTGTCCCAGCTAAAGACTGCGCTGGACGGTGATCTGGACCGTGTGGTACGTGCGGTCAAGCTCAACGGCTTCGTCAACTGCACCGAGGACTTCATCATGCAGCCGGCGGTCATCAATGGCGCAAGCGAGCTAATGATAGAGGTCTTCGACGATGCTGGGCGTCATGCCCGCTCGGCGGTGGGTGTGGCCCAGCTGCCGTTCGGCGTCGCGGTAGAAATCGACGGCGTGTTCGAAGTTCGCTGAGTCTTCGCTTTGTCCCCGCCGAAGGACCCCAATGCGCAGTCAACTGCCCGGTGGCCGTCGCCGCAAGCCCATTCGAGGCCTGCTCAAGGCCCAGCACCGCATGGTGCTGGGCTTGGTGTCGATGTCCGCGGCCACGCTGATGTTGAGTCTGATGTACCAAGATGAACGCGCTGACGGCTCTTCGGCCAGCGTTCCCATGGATGCCACGACCCGCACCCGGCGCCGCACCGAGATTCCACTTCCCACTGGGCGTCGGCCAGCGGTGGGAGAGGCGGACCGCGAAGGCATTGGCAAGTCGGTGCGAGGGGTGAGACGCGGTGTGTCTGCCTGTCTCGAAGCCTTCGACGAGGGGCTCCGGCCCTTCGAAGGGCGGTCGACCACGATTGAGGTGCAGCTTGGGTCTGCCGGACTGGCCCGTGCTGATGTGCTCGACTGGAAAGGCCTACCACAGCCATTTCTCGGCTGCCTTGGTGCCACGTTGGGCACGGAGCCCTGGCCGTCAGGTGGCGAAGAGATCGTGCTCATTCGGGTGCCACTGACGGTACCGGAGCGCCTTCGGGCGGTGGAAGCAGCTGGTTCTCGCCGCAGCGACTGAGCCAATCTGACCCAAGACAGGCCACTGCTGGCCTCATCCGATGGAGGCAACGGTGGGTGTCTCAGCGCTCACACTTCACCGTTGGGTGAGGCGGCCTGATCCGTTGAGGTGCGCGAGGATGGCGTCGACCGCGCCGTCGCCTTCGACGGACAGGTCTGCGTCGCCTGCACCGGTGCTGCCGACGCGCACCAGCACAAAGGCCGCTGCGCCCACATCCTGACGGGTGGCGGCCCAGGCTTCATGGACGTCTGCGCTCACGATGGTGAGCAAACCTGCATGGGACATGCGCACGGCGGTGCGGCCTGCTTCGTGGATGTCGAGACCGCCCTCGTAGAGGGAGTCTTGAGCGTCGAGCACAGTGGCGAAATTGCCCGTATCGAAGAGCTGGCGCTCAAGGTCGAAGGCAATGTTGGTGCGGTCGTCGGTGGAAGCGCCCTCGATCCAGACCACTGTGCCGGGGTGACCCATGCGCCGGGCTCGCTCGCGGGGGCTGACCTGGCTGCGATGTCCGCCGTCGCGGTCGTCGTCACGATGCCAGTCCGTGCCGTCGGTGATCATCGCCGCGCCCACGGTGTTGTTCTTGAGCGAGTCGATGATGACGAGAGCGCCGGTGGCCCGATTATCTCGGTATGAGTCGAAGCAGATGGGCTGGTGGGCGGTGAAGCGCACGCGCCCGATGTCGTTGAGCTGCAGCTCTTGGACACCTTCGATCCGCTCGATCTTGTCGAGGTCCATCCGGTATTCGATGGACTGGATGCTGGTGCGGACGTATCGGGCGCCCTGCTTGATCAAGTAGGACTTGTCGGGGTCGAGAGGCGTCTCGGACATCCAGACCACATCGGCCTCGAAGTCGCGGCTGACACGCGGCTGGTTGTCGACCTTGCAGATCATGTCGCCGCGGCTGATGTCGATTTCATCGGCCAGGCGAATCACCACCGACAGCGGCGGGAACGCGCGCTCAAGCTCACCGTTGTAGGTGTCGATGCCCACGACCGTGGAGGTCTTGCCAGAGGGCAAGGCCACGATCGCGTCGCCCTTCTCGATGACACCCGAGACCACCTGGCCGGCGAAGCCGCGGTAGTTGAGGTGGGGCCGGATGACGTACTGCACTGGGTAGCGAAAGTCGTGGATGTTGACGTCGTTGCGAATCTCGACGTTCTGCAGGAACTCAAGGACCGTCTCGCCGTCGTACCAGGGGGTGCGACTCTCGGACTTGTCCACCACGTTGATGCCGAACAGCGCGCTGATGGGCACGTAGGTGACCGACTTGAAGCCGAGCGTGTCGGTGAAGGTGGTGAAGTCCGCCTTGATCTCGTGGTAGCGGTCCTCGGCGTAGTCGCAGAGGTCCATCTTGTTGACGCACACCAGCAGGTGGGGAATGCCCAGCAGGTCGGCGATGAAGCCGTGGCGACGCGACTGCGTGAGAACACCGAGCCGGGAGTCGATCAGGATGATCGCGACGTTGGCCGTGGAGGCGCCCGTGGCCATGTTGCGCGTGTACTGCACATGCCCGGGGGTGTCGGCGATGATGAACTTGCGCTTGGGCGTGGAGAAGTACCGGTAGGCGACATCGATGGTGATGCCCTGCTCCCGCTCGGCGCGCAGACCGTCGGTGATGCGGGCGAAGTCGATGGCGGTCTCGCCGGTCTCGCTGGTGCGGGTCGCATCGGCGAGCTGGTCGTCGTAGACGCCCTTGCTGTCGTGGAGCAGGCGGCCGATGAGGGTGGACTTGCCGTCGTCGACCGATCCCACCGTCACAAAGCGCATCAGCTCCTTGGCCTCGTTCTGGTCGAGGAAGGCGTGGATGTCTTCGCGGATGAGGTCTTCTTCGGCAGCGCGCGCGGTGTCGATGGCGCGGCTCGACTGTTCGGTCATGTCAGTGCTTTCATTGGACATCTTAGAAGTACCCCTCGCGCTTCTTCTGTTCCATGGAGCCGTCTTCGTCGAAGTCGATGAGGCGACCCTGCCGCTCGGACATGCGGGTGAGCATCATCTCTTGGATGATCTCTGGAATGGACGCCGCGTCCGACTCGACCGCACCCGACAGTGGGTAGCAGCCGAGGGTGCGGAAGCGGACAACCCGCTCTTCCACGCGCTCGGCGAGCTCGGGGCGGTACTTCAGCATGCGCTCGTCGTCGACCATGATGAGCGTGCCGTCCATGTCGATGACGGGGCGCTTCTTGGCGAGGTACAGCGGCACCACAGGAATCTTCTCGAGGTGCACGTACTGCCAGATGTCGAGCTCGGTCCAGTTGGACAGCGGGAAGACCCGGATGCTCTCGCCGTTCCAGATCTTGCCGTTGTAGAGGTTCCAGAGCTCGGGACGCTGGTTCTTGGGGTCCCACTGGTGGAACTTGTCGCGGAAGGAGTAGATGCGCTCCTTGGCCCGCGACTTCTCCTCTTCGCGACGCGCACCACCGAAGGCCGCATCGTACTTGTACTTATTGAGAGCCTGGAGCAGACCCTGCGTCTTCATGACGTTGGTGTGCACCTGGGAACCCGACGTGAACGGATTGACATCGCGCTCGACGCCGTCGGGGTTCACGTGGACGATGAGCTTGATGCCGGTCTCGTCCACGAAGTCCTTGCGGAACGTGTACATCTCCTGGAATTTCCAGGTGGTGTCGACGTGGAGGAACGGGAAGGGCGGCTTGGCGGGGTGGAAGGCCTTTATGGCCAGCCGCGCCATCACGCTGGAGTCCTTGCCGATGCTGTAGAGCATCACCGGGTTGTCGAACTCGGCGGCCACCTCGCGCATGATGTGGATGCTCTCAGCTTCGAGCGCCCGCAAGTGGCTGATGGTGGGGATGTCGAGCTCGCCGTCTGCCGAAGAAGGCTTGGCGGCAGCAGGGCGAGGTGGCGGTGTGTCGGGTGAGGTCACAGGTGGCCTCCGGCGCTTGCCGGCGCGCCCTTCACGGACGGCGGCTGTGGGTTCGGGCAGCGCGCGTATCCCGGTCCCGTGGACCGTGCGCGGCTCATTGCCTCCCAGAGCAGCACGCGAAAATTTCGCGACCCCGCAAGCATCTGTTCTTGAGGCTACATTCGCGGCCTTGGTTCGACTCCGGAGGCCCCTGTGATTCGCCTGCTCCTGCTCCTCCCGTTGGCTGTGGCGTGTGCCAACCCCGAGCCTGCCGACAAGACCAATTCGGGCGACCTCCCGGACACCGCCGACACCGCCGACACCGCCGACACCGCCGACACCGCCGACACCGCCGACACCGCCGACACCGCCGACACTGCAGAGCCCGCGCCGTGGGACCTCTTCGACACCCAGCTCGCGGCCGACCTCGCTGCCAATCAGGCTCACGCGGTGTCCGCTGTCGTGATGGTGGGCGGTGAGGTGGTCCACGAGGTGCAACTGGGAGTGCGGGACCCCTCGACTGGAGAGGCGCCCGGTCCCGACACACTCTTTGCCATCGGCTCGTCCACCAAGGTGCTCACGGCGCTCGGAGTGCTCAGCTTGGTGCAGCGCGACCGCCTCGGCCTCCACGACCCGCTGTCCACGGTGCTTCCCGAGCTGTCGTTTCTCTATTACCGCGACATCACTGATGACCTCACGCTCCACCACTTACTCACCCACCAGTCTGGCATCCAAGACCTGCTACCGGAGTCCCTCGACACCACCGACGAAGCTCTGGCCCAGATCGCCTACGGTGAATTTGGTGATGCGGTGCGATTCCACGCGCCTCCAGGCCAGTTCTGGAACTACAGCAACCCCAATTTTTCTCTGGCAGGGCTCATCCACGAAGAGCTTGTGGGGCGCTTCTGGGCCGACCTCATCACCGAGCGGGTGCTCCTCCCCGTCGGCATGACCGGTTGCCTGCCGCGCGGTCGCGATGTCGAAGCGTCCGGAAACTACTCGGTCGGAAACGGCGTCACCATCGTTGGTGAGCCCGACGACCACATCGGCCCCACCGACTTCGACCCCGCCTTCTCGCGCCCGGCTGGCTTCGTGTGGTGTCGGCCGATCGACATGGCTCACCTCGGGCACTTCCTGATGCACGGTGATGAAGCCATCCTCGCCGACTCCCTGCGCCAAGAGGTCGTCACTGGGCAAGTCAGCATGCGCTCGATGCTCGACCATCAGCAGTATGGCTACGGGATGATGGTGCTCGACGGACTCTTCGTGGGGCGTGGCGAGTGGCACTCCACTCCGATCTACACCCACGGTGGCAACACGCTGTCCCACACCAGCACCTTCTTCATGATGCCCGAACACGATGCGGTCATCAGCATTCTGTCGAGTGGACTGGGCGACGACTTCGGCGCCTCGGTGGTGCAGGCGATGGCCAACACCGGCGTGTTCGACGACGGCCCCGACGAGGCGCCCGACCTCCGGATCGATCCCGCCAGCCTCGCCGATGCGGTCGGCCACTGGGACGATCCCCTGGGCATTCTCGGCGACATGTACATCACCCTTGAAGGCGACACCCTGGCCGTGGTGCTGCCCGACCTCGATGCTGCCGGCATCAGCTACGGCGCCGAGCTGGAGCCCTATCTGCCCGATGTCTACATCCTGCGGGTGGCCGGCAACCCCTACGACCTCACCTTCCTCGAAGACGTGGAAGAACCCGATGGCCCCAGCCGCTGGGCGCGCAATCGCTCGTTTGTGCTGGAACGCGCCGAGACTGGTCTGCTGCTGCCCCATCCCACGCATCCGGTCACGGGTCCCGACCCCCGCTACGTCTTCCGCCCCACCTTCGGGATGCCCCGCCTTCCTTGATGCGGGTGGGACCTGTCGCGCTTCAACCCTTGATGCCGCGCACCCAGCCACTCACGACCGCTGGACGCAGCGCCAGCAGGCCGTTGTACTCGGTGAATGCGGTCGCAGCGCACCGATTGCAGGGGGGCTCCGCCAGTTGGGACAAGGCGTCTTCCACCGACGCGTCGGCCACCGAGGGGGCGCCGTTCCGGCCAATGAGCAGCGAGCATGGGTAGACCTCGCCAGCGGTGTCGATGTTGATGAACAGCTTTCCGCCCAGACATCGCGGGACGGATCGGTCCATCACAGGGGCGGGTCTGGACAGGTCGGGCCAGCCGAGCAGCTGGTCAAGCTGCCAGATCGAGTTGGCCACTGGTCTCCCAGCTCTCTTTGCGGTCTGCAGCCACTCCAAGACGCGTCGCAGCGCACGATTTTGGGGATGCAGTGACGCGCCTCTTCCGCCGTCGAGGGCCTCGGCGTGGTGGAGGACCTGAAAGGCCGCCCGGTGTCCCCGAGCTTCCGCCAGATCGATGATCCAGGGCACATCTTCGAGGTTGTGACGTGTGAGTACTGTGAGGGTCCACACTGGAATCCCGGCCGACCGGGCGGCATCGAGCGCGGTCAGCACCCGGGCATGGCTGCCCTTGGCTCGTTGCTGGTCATGGGCGTCTTCTGCGCCATCCAGACTCAGCAGCAGGTGGTCGAGATCCGAGATTCGATCGATCCGGCGGGGCACAAGATCACCATTGCTGACCAAGCTCACCCAAAGGCCGAGTTGGCGCGCGTGGGCGATGAGCTCGGCGAGGTCGTTGCGCAGGAGCGGTTCCCCTCCCCAGAAGCCCACTCTGCAAGCGCCGCGTTCGGCCAGCTCGTCGAGTACTGACCGGATGCGCTCGGTGGACAGCTGGGGGTGCGCGCGGGCGGGGATGTCGCAGTATCCACAGTCACTGGTGCAGGCGTCAGTGAGTGCGATCATGACGTTGAGCGGGGCATCTTCACCAGTGAGGCGGTGACGGACTGCGCCGATCCCCAGTCGGATGAGAGGAAGCCAGCCGGAGAGCTTGCGTCGAAGAGAGCGGGGTTGTGCGGACACGACGGACCTCTTGTGTGTCACCATAAATCCATAGACAGATAGATAATAGGTCGAGACATGGAGACCGGCATGAACGCCCCTCAACCCCCGTCCACCCAATCCCAGCCCGGCACCGAGCGACGCACGGTCCGCCGCACCCGTGCGGTGTGCCCGACCTGCCTGGTCGAGCTGGATGCCGAAGTCATCGTTGATGGCCGTGGCGCTGTCTTGGAGCGCACCTGTGCCGAGCATGGCGTGGCATCGCAGGTGCTTTCTGAGCATGGGGAGCACTGGGCCGAGCTCGACAGCTACTTCTTCGACGTGCTTGACGAGCGGGCTCCTCCGGCGCAGCGCGACTTCATCGTGCGCATGACTGAGAAGTGCAATCTCGACTGCCCGATCTGTCTGGCCAAGGCCAACACCGAAGACACCCCCGACCTGCCGCTCGAAGGGCTGGAGCGCCTGCTCAGCGAGCGCCGGGGCATGAAGATCGATCTGATGGCGGCCGAGCCCACTCTTCGCGAAGACCTCGAAGACTGGGTCAGGCAGGTGCGGGACGCGGGCCACATCGCCGCGCTCCACACGAACGGTCTGCGGCTCGCCGACCGCGACTACGTGCGCCAGCTCAAGCAGGCAGGTGTGGAGGAGGTGTTCCTCCAATTCGACGGCTTCGACGACGAGGTCAACCAAGCTCTTCGGGGCGCGCGACTGCTCAAGCGGCGCTTGCGGGCCGTCGAAAACCTCCGTCTGGAAGGTATTGCCACGAGTCTTGTGGTGGTTGTGGCCGGTGGACTCAACGAGGCTCAGGTGGGCGAGACCTACCGTTTTGCTCTCTGGCCCGAAAACGACCACATCCGCGAGCTGCTGTTCCTGGGCCTGCGAATGCTTGGGAGCGCCCGTGCCGCAGACGTGAATGGCGAGGCCGACTTCAAGGCCCGCTCCTTGATGCCCGACGATCTCATCTCGGAATTCTGCCGGCAGATCGATGGCGTCGACCGCGATGACATCCGCCGGTTCAACAAGGCCTACTTCGCGCTGCTGAGTGCCCTCCGCGTGCGCAAGTGCCTCTACATTCAACACCACCTCGTGGTCCGCACTCCCGGCGGTCCCCGGCCAATCGGTGACCTCGTCGATCTCGAGCGTATCGAGATCGCCTGCGACCACTACCGCGAGCGTGTCGTGCGCGGCGACCGGCTGGCACGACCTCGGCTGATGGCCTCTCTCGCGAGTGCCGGGCTGCGTCCCAAGGCGCTGCGGGTGGCCACGGACCTCGTCAAGCTCAACGACCTGCTGCGGTCCGGCATGAACCTCGCGCACGTTCCTCGCAAGATGTTGTTGGTGGGCTTCATCACCGCTTGTGACCCCGAAAATTGGGACTCAGGCGTGTCGGCCTTTTGTGGAAAGGGAGAGCTGTCGGTCGATGGCGGCTATGTAGAGAGTGGCGGTGACGCGAACATCGCCCGAGAGCGACGCTTTTCGAAGTCGTCCTGTTGAGCGGAGCTCGCCTCGCGGCCAGGAGTTCGAATTGCTCCCGAGAACTGCTGAGTATGCGCTGCGGGCGATGGCTGTGCTGGCCTGCTCGCGCGACACCCCGCTGCGAAACAGCGACCTCGCCGAGCGCTGTCAGGTGCCAGAGCGGTACCTGTCGGCGGTGATGCGGGCGCAGGTGCAGGCGGGCCTAGTGCGGTCGCAGCGAGGCAGAAACGGCGGCTATGTGTTGTCGCGCGAGCCTGCTGAGATTGCCGTGGGTGACATTATCTTGGCGGCCGGTCACGACCTCGCAGGGCGTCCGTGTGCGTTTGGGTGGGACCGCTGTGATGCCGAGCGCCCGTGTCCGCTCCATCCGCTCTACAGTGAGCTGAACGATGCGGTGGGGCAGTGGTCACTCCAGCGGACTCTCGCGGATGTGGGGGACCTTCCGGACCCGGTCCCAGGCGTGTCTTCGGCAGATCTCTGAGTTGAAGATGCGCACGCTTCAGCGGCCTGGGGCTTGCCTTCACGCCTCGATGCGGGACTCCTGCGCGAGTACGTCGCCCAGCACGCTGACCAGCCGGTCAATCTGGGCATTGGTGTGCGCGGCCGACACGGAGATGCGCAGCCGCTCTGTGCCCGCCGGCACCGTGGGAGGGCGGATCCCTGCCACGTAGACTCCCCGCTCCAGCAGTCCCTGCGCGACCGCCATGGTGCGCGGTCCCAACACCACTGGCACGATGTGCGCCTCTCCATCGGGACGCAGCCCCAGCCCTCGAAGCCCTTTTCGCAGTCGGTCGGCGGCCTGAGACAGTGCCCGTCGCCGGTCATCGGTCGCGAGCTGCAGTGCCACGGTCGCCGCGCGACACGCCGGAACAGGCAGCCCAGTGGTGAAGATGAAGGCACGTCCCCGGCTCAGCAACAGCTCGCGGAGCACAGGCGGTCCGGTCACAAAGGCCCCGAAAGCTCCCAGTGCCTTTCCGAGGGTGCCCACCACGAAGTCTGGCTCCACACCGGCCTCTGCCGCCGCCCCTCGCCCCTGAGGTCCGAGACAGCCGATCGCATGGGCCTCGTCGACCAGCAGCCACGCGCCCGCAGCTCGGCAAGCCCGCTCCGTCGCAGTCAAGTCCACCTGGTCGCCGTCCATCGAGAACAGGCCCTCGGTGACGTGTAGACGGGTGTTTTCAGGGATGTTGGTGGAGCCATGGGGGAGCACAGTGCGCGCGGCTCGACTGAGACGGAGTCCGTCGATGAGGCTGGCGTGTACGAGGCGGTCGCTGGTGGTGGTGTCACCCCTCTGAAGCACGGCGCCCAGCACCGCCAAGTTGGCGTGCCAGCCGGTCGACAGCACCGTGGTCGGGCGTCCCATCCACTCGCTCAGGGCGTCTTCGAGGGCATGATGGGCAAAGCGGTCGCCCGCGATGAGACGCGCCGAGCCGGTCCCTCCTCCCTTCCACGCCGCGCGGACCTCGGGATGCTGGGCGAGGCCGAGGTAGTCGTTGCTGCAGAAGACATCGACCACGCGACCATCTTGGAGCCGTCCCCGGCTAGGGCCACGGGGCTCGATGGCGCGCACATGTCGGCGGAGGCCACGGGTGGTCAGGTCGTCGACAAGGTCGTGGAGGTGTGCGTAGTCCCCCACATCAACTCTGAGGCGCGGTCTGCTTGCCGGCGAGGTCACCGAGGTCTGTGCCAGCACTCCGCAGAGCGGGGGGCACCGACGGGGGGTGAGGGGTGTGCGGAGGGGCGCGAATGACCATGCCCTGCGCCTCCATCAGCTCGAAGTCGTCGGCCAAGCGGCCCCCGGACGTGGTGAGGTAGTCGCCGAGCATCAGTCCGTTGGCGCCCGCTCGAAACATGCTGTGTTGCTCGTCGAGCAGGTTCATCTCGCGTCCGCCGCACACCACGATGTCCTTGGTGGGCATCACCAGCCGCAACATCCCGATGATCTTGAGGCAGTCCAGCGGGCTGAGGTCGTTTTGCGCTTCGAGGGGCGTGCCGGGACGCGGGTTGAGGAAGTTGACCGGCACGCTGTCCACATCGAGCGAGCGCAGGTCGATGGCCATCTCCACCCGCTGTGACCAGTCTTCGCCCATTCCGAAGATGCCCCCGGAGCACACGTACATGCCCTCGGCCTTCGCGGCGCGGATGGTGTCGCGCTCCTCGTCGTAGGTGTGGGACTCCACGATGTTTCCGTGGTGGGACCGGCTGGTCTCAAGGTTGTGGTGCATGGCCTGCATCCCGGCGTCCTTGAGCCGTCGCAGGCCTGCCTGGTCCATCAGCCCGAGGCTGGCGCAGGTCTGGAGGCCCGTTGTCTGTCGGATGCGGGTGAAGGCATCCTCCAAGGTGGAGAGGTCGCGCTCCGAGGTGATGGCGCGCCCGGCCATCACGATGCTGAACTCACGCACTCCGCTCTGGAAGGCGTGCGCGGCTTCTTCGACAATCTCGTCGGCGGACTTGGTGGTGTAGGTTGGGGCTGCGGTGTCGAAGTGCGCCGACTGAGAACAGAAGTTGCACTTCTCGGGGCAGCGACCGCTCTTGGCGTTGGTGATGCCGCAGGTGTTGACCTGGTTGCCTTTGTGGTGGCGGCGGATGGTCTCGGTGGCCGCGAGCAGGGCGTCGATGTCGGCGGACTCGGTGAGCCTGCCGATGGTCAGGGCCTCGGACTCGCTGATGCCGATGCCTTGAAGACCGCGCCGCACAATGTCGGACCAGTCGAGCGGGCCTCGGTCTTGGTGCTCGGCAACGCCGCTCTGGGTGAGCTTCGACCAGAGGCGGCGGTGCAGCGGGGAGGCGGAGGGTGCAGGCATGGGGCGCTCCAGCGGTGGAGGCCAAGGTCACGCCTGCATGAAGGTTCGTCAACCTGAGAAGTCGTGACGGTTGACGAACTTCGCGCTCGAGTCCGGGCGCGGACTCAGGCGGCGCCGAGCTGCGCAGCGATGTCGTTGAGCAGCTGGGCTGCCGGCCCTGTGCGCTGGGCGCGAATGCAGCGCTTGTAGGCCTTCCAGAGCTCGCCCAGGAGCGGGTCGTCCACCAGCTTGTGCTCATCTGGCCAGGTGTCGGTGTCGTACAGCTCCGAGGTGGCCATGGCACGGCGGCGGTGCAGCGTGCGCATCGAGCGAAGGAAGTGTTGCGCGGCGCGCTCGTCTCCCCGACGGCGCAGCTCGCAGTAGGCTCGCCACAGCACGCTCTCGGGCATCACATCTTCTCGGCCCATTCGGTCGGGCTGATTGCGCAGCACTCGAACAAGCTGTCGGGAAGGTGCTGAGGTGTCGATGTCGCGGCCGTTCAGCATCGGGTCTCCGGATCGTGGTGGGCGTGGTGTCTGGCCCATCTTTGCCTGGGGGCGATGGGAGTGATGTGGCTCGCAGGGCGGGTCGTTGACCGGGAGATCATCGACCCTGCGCGCAACCGGACGATTTTAGCACGGCACATGAATGTCACTCACGGTCGGGGTCGACTTGGCCTTCTGCCGAGCGGTCGCTTAGGCCGCAGCCTCCGGGCATGACGACGCGCATTGATTCCCGCGTTGACGTCGATGTGGGACCGCTCCTGACCGGGGCGCGGTCGGCCCGCAAGGAAAGTGGAGGTGTCCGCGATGATTTCGCTTCCTACCGCTCGACGGGCACTGTCCCGCGTTGCGGTCACTTCAAGCGCCGTGTCCAGATGGGGGCTCTGCGCCCTCGGGGCCGGGCTGTCTCTGGGCCTCGCGCTGCCATCCAAGGCGCTTGCTGAAGAGGTCGCCGCGGGCTCGCTCCTGCCGCGCGACACCAAGGTTGTAAAGCTCGACAATGGCTTGCAGGTCGTGGTGTTGCCGGTGGACACGCCTGGGCTTGTTTCGGTGCAGACCTGGATGCAGGTGGGCTCTGGAGAAGAGGCCGTCGCCGGCCTCACGGGCTTCGCGCACTTCTTCGAGCACCTCATGTTCCATGGCACCGAAAAGATGCCGGGCGATGTGCGCGAAAAAGAGCTGCTGCGACTCAGTGTCGACGAAAATGCGTGGACCAGCCAGGATGCCACCGTCTACCACCTGACCGCGCCGTCGAAGAATGTGGTCCGTCTTCTGGAGATTGAGGCCGACCGCTTCGATGCGCTCACGCTGGACGACGAGGGGGTCCGCAAAGAGGCGGGCGCAGTCTACGGTGAGCTCCGCAAGGGACAGGCGAGCCCGGGGCGTGCGCTGTGGGCTGGTCTGTGGGCCACCGCCTTCGACGTACATCCCTACCACCACACCACTCTGGGCATCGAGGCCGACATCGCCGCCATGCCCGACCAGCTCGACGCTGCGCGCATCTTCTTCCGCACCTGGTATCGGCCCGACAATGCCACCTTGGTGGTTGCAGGCGATGTGAGCCCGGTCGAGGTGATGCCGGAGATAGAGCGCACCTTCGGCAAGTGGACTGCCAAGGACGCCCCGGCCTGGCCCGCCATCCCCGTGGAGCCGGCCCAGGACGGACTGCGTCGCTCCCAGATCGTGTGGGACCAGGGCCCTGTAAACCCTCGCCTCGCCATCGGCTGGCGCACCCCCGCGCATGTGCCGGGTGACGCCGATGCGGCTGCCCTCGCGCTGGTGCCCGCCCTGCTGACCAGCGACATCGCCCCGCTGCAGCGAAAGCTGGTCGACGACGAACGGCGGGCGCGGTGGATCTGGAGTGGGCCGCCCGACCAACGCCACCCTGGCCTGCTGCTGGTGATGTCCGAGCTGACCGAAGGGGAGGACGTCCGCGCCATCGAGGCAGAGGTGCTCGCTGCCGTGCAGGCCCTCGTCGACGACGACTCCGATGAGGCCAAGGCCCGGTTGGACATGACCCGCGATCGCCTGCGCCGAGAGACGGTCCTCGGTCTGGACTCCCCGGGCGCCTGGGGATCTGCGGTCGGAAGTGCGGCGCTCTACGGCAAAGGCATCGATGCGCTCGACGCCGACGTGCAGGCGCTGGCCGCCGTCACCAGCGACGATGTGCAGCGGGTGGTGCGCAAGTATCTGCTGTCCGACGCAACCCGCACCGTGGTCACCTTGGTGCCTCCCGAGCAAGCCGACGACAGCGTGGCTGCGCCCCCCACTGGTCCTGAACAGTCCGCCGACGCCGGAGGTGCGCAATGAGCCGCAACCTCAGTTCTCTCTCGCTGCTGTGTGCGCTGGGTCTCGCGGGCTGCTGGGCCGGCAAGCCCGGTCCCATTCCGGTCGATAAAGCGCGTGCGCCAGTGCGCATTGTGGGTCGGCCGGTGCAAGGTCCGGTCACATGGATCACTGTCGCGGTCCGGGCGGGCAGCGCCCACGACCCGGTGGGACAGGAAGGCCTGTCCGCGCTCTCAGCTCGCATGCTGCGGGAAGGAGGTGCCGGCGACCGCACTCCCGAGGCCGTCGATGAGCTGCTCTACCGCCTCGGCACCGACATCGATGTGGTGGTGGGCAAGGAGCTGGTGACCTTCCGCATCGCAGTGCTTACCGAAGACCTCCCCGTGGTGACTTCGCTTCTGTCGGACATGTTCCAGGCGCCTGGCCTGGACGACGACACGCTCGTGCGCCTGCGCGAAGAAGCCCGCGACGCTCTCGACAAAGGCATCCTCCAAGACGACGAGGCCACCGGTCTCGAAGTGCTCGACAACCTGCTCTACGCGGGCCATCCCTACGGCCACTCGGTGCAGGGGCGGGGCGGGGTTGTCGACACGCTGACCACGGCGGATGTGCAGCGGTTCTTGGAGACCCGCTACCTGCGCAGCACCGTGGTGCTTGGGGTTGCGGGTGTGGCGGTGGATGCCGATGGCGGATGGCGTGCGGATGTGCCGTCGTCGACCGACCTGGCCAGCCTGCACACCGCGCTCTCCAGCCTTCCGGACGCCATCTACGACCCTCCCACGCCCAAGCGGGTGCCGGCGGTCGAAGGCCGCTCGCTGTTGGTGGTCGACAAGCCCACGCAGGTCACTGGCGTGCACTTCGGGCATCCCACCGAGCTGCACCGCGGTCACCCCGACTGGCCGGCCATGTTGTTGGCATTCACCGCTCTCGGCGAGCATCGCCAGGGCCACGGCCGGCTCTACGGTGAGCTGCGTGGCGATCGTGGCCTCAACTACGGCGACTACGCCTACATTGAGCGCTACGAGCAGGCCGGCTGGTCAAGCCGCCAAGAGACCGGCACTGGGCGGGTGCAGAATCCGTTCTACGTGTGGCTGCGCCCGACCTCGCAGGCGGATGCGCCATTCGCGCTCCGAGGTGCGACCCGTGTCGTCGAGCACTTTGTCGAAGAGGGCCTCGACGCCGATGAGTTCGAGCTGATGCGCACATACTTGTCCGGTCGAGTGTCGCTTTGGGCGGACGACCCGGGCCGGCGCCTGGGCTGGGCTGCGGAGGCTGTTGCAATGGGGTGGCCCGATCCCATCGCCACCCTCCCTGATGCGGTCGAAGCGCTCACGCTTGAAGAGGTCAACGCCGCGGTCAAGCGACACATCCACCCCGAGTCGATGCGCTACGTGGTCGTGACGGGCGGGGCCGATGAGCTGGTGGAGCAGGTCAGCGACAACGTCACCACACCACTTGCCTACTCGGGAAGCACGCCACCAGCAGAGGGCACGGAGCAGGCTGCTGAAGATGCGGACTGGGCGTCCACTCCCATCGGCTGGGACGATGTGCGGGTGATTGAGTCCACAGACCTGTTCCGGTAGCGCTCTCTTTCACCGAAGCCTTTCCCGTGCGAGACTAGGGGATGTTGTTCTGCGTCCTCGAGCGAGGGTGCGGGCGGGCCGCCACGCCTGCAGTGAGTGATGGTCCGAGCTGAGCGGTGCGAAGGAGTCGCAGTATGGAGACCGAGCCGAGATGGGCACGTGAAGCCCACGATGATGTCATCGGCCAAGACCGCCTCGCGCGTTCCGTGTTGCGCGTGATTGCGCGCATTCCCGCAGGGTCCATCGTCGCGGTCCACGGCGCGCCAGGCAGTGGCCGCGACGAATTCGTGCGGCGCTTGGCCTGGCTCGCCGGACCCGGACGCGTGCGGGGAAGCGACGGCCCACAGGGCATCAATCCCAACTTGGTGTGGTTCGATGTGTGGTCGTGGTGCAAGCAGGGCCACGTGCTGTCGGGCTTGGTGGCTGCGGTGGCAAGCTGCTTGCCTGCCACCTCGAAGTTCCGAGAGCGCTCCCGTGAGCTGGCGGCGTCGCTGTCGCGCATGCGCTTCGATGGATCCATTCCCGATGTTGCCGCGCCCAACCTGGGCAAGCTGTCCATCGACCCCGTGGCCGATATTGGCCGCGCATTTGGCACCCTCGTCGACCGCGCCCGCGAGGCCCGTGGTGGTCGCCTGCTCATTGTGGTCGACGGGGCTGAGCGACTGTCGCTTGGAGCGCGCTGGCAGCTACTCGATGGCCTGCGGGCGGCACTCGCGCTGCGCCCGGAGGTGGTGGTGGTGCTGAGCAGCGGACGCGAGGCCATCGCCGAGGCTCTGCGCTGGCACCACGGTGACCTGCAGCCATCGTCCATTCAGCGCATCATGACCGACATCTTCGACATCACGGTCACCGTGCCCAGCCTCGAAGTGCGACGCATCGGAACTCTACTGCGCGAGTACATCGGCTCGGCCGAGGGCTCGGTCCGCCGGAGCTTCGGCCGCGAGGCGTTCACTGGCCTGTCCGCAGCCGTCGCGCACCGACCGCTCGGTTCGCCACGGTTCTTGCGGCGGCTGGCATGGCGCACGGTGTTGTTGGCCGAGTTTGCCGCGGAGCTGCGCGCGCAGAGGGTGCTGAGCGAGGCGCAGTGGGCCTGGGTCATCATCAGTGAGCGCTGGCCTGAATTCCGACGGTTCATGATTCGAGGCGGCCGCAAGCGCTGGGTGGAGCTGGCCCGCGCAGTTCAAGGCATGCAGAGCGGCAAGCCCGATCTGGTGGCCATCGCCGGGGGGGCAGGTGCAGGTGGTCCGTCGGCCGCGCGTTCTGGCATCGCCGGCTGGCTGGAAGAAGACCTCATCCTCAACGACTACCTGCGTCTTCACGCCGACGGCTTCGCGCGCGACGGTGAGGGCATCTTCTGGCTCGAGAACCTGATGCTCGCAGCCGGACTCTGAGGCGCGCCTATCGAGGACTGGCCACGGTGCTGGTCGGCGGCGGACGACGGGTGGTGGGTGCTCTGCCCCGCCGGCTGCGTCGTCGGCTGGAGGACCGCTTCTTTTACGCGATCTTCCAGGTGACGCGCGTGGAGAACGACGACTACGGAGGCCATCCCACGCCGGAGTCGGGCGGCAGTGGCACAGATGAGGCGGCCCGCCCTCTGCGCCGGGGTTAGCGCGGCCCCCGACCCGGAGGGCCAGATGGCGACACTCGGCTTCGGAGCGCAGGCAGCAGCCCGGCTTCAGGATGTGGGCAACCCCCTGCTGGTGGGGCTCGACCCCCATCTCCACCGCCTTCCCGAGAGACTGCGTGGTCGCTTCGTCGGCCGGCTCCACACTCGGCCCGGTCGTGAAGCGGCCGCAGAAGCCGTGGTGGACTTTCTCACTCCCGTGGTGACCAAGCTGTCCGGAAGGGTGTGGGGCGTGAAGCCGCAGTCCGCCTTCTTTGAGCAGCTCGGAGGGCCGGGCTTTGACGCGCTGGAGACGGTGTGCGCTGCGGCCCGAGATGCTGGTCTGCTCGTTGTTCTCGATGCCAAGCGGGGCGATATCTCAAGCACCGCTGCGGCCTACGCCCACGCGAGTCTTCATCCGGAGGGTCCGATGGCGGCCGATGCGGTCACCGTGAACCCATGGATGGGTGTGGACACCTTGATGCCGTTTCTGGAAGTTGCGAAGGCCCATGGCCGCGGCCTGTTCGTCCTCGCGCGCACCACCAATCCCGGAAGCGCACTGCTTGAGCTCCACGGAAGTCCACCGGCGGTGTCGGTGCTGGCCAGGGAGCTCGCTGCGCTCAACGCCGACCATGGCCGCTGGGGGCCGCTGGGCGTGGTGGTTGGGGCCCAGGCCGCGGCCGAAGCCTCAGCGCTGCGGGACCAGATGCCGGGGGCTTGGTTCCTTGTGCCGGGACTTGGAGCTCAAGGTGGGGGCGTGGGAGACGCCTTGGCTGGCGCGGATGCAGATGGGCAGGGCGCTCTGCCGGCTGCAGCGCGCTCCGTATTGTTCGGTTCTTCTGAGCTTGTCGATCCGGGCGATGCCTGGGCGGACCGCGTGATTGAGCGCGCCGATGGGCTGGTCGATAAGCTACGCGCTCACGCGGGTGACAAGGGATGGGACTGGGGTGCTTCGGCCGATTTTGTTCACGACGGGTGACCCAACTTGCTTGTAATAAAAAGGTCAAGGTGTAGCATGAGCTGTCGACCTGGAGGTCCCATGCTCCGCCCTCAATCATTCCCTTCCTTGTCCATCCTCACCGGCCTTGCCGCCACGGCCCTGCTCACCGCCTGCGTGACCAAGGGCACCTACGATGCCAAGGTGGTCGATGGCCTCACCGGTCAGCCTCGCGGCGACCTCCAGGTCATGCTCAAGGCCGTGGCCACCAACGACCTCACCTGCAAGGTGTTCGACGGCAAGACCGACGCTCAGGGTCTGGTCCACATCGACGGTACCTGCGGTGACACCGTCTACACGCTCAGTCTCAATGACCGCTCGCTGCTGCTGGTCGGCAATGCCAAAGTGGAAGGCGGTGTCGAGTCAACCGGTGCGCTCGAAGTGCAGGCTTGGCGGGCGCCACGCAGTCCCGGGGTGTACATCCTCGCCGACGACAAAGCCAAAAACGTCCGCACTCGGACCCGCTTGATGCGTGAAGAGCGGGTGTTGGGCACCGAGACGGTGGCGCTCTACCCTGAGTCGATGTTCAAAAATCCAAGCCCCATCAAGGACGGCCAGCACCTCGTGCTTCGGGGGCGCGCCACCATCGCCAAGACGAAGTTCCTGCCCATCATCCCAGACCCCGAGAAGCGCACCTTCGAGAGTGGCAGCTCGCTCACTGGCCACGCGTTTGTGGGGCTGCGGTTCAGCTCCAACGAAGCGGTCGAGCAGGTCGCGGCTCAGATCGATGAAGGCAAGGTCATCGAGGCTGGTGAGGGTGCTTCGACCACGCGCTACATCCCGGCGGATGCGCTGCCGCCTGGGCAGTACGCCATCTACAAAGAAGGCGACCGCGAAGCTCTCGTGGTCACCTTTGGCGTGCTCGCAGCGCCCGCGACTGCTGCTGCGGAGTAGGCGGGCGGAGCAGGCATGGACTGTGTTGGCGCTGGCCTCAGCTGAGGCTGCGCCGGCCTCAGCTGCTCTTTGGCGGATCCGTGTTCGTCGGCCCGCCCGATGAAGCCTGGAAGGTGCCGAACTCGCGGCGCTTCATCCACTCGGGGAAGCCCTGGCCCATGTTGGTACCGGCCCAGTTGCGGCTGATGCGGGCCACGAAGAGGCGGTCGCCGCCTGGAAGGTCGAGGAATTGCTTGAGGTGGTCGCGGATGCCTCGGGCACCCGTGCGGTTGGTCTCCAGCAGGTAGACGCCAGGGATGCGGTTGGACCAATTGCCGAGCGTCTTGATGGAGGCGTCGATGCGCTCCTTGACGATCACATCGTTGCTGCGAACCTCAATCGCGATCATGAATACCATCTGAAAAGCCTCACCGATTCGGGGATAACGAAGTGGACTCGGGCTAACCCACCTTGGCCTTGGCGTCCGTAGCTGGGAGTGGGCCTGGGGGTGGGATAGACCCGCCCGCCCCGAGTCCGGCTGCGCGCTGGAGGTCGTATGAATGTCCTGGTCACTGGTGGCTCTCGCGGCATCGGTCGTGCCATCGCTACCCGGCTTGCCCGCCCCGGCGGCACTGTCGTCATCAACTACCTGCGCAACGATACGGCAGCGAAGATCACCGCCGAAGCCGTCGAGAACAAGGGTGCCAAAGCCATTGTGGTGCAGGCTGATGTGCGCAGCGAAAAGGATCTCAAGCGGCTGGCGAAGGCGGTGGACGGCATCGATGTGCTGGTCCACAACGCGGCAGTGGGGGCCATGAAGCCCTACCACAAGCTCCGCACCTCCCACTGGGACCTCACGCTGGAGAGCTCGCTGCGTCCGTTCTGGCTGCTCACCAAGCTGGCCACGCTCAACGAAGGTGCCAGCGTCATCGGCATCAGCTCGATGGGCTCCCAGCGCCACATCCCCGGCTACATCGCGATGGGGGCAGCCAAGGGCGGCCTGGAGTCGATGACCCGCCAGCTCGCGGTGGAGCTCGCCCCGCGTGGCGTGCGCGTCAACACTGTCTGTGGCGGCCTGATCGAGACCGACACCCTGGCCTACCTCGCAGAAGGCGAGAAGATGCTGGAATTCGCCCGGGAGTACACCCCGCTCGGGCGTGCAGGGAATCCCGACGACATCGCGGGTGCCGTAGCCATGTTGGTCTCGCCGGAAGCGCGCTGGGTCACTGGTCAGGTCCTCGTGGTCGACGGGGGGTTGTCGCTGCTGTGATGGCGTAGATGAGGGAGGCCACCGACCTAGACCTAGGGGTGTCATGAGTCAGCCGTTTGACCGCGAAGAAGTCCAGCCCGAGGTGGTCGACGTTGACCCTCGGTTTTCCGCCGGCGCCGATTCGGATGCTTCCAAAGCGCCGTCCAACGAAGCCGCCGACGACTCGGGTAGTTCGAGTGCTGAAGATGGTCCCAGCAAGGGCTTTCAGTTCGATGGACTGCTCGATGACCTACTGGATGGCAAGGTCTTCCAGCGACTCAACATCGAGGTCGATCCGGACTCTGTCGATGAGTCGGTCGAGCGCCTCACCCGTCAGGTCCGCAAGGCTGTGGTGCGGGGGCGCTTCACCAAGGTGCGCATCAAGTACCGCGACAAGCCCCTCATGCGCGACATCCCGCTGGGGGTGTTCGTGGCCGCAGAGGCGGTGAGCTTCTGGTACGTCGGCATCTTGAAGGCGCTGGTGGTCAACCTCGGCGCGCGGGCGGTCATCCAGGTGGAGTTTATCCACGAAGCCGATGAAGACGTCGATGCCGGCCGGGTTGCCTACGAGGCGGGCGAGGTCACAGAGGCCGAGACCGCCTTCCGCCGGGCGCTGGACAAAGAGCCCGAACACGAAGAGGCTCGGTATCGCTTGGGCATCTTGCTACGGGTCACTGGCAAGCGCGATGAAGCGCTGGATCTGCTTCGACTTGTGGTCGCTGGGGAGGGTGTTCTCGCCGAGCGGGCCCAGGAAGCCATCGATCGGATGGAGCGAGGGCCCCGCACTCTGTAGATGGGCGGACGGCGGGCGAGATCAGTCTCGTGACAGCCGTTCTTGGCCGTGGATGGGGCACCCCGATATCTCGGTCGTATGACACAGCCCCTCTCGCACGCCGTCCCCGCCGACCTCGTTGGTCGCCATGCTCTCGTCTGTGGTGCCAGCGCTGGCATCGGACGGGCCACCGCCCTCGCGCTCGCTGCTCGCGGCGCCCAGATCACAGCGCTGGCTCGTCGAGCCGACCGCCTCGATGCACTGCTTCCGGAGCTGC
>Ga0315321_10000745_pt1 | contig 24788 bp, 14 predicted proteins | sample M180m21515metaG_FD_203464 | JGI IMG/M metagenome (GOLD analysis project Ga0315321, IMG submission 203464) | Ammonia-oxidizing marine archaeal communities from Monterey Bay, California, United States - M1 80m 21515 | ecosystem: Environmental > Aquatic > Marine > Intertidal zone | place: USA...
TCCAACTTGCCCGAGATTGAATCCGCATCGATCTCCACCTTTTCGGCAAATAGGAATGAGGCAAGTGGACCGAAGTCGGAAAAGGTTTCCAGTCGGGGTAGGGCAAGCGGAAGGATTTTGCCGAGGAATTCATCGTTGAACTTCCATTTGCCCAGTCGAGCAAGAAGGTCATTTGCAGATAATTGTTCCCGGAGGTAGCGACCGTTGAGCCATTTGAGCTTGGATACGTCGAAAATGGGTCCACCCAAGCTGATGCGGGAGGTGTCGAAGGTTTCCGACATGTCAGCTATGGAGAAGATTTCCCTTTGATCGGGTAGGGTATAGGCCATCATTCCAAGGTAGTTCACGACTGCTTCCGCTAAAAAGCCCGCGTCACGATAATGGAAGATACTCGTGGGATTCTTTCGCTTGGAAAGCTTCGATTTGTCGGGATTCCGAAGGAGAGGGAGATGAATGAATTTTGGCGGTGCCCATCCGAACGCTTCGTACAAAAGAACATGCTTGGGACCGCTATTGATCCATTCCTCGCCTCGAATGACATGGGTTATGTTCATCAGGTGATCATCGACAACGTTGGCGAGATGATAGGTAGGGAATCCGTCCGATTTCCTAAGCACTTGATGATCCACCTGCGACCACGCTATTCGAATCTCATCGCGAAGTTCGTCATGGAAAATGCACTCTCCCTCAGTGGGCACATTGAGTCTTACCACATAAGGAGTTCCGTTGGAACCACGCTCCTCAGCCTCTCCAGGGTCTAAGGAAAGGCAATGACCATCGTACCGGGGCGTTTCCTTATTTGCCATTTGTTCGGATCGAAGGTCGGAAAGGCGTTCGGATGAGCAAAAGCATCGGTAGGCGCTTCCGTTCTCAAGCAGTTTTTCAACATGGGCCTGATAAATGTCGAAACGCTCGCTTTGCCTATACGGTCCATGATCGCCACCGACATTCGGACCTTCGTCCCATTTCAGACCTAGCCAACTCAATGAATCGAGAATAGCTTTTTCGGATGCCTCGGTTGATCTAGACCTGTCCGTGTCCTCGATGCGTAAAATGAACTGCCCGCCATGCTTGCGAGCGAAAACAAGATTAAACAACGCCATGTAGGCTGTCCCTACGTGCGGGTCTCCCGTCGGGGATGGCGCCACTCTGGTGCGAACTTCAGACTGCGAGATATTTTCCACACCTCCCCATTATGGAGAGGTGAACCGAATGACGATAAAAAACGATTTTCCGAGACCCTTGCTTTTTGCTTCAATTGAAGTAGTTTAGGTTTATATGAAGGTTCTGATAGTGGGCGCGAATGGGAAGGTGGGGACATTGTTGAGTGGCAAGTTGTGGGCTGCTCATGATTTCTCTCCAGTAGCTCTCATACGAGACGTTCGCCAGCAAATGAAGTTTACCGCGTTTGGGGTGCCTTCCGTAGTTGGCGACATCGAAAATGGCATTTCGGAGTTCTTGCCGGGTATGGATTCAGTCGTCTTCACGGCTGGTTCGGGGGCTCACACGGGGCCCGAGAAGACCACCGACGTCGACCAAAATGCGGCGATTCGCCTTATCGAAGATTGCGTAAACGCAGGTGTGCGTCGATTTTGCATGGTGAGCGCCATTGGCGCGGATCCGGAATCCGAATCCGATCGCATCCGTCATTACCTAAGGGCCAAGGGGATCGCCGACAACCACTTGCGGGCTAGTGGTTTGGACTATGTCATTTTACAACCGGGCAGTTTGCAGGACGAACCCGGTACTGGTCGTATTGAAGTGGCGGACGACTTGGGACGGCACGAAACCGTTCCCCGTGAAGACGTTGCAGGCGCCATAATAGAATGCCTGCGAAATTATCTGACTATTGGCAAAACGATGCGAATGGTATCGGGAGAAAAAAAGATAAAAGACGCGATCGCTCAATTTGTCGGTGGAGGAAACCTCCCGCCCATAGCATGAGCAATTCCTCGAATCGCAGTAATTTGTCTTGAACGAATTGAAGAGTCTCTACATTATGTAAATTGACTTATTCGAAAATGTTAATGTAACCAAGAATTCTTAATTATGAAAAAAATACTTACTATCGCTTCTGCTCTCGCAATCTGCGTTACCTTTTCTTTTGCAGCGAAAAAAGCACCTGGCCCCGTCAACAAAGAATGCCCAATTTCCGGTAAGGCCGTGAGTGCGGACCAAACGGTTGACGTCGGAGTATGTTGTGGCAATTGTGCCAAAAAAGTCATCAAAGATCCCAAGATAGCCCTCAAGGCCAAGGGTGACTTCAGCAAATGCCCAATCTCTGGAAAACCAGCGAAAAAGACCGTCAAGGTGGGATTCTGCTGCGGCAATTGCAAGAAAAAGGCTTCCTCCTCTTGAAGTCTTTTTAATTATTCATTTCACAATTTGAGATTTATTTTTTAATTAGAGGCTCCCTGTTTTGGGAGCCTCTTTTTTGTGCCCTGAGCATCACCTATTTAAGAACAATTAAAATATGCCAAAGCGCAAAGACATTGAGACCATTTTGATCATCGGTTCAGGCCCCATAATCATCGGACAAGCCTGTGAGTTCGACTATAGTGGAGCCCAAGCTTGCAAAGCTTTGCGCGAAGAGGGGTATCGAGTGGCTTTGGTCAATAGTAATCCCGCGACAATCATGACGGATCCGGATTTTGCCGATGCCACTTACGTCGAGCCACTTACCGTCGAGTCCGTCCGAAAGATCATAGAGAAGGAAAAACCCGATGCTCTTCTGCCCACCCTCGGAGGTCAAACTGGATTAAACCTTTCACTCGAGCTGTTCGAGGCGGGAGTTCTCGAGGAGTATGGCGTGGAAATGATCGGGGCCAAGCCGGATGCCATCATCAAGGGCGAGGATCGTGAACTTTTTAAGCAAGCCATGATCAAAATCGGTCTCGACGTGGCAAAATCCATTGCTGTCAATTCTCTAGAGGATGCGCAATCGGGTTTCTCAGAAGTAGGAGACTTCCCTTTCATTATTCGTCCTGCCTTTACTCTTGGTGGAAATGGTGGCGGAATTGCATACAATCGAGAGGAGTTTGATCAAATGGTCCGCAACGGTTTGGATGCCTCTCCGGTAAATCAGGTTCTGATCGAAGAGTGCTTGCTGGGATGGAAGGAGTATGAAATGGAGGTGATGCGCGACCATAAAGACCAATGCGTGGTCATCTGCTCCATCGAAAACTTCGATCCCATGGGGGTTCATACAGGTGATTCCATCACGGTCGCTCCGGCAATGACCTTGTCGGACAAGGAATACCAGCTAATGCGAGACGCCTCTTTTGCTTGTATTCGAGAAATTGGCGTTGAAACGGGTGGCAGTAATATTCAATTTTCGAATTGTCCGAAAACTGGAAGAATGGTCGTGATCGAGATGAATCCTAGAGTCTCCAGAAGCTCGGCGCTTGCGTCTAAGGCAACTGGTTTTCCCATTGCCAAAATTGCAGCTAAACTTGCCGTGGGTTATTCATTGGACGAACTGCAGAACGACGTCACTCGAGAAACCCCTGCTAGCTTCGAACCATCCATTGACTATGTTGTAACTAAAGTTCCTCGCTTTACTTTTGAAAAATTCCCAGAAACGGATTCCACCTTAACCTCCACTATGAAATCAGTAGGTGAGGCGATGGCGATCGGGCGAACGTTCAAGGAATCCTTCCAAAAGGCTATGAGATCCCTGGAAATTGGCCTGAAAGGTTTTGAAGCCGGAAAACTTGCGGACTTGGAACTTGATCAATCCTCTCTTAGGTCCGGCCTTTCCAGACCTTCTGCCGAGAGAATGCTTTATTTACACAAGGCTTTCTCGGCAGGCATGAATGTGGAAGAAGTTCATGCAGTTTCAAAAATTGATCGATGGTTCTTGGAACAATTACGCCTAATTCATGGAATGGAACGCGAATTGAGAGATGATTCTTTAGCTGAAATTAATCCAAGGTCGCTAAGAATGGCCAAGGAGTATGGTTTCTCGGATCGTCAATTAGCCGATTACTGGTCAGTTTCTTCGTCTGTAGTTCGTGAGCACCGGGTGAGGGAAGGTATTGCAACTAGCTTTCGTCTCGTCGATACTTGCGCGGCTGAATTTGAAGCCTTCACTCCCTATTTTTACTCCTCTTACGGTGACGAAAACGAGATTCTACGTTCCACTAAAAAGAAAGTTATGATTTTAGGGGGTGGACCCAACCGAATTGGGCAAGGCATCGAATTCGACTACTGTTGCGTTCACGCATCCTTTGCGCTTCGCGAAGCCGGGATCGAGACCGTGATGGTAAATTCGAACCCCGAAACCGTTTCCACCGATTACGATGTTTCTGATCGCTTGTATTTCGAACCTTTGACTCTTGAAGACGTCCTCGAAATTTACCGACAGGAAGAATGCGATGGAGCGATTGTTCAGTACGGGGGGCAGACTCCTCTTAATTTGGCTGAGGGACTCAAGGCGAATGGTGTTGAGGTTATCGGCACTTCTCCCGAAAGCATCGACTTGGCCGAGGATCGTGAGAAATTCAAGTGCATTCTAGACGAGATTGGCCTTCGACAACCCGTCAATGAAACAGCACTCGAACCAGATGCCGCCAGAGCCGCCGCAAGTCGCATCGGATATCCTGTGCTCCTGCGCCCATCTTTTGTGCTTGGTGGGCGAGGTATGTTTATTGTTTACGACGAAAATGAACTGGACAACGTCTTGGCTGAAGCCTTTGCCGTGGCTCCTGGTAAACCAGTCTTGTTGGACAAGTTTCTCGAAGACGCAATCGAGCTTGACGTCGATTGTATCTCCGACGGGGAAACTCACGTAGTGGGAGGAATGCTTCAGCATATCGAGTTCGCAGGTGTTCACAGTGGAGATGCAGCTATGGTCTTGCCTCCTCATGACCTGTCTGAGGAAATGATCGAAACAGTTCGCCAAGCCACCTATTCCTTGGCAGGTGCTTTATCCGTCGTGGGGCTTATGAACATACAGTTTGCGATCAAGGATGGCGACCTCTATGTCTTGGAGGTTAACCCTCGAGCATCTCGAACGGTCCCTTTCGTGAGCAAGGCGATCGGTGTTCCCTTGGCCAAGCTCGGAGCTCGAGTTATGGCTGGATCGACTCTACGAGAACTTGGTTTTACTGAAGAAATAACACCCGGGCATTGGGCGATAAAGGAGTCGGTTTTTCCCTTCAATCGCTTCCCTGGGTCTCCTATCGTACTGACGCCAGAAATGAGAAGTACCGGAGAAGTGATGGGGCAGGACGAGGATTTCGGACTTGCCTTTGCCAAAACGCAAATGGCCGCAAAACCATCGCTTCCTCTCGAGGGGAACGCCTTCATTAGCGTGAAGGATGCCGATAAAGAGCAAGCTCTAGTAATTGCAAAGGGACTGACTAGTCTTGGCTTTAATATTTACTCCACGGAGGGAACCGCTTCATTCTTTAGCGAAAACGGAGTTGTTGCGGAGCATATTCTTCGAATTAGCGAAGGGCGACCGAATGTTGCCGACTTTATCAAGAACGGAAAGATTCAACTTGTGATCAACACCCCCCTGGGATTGATTCCTCGCCGTGACGAAAACAGTATTCGGAGCGAGGCTGTTCTTTATGGTGTTCCCGTAATGACTACCTTGGGTTCCGCTTTCGCCGCTCTCGAAGGTATTCGTTCGCTAAAGGAAAAGGATTTCGGCGTTAAGTCTCTTCAGGAATACTCTAAATCTCTCATCAGTTAGTTTTCCCATGGTATCCATAGTTGCTCTTTTGCATGGTCCTGACCGGCCGGGAATAGTGGCCACGATTGCCGGATGGATACATGAGAAGGGGGGCAATGTTATTCATGCGGACCAACATCTCGATCGTGAGGAAAATGTGTTTTTTCAACGCGTCGAGTGGAATGTCGGTGTAGGCGCCGACCTCGAGGCGGAATCTCGGAATTTCGCAAAAATGGCTGAAGCAGAGCTCGGCATGCAGGTACGTACAGTTCTCTCGAATGAACGCCCTCCTATAGTCCTTTTCGTGTCTAAGGCCGATCACTGTTTTCACGACTTGATTCTGCGCTGGAAAGCGGAAGAGCTTCGCGGTGAAATAGTCGGCATCGTTTCCAATCATCCCGACCTAGATCATTCCGCCCAAGAGTACGGGGTGCCGTTTTTGCATATTCCCTGCACGGAGGAATGCAAAGTTGAGGCGGAAGTCGCTCAACTCGATTTTATACGTGAGAACGGCGTGGGACTGGTTGTACTTGCTCGTTACATGCAGGTTCTTAGTGAGAATTTTCTGAATGACGCCGGTTGTCCCATTATTAACATTCACCACTCCTTTCTTCCTTCATTTGCCGGAGCGAAACCTTACCATCAAGCTTATCGACGCGGCGTCAAGATTATCGGGGCTACCGCTCATTTCGTAACTCCGGAACTTGATGAAGGGCCGATTATTTACCAAGACATTCATCGAGTGAGCCATCGCAATGGAGTAGCGGACCTCATCGCCAAGGGTCGTGATCTTGAAAAAATAGTCTTGGCCACCGCAGTTCGTCGACAACTTGAAAATCGTATCCTAGTATACAAAAACAAGACGGTAGTCTTCGATTAATGTACCAAGACTATCCTTGTTTGATCGTTTTTACATGAAATTTTTTTTATTCCGAAGGTATACTATTAAACCCGCCGTTGACTTCACGAGTCATTTGAAGAAAATGCTTAACCTTTTAGATTTATCTCATGGACAAAGATAACGAAAACAACCCTACTGAGGAAAAACAGTCTCCCCAAGGTACTCATGGCGATGAAACTACCGCCGAAAACGCTGCTGAGCAACTCTACGATGAACGCGAGTCTTGGAATAATAGCAAAAACTTTCTCTTGCTTGCTTTTGGAATCATTGCAGTAGTAGTTGCGGCTTACAACTGGTACGGAGAATCCGTTATTGATGAGGCAAGTCAGCAGAGTGCTCAATTCCTTGCCGCCGATATCGACGCCACTCAGGCAGAGGAACGCTTTAAAAACTTTTCCGATGAATTTGAAGATAAGCTCGGAGGCGTTGCGCGTTTCAGATCTGCGGTCTTGAGCTACGATGATGGACGTTTCTCCGAGGCTGCAGCGACTTTTTCCAAAGCGGCCAAGGATCTTGGAGCACTTCCGCCTCGAGGGAGAGCGTTGCTTGGTCAAGGAGTCTCTTTGATCAAGTCAGAAAAGATAGCTGAGGGGAAAGTTGTACTCGAGAAGATTGCGAGTGATTCACTGTCTCTTCCCGCCGACAGGTCCGAAGCCATTTATCTCTTGGCGACCTTGGCCTTGAGGGAAGGTGACGAAACTGCCTTTGAAAAGCACAAACTCTCTTTGAGTTCAGGTGAAGGCAATTCCACTCTCTATAATCTGCTGACTCGCTATCAGAAAACCAAGAGCATCGTTGCCAACGCCGAATCTCTATCCAAGCGTAATACCGAACGTGGAGAGAAATACTTAGAGGAGAACAAAGCCCGAGAAGGAATCGTGACACTGGATAGCGGTTTGCAGTACGAAGTGTTGGTTGATGGAAACGGTTCAATTCCATCTCGAAATGATGAGGTGAAGGTTCACTACCATGGAACTCTTGTCGATGGTGAAGTCTTTGATTCATCCGTTGAACGCGGAGAGCCCTCTACTTTCGGAGTAACTGGCGTAATCAAGGGCTGGACTGAAGCTCTATTGCTTATGAAGGTCGGTTCCAAATGGAAACTTACGATTCCCTCGGATCTTGCCTATGGGGAGTTAGGTTCGGGTGCTATAGGCTTGAACGAGGTTCTCGTCTTCGAGGTCGAGCTTCTCGGTATCACTCCAAAGGAGTTGCCCAAACCGAATGGAGCTATTAGCGATGCCAATGTGTCCGGCTCTCTTGACCTAAATACAACGTCGGAAACTGATGCCAATGGCAGCGCTCCAATCGTTATCGAAGGCAACTCTTCGAAAAACTAACCTTCCATCATCTTGAGGAAGCTTGTTTCGTCCAAAATAGTTACCTTCATTCTCTCGGCTTTCGCCAGTTTGGATCCTGCTCCCGGGCCAGCCACGACGTAGCTTGTCTTTTTGCTAACGCTTGAAGAGACGCGACCGCCAAGTAACTCGATCTTTTCGCTAGCTTCTTCTCTCGTTAGTTCTTCCAAGGTTCCCGTCAAGACAAAGGTTTGCCCGACCCACCGAGCGTCCTTATTTGATGAGATATTATTGCATTCCAAATTTAGCCCCTGTTCTTCAAATCGAGAAATTCGCTTAATATTGGAATCATCCGTAAAATAAGCCCGAATGCTTTCGGCCATTACGTCGCCAACCCCCTCGATTGCCTTTAGATTAGCCTCACTGGACTTCGACAGGTTTTCTAGAGAACCCATTTCTCGAGCAAGATCCTTGGCTGCTGCAGTTCCTACGTGCTTGATGCCCAAACCGCAGAACAATCGCCAGAGCTCTTGGTTCTTGCTTGCCTCGAGAGCTTTCAGTAGCTTGTCAGCTGACTTTTCGGCAAATCCTTCGAGTTGGAGTAAATCATAATGTCCGAGATCATAGAGGTCGGCTACGTCGTGCACCAGTTCACGTTCAACCAACTGCTGTATCACGGCTTCCCCCAGATTTTCTATATCCATGCAGTTTCGCGAGGCATAGTATTGTATGCGACCCCGGATTTGCGCAGGGCAATCGCGACTGGGGCAACGCCAAGCTGCCTCGCCCTCTGATCTCGAGAGATCAGTTTCGCACTCCGGACATTTTGTCGGAAAGGAATAGGTTTCTGCATTTGATCGACGTTTTTCCAGAATTGCCTTTACGACTTGCGGAATTATTTCACCTGCTTTTTCGACGAGGATCGTATCGCCGATGCGTAAATCCTTGCGAGCGAGTTCATCGGCATTGTGAAGAGTCGCTCGAGCAACGGTACTCCCGGCGACGATCACGGGTTTTAGGTGAGCCACTGGGGTAACGGTTCCGGTTCGCCCAACTTGTATTTGAATGTCTTCGAGAATGGTTTCTTTCTGTTCGGTCTCGAATTTGTAGGCAATTGCCCAACGAGGAGCCTTGGAGGTAGCGCCTGCCTCCACCTGCATGGCGAGAGAATCGAGCTTAATCACCGCTCCGTCTGTCGGGTATTCGTATTCATGTCGAAGCAAGTCGAGCTTCTCTATGGCAGTCCATGCGGCTTCTGCCGATTCCACGCGCCAATGATTTTCGACAGTTGGTAAATCCCAGTCGAGTATGGCATCGTGGAAATCGATTTGTCTAGTAAACAAGCCCTTTGGCTCACATGCACCTAGACCATAAAGAACAATTCCTAGATCACGGTTACGAGCCTCCTTTGGATCCAAAAGTTTTACTGTGCCGGCAGTCAGGTTGCGAGGATTGGCATAAAGGTTTTCTTCGGCAGCTTCGCGATCCTTGTTGATTCGTAAAAACTCTTTGTGCGCCATGAAGACCTCACCACGAATTTCAATGAGTTCGGGAATAGCAAAACTGCCTTTTAATCTTTCGGGGAGTGTCTTGACGTGGAGAATGTTTTGGGTGACGACATCGCCCTCTATTCCGTTACCTCTAGTGACGGCTCTCACTAAAATACCTTTTTCGTAGGTTAAGGAAATGGCCACGCCGTCAATTTTGGGTTCCACTACGTAAGAGAGGGAATCGGCGTCGAATAGTTTTCCTAGGCGATGGTCAAACTGCAAAAAATCTTCTTTGGCATAAGTATTGTCGAGGCTGAGCATCGGCACGATGTGCCGATAGCTCTCAAAGGCGTCCAGGCGATCGTCGCCGATGGTTTGGCTTGGAGACAAGTCCTTGGGGTTCGCTCCAGACTTATCGTTCGGGAGGGCGTCGAAGAGATCCAACTGCGATTGATCTTTTTCAAGTTCGAAAAGCTGGTTCTTCAACCTGTCATATTCCCTGTCGGTAATCTCCGGGGTGGCGAGGCGATAGTAAAGTTCATCGTTCTCACGGATTTGCTTTCGCAATCGCTGAATCTCTTCATCGTGTTTTTTCGGAGTCACTTTCAGGTGGCGCGTAGGCTTAACGATTCCTTACTGCTCGTTCCATTCGATCCAACGCTTGTTCGAGAAGGGCTCTTGCGCAACCTAGGTTGAGCCTCAGAAATCCGGGTGAACCGAAGTCTGCCCCATCTGATAATCCCACGCCCGCCTCTTCGAAAAACCGTTGAGGGTTTTCCACAGCGAGGTCGCGAGCATCAATCCATAGCAAATAAGTTGCGGACAGAGGAAAAGGGAGAAGGTCAGGAATGGCTGCCAGTCGCCCGAGCGCAAGATCTCTGTTTGCTCTGAGGTATTTCAGGAGACGTTGTCGCCAAGGTTCTCCATGGCGATAGGCTGCCTCGGCTAGGGAGAAACCCATTGCTGGTGGGTCGGGAACGATTCCTTTACATGCTTTTTTGTATCTGAGGCGGAGTTCCGGATTGGAGATAATCGCAAAAGAACATCCAAAACCAGGCAGATTGAAAGTTTTGCTAGGAGCCATCAAAGTGATGCTCTTGTCGGCAATTTCTGGTGAAATGGTAGCCAGCGGCAGGTGCTGTGCACCTGGATCAAGTAGCAGGTCGCAGTGAATTTCATCAGAACAAACACCTAGGTCGTAACGGAGACAGAACTCGGCAAAGCGTTCCAGCTCGTGTCGCGTGAATTGGGTGCCTACGGGATTGTGAGGGTGGCAAAACAGGAAGGTCTTGGATTGAGGAGAAATCGCAGAGACTAGGCCATCGAAATCCATAGTATGTCTAGCTTCCTCGAGAATCATTGGGACGCCGGCGAGATTTTGTCCAAAATTTCCTGGAGCCATCAGGAAGGGGGGATAAACGGGTATATTGGAGAGAACTTCATCGCCCTCTTTTCCCATCGCTCGGATGGCAATGTTGAAGCCGCAGACCATACCTGGAAGCCAAACCAACCAATTGGGTTGAATTTGCCAATCATGGAGGCTCTCCATTCGTTCGATTACAAGTTCGGTCAGTGCCGGAGAAGGTTTTCCATATCCAAAGTTCCCAAACTCGGCCAAATTCTTGGCGACTTCGATGACTTGAGGAGGGGATCGGTAATCCATGTCCGCCACCCAAAGGGGCAATACGTCGCGACCTTCGTATTTCCCCCATTTGAGGCTATTTCGACCTCTTCGGTCGGGAACCTCGTCAAAAAGTGGATCGGAGTGGCTCAACGGCCAGATACAGTGAGTCTACTGCCAAGAGTAGAGATATTTAAGACCGATGAAGTTGATGTCTTTCTCGGCTGGTCGCTGGTAGTCGATCGAGATTCCATGAATATCGTTTATCCACCATGTGAATCCAACGTCCCACTTCCAGTCGTTGTCACCGAAATCGCTCCACATTCCGTAAAAGCTACCTCCAAAATACATTGAAAGATCATCGGTAAATAGCATTTCAGATCCTACCATTAGGCTCCAGTTTAAGCCGTCGTCGTCGAGGTGAATTCTTGCGCCATCGCTAAAGTATCCGAGCCCTAAGCCAAAGTAAGGGCGAAACATTCCGTTTTGAAAGACATAGTCATCGTAATGCATTATGTAATCCAAAGTCAGTCCCCAAGACGATTTGTCCCCACCGTTATCGAGATCGTAGTTGCCGTATTCTAGTGCTAGTCGCCAATCCGCTGATTGCGTTGCGGGACTGTTGGCCATTATGGAAAGGATGTCACCGTTGTCATGTTGACGTTGCTTGTCGCCATCCGCCATGGAGTACCCAAATCCTAGATAATACTCTCCGAGACGAGACTTGCCAGAAAGTGAAGCAACCCAGACCAAGGAAAGGAAAAAAATTAAGTATCTAAAGTGTATCATGAATCATTTAATTAGAACAAAGTCGGTGGATTTTAGTCAATTAATAAATTGTATGCAAATCCTCTAGAGCAAAGGTTTTAGAATCATTCCAGCACTTTTAAAAAGGCGAGCCGCAACTTTCTTGCGGGCAAAAAATCCAAGTTGCGGGAAATTCCCAACATCTTCCCAGTTCTCGTAAAACATGGGACTGGATGGCTGAACCGGTTCCATTCCTTGCTTTAGGCGAAATGAAGAATAAACTCTAAAGGGCCATGGATCGATGAGGGGTAAGCTTTCCGAAATACGATTAAGAACCCTGTTGAATGTTCTGATGACGGGTACTCCCTTCTGGATCGCAATTCGATAACTATTTGCGGGAGATGCAACCAACTGAATGCTTTGCCGTAGTTTTTTTGCGAATGCCTTGTCCCTGACTATCAGTCCGACTTCGGTGTTGTAGTCGACCGAGCGAGGGTCAAGGTTGAATGAACCCACATAGGCGACTTCTTCGTCGATTACCATCGATTTGGCATGCATTGACAAGAAGGGTGGGGTTCGTAGGTGATCGTTTCGCCGATCAAGTCGGAAAAAAGTTTTTTCCGAGACCCCGAGCCGAAACGGGAATGCAGGAAGGGAATTATCGATTTTGAAAGGAATCTTACGATAGTTGGCAATTTCATCGTTTGTCGGACGGCGAGAGAGAAGATCATCGTAGGCCATCATATTGTGAATGTCCCGTGGCATCGGCTTGAATTCCCATATCTCGAAGCCAAGCTCTTCTAGATAAAGTCGCTTTTCCTTGTAGTTCGCCGCATAGGTAGTCCAACTGTCAGTCGCCGCCAGACTATTTGTGGATACGATAATTCGCAGATCGGGGTTATTGGATTTTACCTTACGAAAGAGAGCAATGGCTTTCTCGCTCAAGACCACATAAGGTGATTGTATAAAGATTTCTCTTTTGGCATTTGACACCAGTTCCGACAATTCTTGAGCTACGTTGGCTTGTGAATCCGGAGATTGAACGGTTTTATCGGGAGAATCGAAAACCCATTTTATTTCTTCAGCAAACGCCATTTGCTTCATGAATAGGTCGGTTATGTAATTTTCTTCGCTTGCTCTTTCCGAAAGTTCGCCAAAGAGGTGATTGAGCTGAAAGTCTTCCTTGGTTAGAAGATATGGAAAGTCTTGGTTATCAATTAATTCTCGGATATCCTCTAGGTCTTTCGCGGGCACAGATAAACCAGATTTCCAGTACTCGCGAAAAGAGTCCAAGGCAGGTTTGGGGTCCGGGGTCACGACCAACAAATCACGATCCTTGTAGTTCAAACCTATGGTGCGATCGAAATAATGGTTCGCGTAGTTGCGACCTCCGGTGATTAAGACTTGATCGTCGACAATGAACAACTTGTTGTGATGGCGTACATTAAAGGCGTGGAAGTCATAGGCTAAATCGGCAAGCTTTTCTATCGTGGATGGTGCTAGTTGGTTGAAGGTCGGGTTGTAGAACTTAATCCGAACATTTGGGTCGAACGAGGCGAGGAAAGCGACCATGCGTGGGTCCTGTTCGCCAAACATCTGGTCGATGAGTATCTCTACTTGAATCCTGCGTTGCTTCACGGCACGCAATAACTCCCAAAGAAGAAAACGGCCAGTTTCATCCGTTTTCCAATTGAAGGTCTGAATGCGGACACTTTTTTGGCAGGACCTTATGAGGTTGATGCGGGCCGCAAGAGCTTCGTCACCATGATCCAATAGTAGAAGTTTCGCTTTTCCCTCATCGTTTGCTTCGTCTATAACTGTTCGCCAAAGTGCGTAGGTTCCTATCTGCTTGGGATTGGAAAAATCGTCGGGAGACTTTTCCAAAGGGATGATGGCTACCTCAATCGTTCTACAACTCGCTAAGCAAAATAGGAAAAATACCGCGAAAGCGAATCGATTGCAGGATTGGCAAAAAGCTTTAAGAGTGGTGAAACTAAATTCGTGAAATGATTTAATTTGTATTATTATTGTCCAATCGCTACATTAGCACAATTCTCTATTTTTTATCTTTATTCGCAAATGCCAGTCGAATATTGACCAAATACGATCAGCTAAGTTTTGACTTTAGTTTGAACTGTTGAGCCGAAAGCGGGGATGCTGTAAAACTGAGGCGAACATAAAAGAAGAGACCAAGATAAGTGATGCGGATATCCATGCGACTCCCGGAAAACCTGCCTGCGACAGTACCCAGTAACCGAGGAAAGGCGCCAATACCCCCCTTGCTCCAGTAAAAGCTACATGGGCTCCCATGTATTCGGTTTCACGCCCCTTTGGGGCTAGTTTCGTCACCCATAAACTCCACGCGATCGACGAACCACCAGTTCCAATTCCAGCTAATGCTGCACCCATGCAAACACCGATGAAACTCTCGGCATTAAAATAGACAATTGAGGCGAGAAGCAAAAAAATATTCAACAAAAGACGAAAGCCTATGAAGTGGAGGTGGTCGAACAATCCCCCCCATAGTCGGGCGCTCAAGATTCTAGCAATGGAAAAGACCACCACGGCAACTAAAGTTACCTCCTCGTTGCTCATTTCCAATCCTCCGTCGCCAGCAAGATATTCAACACGCAACGGCAAGGTCATCAGTACCCCAAAACCCATGACCATCCAACCCCAGAGCATTCTTCCGAAGAGTTTGTCCTCCCATGCGATTGAAAAACCTGAGAGAAATGACACCTGTTTTTTCTTCGGCAGGTCCAGTGGTCGTGAAGGGATGGGCAATAAGGTTATTGCGGACGTCAGTGCGACCACGGCCATTCCTGTAAAAATCCATGAATGGTTTTCCGGGTGTTGGTCAAGGTATACGCCGAAACCGTAAGAAATCGTCATGCCGATGAGAGCAGAGATCATAATATTCCAAGATAGTCGCCGACCTCGTTCTTCAGGAGCGTAGTTGAGACTGTAGACATGAATCATCAAGCTTGGCAATTGAGCGACGCAGAGTTGAGCTGCCACTAGAAAGAAAGTAAAGCTAATCGCCCCTTCCGCAAAAACCGCGCCGGTAATAAAACCTGCGCACAATACCATTAGCCAAGCTCCACAGGTCGTCACGTTCATACGAGATCGAGCGGCAATTCCCATTACCCAAGGGACCATTAACAAACCTGCTGAAACCGCCCCTGAAAGCAGGCTTTTCCATGTTTCCGAAGATTCGAAGGCTCTTATGGCAACTAGTAGCCCGAAGGTAGAGAATCCTGTCTCTAAAACACCAGTCATGGTGCTTCGAAGCAAATCGTACCGAAACGTGAGGCGAGCAGTTCCATAATTTGGACTATCTTTTTCTTTTCTGTTCATTCGAATGCTTAAATTGCGGATCCTAGATGACATAGAGCTAAACTAAATAATCGAGGATTTGGAGTTGTAAGAAAGCCGAGTGCCGATACGAGCAATTAACAATTGTTTAAGTTGAATCCTATCATAAAAACGCGGTTCTCTTAGTGGACGTCAATCCCAGCGTTCGGAGCTTTATCGCGACGACATATATTTCGGAGAGCTTTGCATCGGTTTCTTTTGGACCAGTCCCAGAAATTTTCGGTCCAAAGGAAATCAAGTTCCAGGATGTGGCTTTCGTGGGCTTGCTTCTGGAAGAAATGTACTGTCTCGAACTCATTTCAGCTCTTCTCAAAATGGAAGCGTGTCGAGCGGGGTCGTTGATATAGGAAGGGGATGGCGCGAAGTAGCCAGAGAAGCTATTGTCACTTACGCTTTTGCTTTTGTTCTAAAGGTAGTCGAACTCAATCGCCGATTAAGGGGAACTTTCGATAAAACCTTGTCTCTCGAAGAATCATTTCGTCACTCTTGGTGAACTCGCCAGAAAAAAACTCATCTTTCGCCGCCTAATTAATGAAACTCTGAAATGGTCCATTGTCTTCGTTTTTTTTGTTCTCTGCAGTTCAACCGGTGCAGCCCTTTACTTCTTGGGGTAATCCCGATGTGGAGCGTAGCGGAAATGATTCTGAAAAATAAAAGTATACTCCGCCGCCGGCTGTAATTTCTTAGGCTGCAGAAGTATCGGATGCATGGAATTAGTGGCCCGCAGACATTTTTACCGCATTGGAATATTGGAGATAGCTGTGGGTAACGGTAGTATGTGAATCTCTGGCCAGACTTCTATACCTTTCCTGTCCGGTCTATCGCTGCATGATGAATCCCTCCGAGTTGTCCTCTGATATGATCGCTCTCGGCCACGCCTTCGTTTTTCGGTTTCAGAAAATCACCATGCTTGGATTGAAGCTACCCACGATGCCTTGCTTAACATCGAATGGCTTCTCGAGGAAGCTTCTCCAAGTTGGAATTGAGACGATTGAAGCGAAAACTTCAGTTACAAAACTTTTCTTCGAACTCCTTTTCAGCTTCTTCATCCCCGATTAGAATGATCTCGCCTTCTTTGGAGAAGGTATCGTTCGGGGATGGGGTGATGATGGTTTCTGCAATGTGCTTTATGGCGACAATGCTGCAACCTGTCTTCTCGCGTATGTTGCAATCCTTAACGGATACTCCTACGAGGGCGGAGGGTGTTTTCTGGCTGAATACGTCTAGACCTTCAGTGACCATGAGGATTTCGGCGCGGTTAAGGAGATTGAAAAAGGTATTTGCCCCCATGTGGTCCTGGGACATGACGAAGTCAGCTCCCGCTCGGTGCAGAGGTTCTACGTTTCGATGAAGAAATGCACGAGTGATGATTTGAATGTCCGGACGAAGTTTTCGGCAGTATATAGTTAGGTAGATGTTAGTTTCGTCGCTGTGACTAGTAATCACTACGGCGGGAGCCTTGTTTATGCCGGCTCGCTCGAGGACCGAGCGCTCAGCGGCGTCGCCAAGTATGGCATCCTTTACTTTACTGGCTTTGGCTTCGTCAGTCTCGACAACGCGATAAGGGAGATTGGTCTCCTCTAGAGCGGAGGCAGTAGCCCGACCTACGCGTCCCGCTCCAATTATTATCACGGGCGAGTTGTTGGTCTCGTAGTGACAGAACTTTTCGTCGTACGCAGAGAAGTTGCTTTTTGTTCCGGCCAGAAGAAGAACGGTATGATTTGTCAATACGGCATCAGGGTCGGGGTTATCGAAGTGTCCGCGTTCCCACATGCCCACGACATTGACTCCGAAGTCTTCTCGAAGCTTAGTTTCCTTAAGAGTTAGACCCACAAGTGGAGTTCCGTCGATGGTTGCTTCTGCGATAAGCACTTCGTCGAAAGAACCTATTACGTGAGTGCGCGTATCAGTACGAGAGATACGACGGGCAAGAAAAGTGCCCATCTGCTTGGCGTTGCGAATGACATGGTCGGCTCCGGCAAGGGTCAGCACGTCCTCCGAACCTTTACGGGAACAATGGGCGGCGACGATAACTTCGGGGGCGGTGTCTTTAGCGCGAAAAGCAACGTTTACGTTGCGAATATCGTCGTCGGTCGCGACGACCATAGCGGCATTTTCAATTGAGGCATTTTCGAAAGTTTCGATTTCGTCTAGACTACCAAGCATTACGGGCATGCCCATGTCGTGAATTTCCAGAGCTTCCGAGAGCTTTTCCACAATGACGACAAAAGGATAACCGAATTGGCGGAGCTTATCCATTAATGCATGACTTACTGAATCATAGTGAGTCAGAATAACATGCTGTTCCTTGACGGGGTCGAACTTTCTGGGGACGCGAGCTCCAGTTTGGTACTCCATGAAGGGCTTATACAGAAACTCCATAAAGAAAAACGGGAGGACGATGAAGAGGTAGATGACGCCCGTGAACATAACTACCATCGAGAAAATTCGACCACCGTCTCCGACAAAATGAATGTCCCCGTAACCCAAGGTGGACATTGTTGTCAGCACCCAATAAAAACTTTCCACGAAGTTTATGTCTCGGGTTTCTCCAATCACGAGCAATTCAGTCGTCATCAAGTGCCTGTAAATCGCCATGTAGACTGATACGAAGAATAGCAGAATGATGACGAACCAAAAAATACGCGAGGCGTTACGCGATTTGTTGCGATGCTTAAAAACGCTTGGAATCGAATGAACGATGTTCTTCACTAAAAAAAAAGGTGTGGTCGGTAAGACTGGTTTGAACATCCTTAAGTAGAAGGTCTATTCGGTGCATTACAAGGACGGAATGATTTCCTTTTTTAACATTTCGTATTGCTTGGAAGGGACGGGTGTACCAAATTTTCCCTAAATGCAGTGCTCTTCCTTCCTTTTCCGACTATTCTTTTTAATGTCCTTTTGGCTTTTCGGTGATGCACTTGCATCGCCTCTGCCTTTCGATAGGCTCACTTTTCATGAAAACCCCGCGCCATTGGCAAAGGGAGCCGTTACGAACGACTGGCCTCGTTTCAACGGACCTACTGATAATGCTATTTCCGTTGAAAAGCCATTGATCAAGAAGTGGTTGCCCTCAGGACCCACTCTCCTCTGGGAGGCAGAAAAAGGCGAAGGTTACTCGTCGCCGGGAATCAAGGGAGAACGGCTCGTCCTCTTTCACCGACTAAATGGAAAGGAAACGGTGGAGTGCCTTCATCGCGAGAGCGGCAAGCGCTATTGGAGTTACGAGTACCCCGTCGAATACAGGGATCGCTACGGGTATTCAAATGGTCCGCGAAGTAGTCCTGTCATCGATGGTGAGTACGTTTACCTGCAAGGAGTAACCTCTTGGTTGACCTGCCTAAATCTCGAAACAGGCAAACTTATCTGGAATCGGAATTTGTCCGATGAATTTTCTGTTCCCGAGTACTTCTTTGGCAAGGGTTCCAATCCGATCATTGCCGAGGACAAGTTGATCATCAACATAGGTGGTTCGAAAGATCGATGCGTTGTTGCCTTTCATAAGAAGACGGGAAAGCAAGCGTGGATCGCTAAAGATTCGTGGGGGGCTAGCTATTCCTCTCCCACTCTGGCAAGAATTCATGACAAAGAGGTCTGCCTTGTACTAACTGGAGGAGAAAGTCGTCCCCCCAAGGGAGGGCTCTTGGTTATTGATCCCAAAACAGGTGAGAAACTTGCTCGTTTCCCATGGAGAGCGGACAAATATGAGTCCGCAAATGCCGTGCCTCCGGTACCTGTTGGGATGAACCGAGTGTTCCTTTCAGAGTGCTACGAACTAGGTGGCGTACTTGTCGAGTTCAACGAAAATTTCGTCCCCAACATATTGTGGAGGAAGCCCGACTTCAATATTCACTGGATGACTCCAATACTTTCCGATGGGCATCTTTATGGCGTTAGCGGTAGGCATCAACAAGGAGCCGAAATGGTCTGCGTGAAAGTGGACACAGGTATGGAGGTCTGGAGGAAACGTATTGCTTGGGATCAAGAGTATCAGGGGCGACGAATTCGTCTCGAAGCCTTCCGCGCCTCCCTCCTTCGTGCCGACGGGCATTATTTATGCCTTTCAGAGCTGGGCAGTCTTCTGTGGCTTGATCTTTCTCCAAAGGCTGGAGAGGTTATCTCTTCCGCCCAGCTTTTCTTTGCTTCCGGCACATGGACTCTTCCCGCTGTGTCTGGGGGTCTTTTGTATATTATGCAGAACGAAACAGATCGTATGTCGAATACTCGTTCTCGTATCCTTTGCTACGACCTTCGCAAAAAATGAGTGGTTCATGAGTTCACTTCATGACGAGCTTGTCGAGGTCTTGCCTCTTTCTGGTTTCGATCAATCTCTCACTTATGCCGTCCCTCTTCCCTTTATCGGCAGATTGGAAATTGGTTCCCTCGTTCGAATTCCTCTAGGCAGGAGGCAATTGATGGGGGTCGTTACCAGTCTAAACCCTAAACTTAAACCTGAGGCATCGAAGTTAAAGTTTCTCATTACCCTTGCTCGAGAAAAACCGGTACTAACTCCCGATCTCGTTTCTCTGGCTTACTGGCTGGCTGGATACTACGCGGCAAAGCAGGAATCTGTCCTCGAAGCTATGATTCCCGCTGCGGTTCGCGATGGAGCTAAGGAAAAGACGCGTCGACTGATTGAAGTTAATCGCAAAATATCAGAGAAAGAAGCAACATCTCTAGTATCAAGAGCTCCCAAGCAAGCAGATCTCCTAGCCTTTCTTAGAAAACAACGAAACTCAGCTCCTCGTGAGGCGACCTTGCGAGCCCTTGGCATTGGTGCAGCCGCTTGCGATGGACTTGTTCAAAAAGGGTTGGTTCTTGAAAATAGAGAAAAGGTGAATCGAGTCGCCTATGATGATGAATTTGCTACAGGAGAAAAAGTTGCCCGGGTAGCTCCCAAGCTCACTGATGAACAAACTGTCGCCGCGAAGGAACTCCGAGCCTGCGTGAAATCCAATGAATTTACTGTTCGTCTATTGCAGGGGATCACTGGTTCAGGCAAGACGGAGGTCTACTTTGCGGCGATGGAAGATGCCCTGCAGTCAGGTGGTTCCGTTCTGTTTCTACTGCCTGAGGTAGCCTTGGCTCCACAAACCGTAGCTCGACTTCGAGGGCGCTTTTCAGAGGAAGACACCGAAGTAGTCGTATGGCACAGTCATCTTTCCTCAGGCGAACGCTTGGATGCTTGGACCGCCGTTGCTTCAGGCAGTGCCCGTATCGTCGTTGGGGCAAGATCGGCAGTTTTCGCACCCTTGCGAAATCTGCGCCTTGTTGTCGTCGATGAGGAGCACGAACCCGCCTACAAGCAAGAGGAGACTCCTCGTTATCACGGCAGGGATGTCGCGGTATATCGTTCCATGCTGGCCAACGCGACCTGCGTACTTGGTTCCGCCACTCCATCGTTGGAGTCTATTCGAAACGTTCGATCCGGGAAATACGGCAAGATCGAACTCAATCATCGCATAGACGGACGAGAACTCCCCGTCGTGCATATCGTGGATATGCGTCGTGAAGCTCTCAGAAGGGATTCCAATCCCGTCTTGTCCCGTCCTCTCGTTGAAGCCTTGAGGCAACGTTGCGCCGCCCGCGAGCAAAGTATTCTCTTCTTAAACCGCCGAGGGTTCAACACTACCATGCTCTGTCCTCAATGCGGTCATGTCGAGCAATGCAAGCACTGTAGCATTTCCTTGACCTTCCATCGGACCGACAGTCGTCTCCGCTGCCATCTATGTGGGCACCAGCGCAATGCCCCCAGAGTTTGCCCATCTTGCCAATCCCCGGAAATCATTCGAAAGGGTCACGGCACGCAGCGAATCGAGGATATTGCCCGAGACATGCTTCCTCGTAATGCTGTCGTCGTCCGAATCGATGCCGACGTGATGACCCGTAAAAACCTCTTTCGCAAAATCCTCTCCGATTTTCGGAAGGGCAGGATCGACGTGTTGGTAGGCACTCAGATGATCGCCAAGGGCCTGGATTTTCCGAATGTCACTCTAGTTGGCGTCGTCGATGCCGACCTGCCTCTTCGAATGGAGGATTTTCGAGCATCTGAAAGGTCCTTTCAATTACTTGTTCAAGTGGCAGGCAGGGCGGGGCGTGGTGATCGGGCAGGAGAGGTTTTCGTTCAATCTTATGCTCCTCATTCCCCCAGCATTCAGTATGCTCGACAATCAAATCTAGAAGGTTTTCTTGAAGATGAACTGCATCAACGAAAAGAGTTCCGCTATCCTCCTTATCGGCATTTGGTTCGACATCTTTTTCGAGGCCGGAATGATGACAAGACTTTCTTTTTTGCAGAGCAATGGGTACGACATATTAAAGGCAAGCTTCCATCCGACGTCGAAACCCGTGGTCCAGCTCCGGCGCCAATCGAAAAGATGAAGGGGCGATATCGTTTTCATCTTTGGTACTTTACCGAATCGGTTACTAGATTGGTTCCAGTCCTAACGAAACTCCGAGAAGAATTCCCACTAGACAAGGAGATCATCGACGTACTCGACGTCGATGCCTTTAGTCTTAGTTGATAGGCTCTATTTTATCGGCGGTTTGCCTTTTTGTTGCTGAGTCTACCTTAAGTGAGGAGCGTTCAATTCGGTCCAGCTCTCGGCGGCATTCTTGTCTATGCGACGCCACGCCGTGAGGGCTTGGCGCAGAGCCAAGTCCTGTTGCTTCTGATCCACAATTGACCGAGCCCAATCAACGGCTCCTGCGGGATCTCTTCCCGAAATGCGAGAGACAAAAGCTCCAACCACTGGATCCATTTCAGTTGATCGGGGAAAGTCATTCAGCCATTGAGCCGTGGCTACCGGATCACGAACAGCCCAATAGCTCGTCAACTGGGTCATCGCATGTTGTCGGGTGCCGGCGTCTTCAATGTTGGCGCTCCAATCGGCTGCAGCTTTTGCATCTTTCCCCACCCATTGTCCCAGCACGGTATTGATGATTCTGTTGCGTCCGTCTCCTGCTTCCATCGTGTCGGACCATTTTGCTGCGCGGCCAGGATCCTTTCTCGCAATTTGAGAACCGATTTGACCTAACAGAACCTCGCGAAAATTTTGTTCGTCTTGCGGAATCCTCTCGGCCCAAGCGATAGCTTCGTCAACTCCAAGCTCGACGTACTTTTGTACAAGATGGTTGGACGCTTGCCAGCGAGCATTACCATTTGGGAGGTCGAAAAACATTTCAGTCGCCGCTTGCAAGTCATTTTCAGCTACTCCTTTTATCACTCCGGCGAGTAAGGGGTTGTCTCCGCTTTTTCCGTCGTTGTTGCTCTTCGCCCAATTGAAAGCAGCTTGCGAATCAAGGGAAGCCCATTCGGCTAAGGCCTCGGCAACGGCGAATCGTCGTTCGCTCTTTGCGTCTAATTTTTCATTCGCATAAGCGAGGGCACCGACGGGATCGAATGTTGCCCAGCTGCGCATAAGTAATTTCATTTCAAGATGACGACCATATCCAGTAGGCAATGCCTCGAAAGCGGCGATCACCAACTCGGCATTTCCGGCGTCCATAGCTCTCACTGCATCAAGATATGCACCCAAGCGCTCAACTAAGCCACTTGCTTTCATCGCCCTGCGAAGGTTGGGGGGTAATGCCATCACTTCTCCATGTGGAGATTGTTGTAATTCCGCTGACGGGATAATGTTTTTCGCTTTTACCGAATCATTATGAACGATAGGCGAGGGGGTAAGACCATTCTTGGCCTTGGAGGTTGGTACTACCGGTTGCGGCAATGCATTTTGGAAATCACCGTCCTTGCTCGCAAACTCGGTGCCTAACCAGAAGGATATGGCGATGGAACTAACCCAAATGGAAAGCAAAGAAATTGGGCTTTTCATAAAAACAGAATCAAGGAATGGAATTAGTTATTTTACTCCTTTATGGCTATCTTTAAAAAGCAAACAAGTAATTTCAACAATACCTTTTGATGGTATCGTTCGGCGATGGTTTGTGCAACTTTGTAAAAAAGGGAATTGCTTTAAGTAATTATTGCCGAATTTGATTTCGAATAAACCCTGTGTCCTTATACCGACGGGCCATAGGAATGAATCTAACTTTCCGCCCGTTAACTTCAATAAGGTCGCTGACTTACTCCACGGAGCCCGTTGCGTTGTTGTAGAAATAGGCACGGTTATTCTTTTGCTTTAAGAAATACAGCCATTGCGAGGTGCTTGACTTGTAAAGGTAGCGATAACTGCTGGGATTCGTCCAGAACCATCCGTGGTCTTCCCGCCAGAGCCAGAGTCCGTCGATGTCGTCTGGTTGGGCGTATATCCAACCTAGGTGGTAATGGTATATCCAGCCGTTTTCATAAGGAAGGAATGTTCCGAACCAAGTTGAGATTCGCCACCCTGCTTCGAGTTTCTGAGTACTTTCCCACCATTCAAATGGAGAAGATGCGGACTCGGGAACCACAAATCGCTTGGGGGCACCTAAGTTCGTTCCCTTGGCATTGGTTGCGTAGGCTCGATAGTACAAAAGATCTCCAAAGTCGGGAATCTCGGCAGTTGCAGTGAAGAGATCGTTCGTTAACGAACCCTTGATCACGATTGCATCGGGTGAGGATAAATCATCGAACAAGGAACGCGAAAGAAGGAAACCTACATCCGTTACGACAGAACCGCCATCGGTCAAAATAAGCCCTTTGAGAATAAGCCTTCCGTCGCCATTCATTTCGATCGGTAGAGTACGGGCAATCGGCGAATACAAAGGACTGAAGGGTAAGGTCGAGTTGTCGTCGACTAAACTGTCGTTGTGATCGGGGTTCGAGTGATTATGATCGACGGAGGTATCCTTTCCGTCTGTATGGTTGTCATTTTCATCAATTAAATCTATCACGGTGATCGCGAGGTTCTTGATGGCGTTGAACTCTCCGTCGGTCACTTGCACGGTCAATTCGTAGACGTTGTTCGAGTCGTCGTCGGTCGGGTTCTCGAAGTCCGGCGGGGCGATAAAGACCAGTTCTCCCGAGGTTGCGTTCAGGTCGAAGCGGTGAAGGTCGTCGCCGTAGCGTATCGAATAGGCGAGGGTATCGCCGTCCGGATCGGTGCCGTTTAGCTCCATGGCAAACATTGTGTTCTCGGGAACCATGGCGGTTGCGAGCGAGGTGATCACAGGCGCATCGTTCTCGTGGACGTCGACCACGGTGATCGCGAGGTTCTTTGTGGCGTTGAACTCGCCGTCAGTTACTTGCACGGTCAATTCGTAGACGTTGTTCTCGTCCGCGTCACTCGGGTTCTCGAAGTCGGGAGGGACGATAAAGACTAGTTTGCCCGAGGTTGCGTTCAGGTCGAAGCGGTTTTGGTCGTCGCCGTAGGCTATCGAATAGGCGAGGGCATCGCCGTCGGGGTCCGTGCCGTTTAGATCCATTGCAAACATTGTGTTCTCGGGTACCAATGCGGTTGCGGGAGAAGCAATTGCTGGCGGGTCGTTCTCGTGGACGTCGACCACGGTGATCGCGAGGTTCTTGGTCGCGTTGTACTCGCCGTCAGTCACTTGCACGATCAACTCGTAGACGTTGTTCGCGTCATCATCGAGCGGGTTCTCGAAGTCGGGCGGTGCGAGAAAAGTAAGTTCGCCCGAGGTGGCGTTCAGTTCGAAGCGGTGATGGTCGTCGCCGTAGGCTATGGAATAGACGAGGGCATCGCCGTCGGGGTCCGTGCCGTTCACCTCCATCGCA
>Ga0315321_10000747_pt1 | contig 24759 bp, 22 predicted proteins | sample M180m21515metaG_FD_203464 | JGI IMG/M metagenome (GOLD analysis project Ga0315321, IMG submission 203464) | Ammonia-oxidizing marine archaeal communities from Monterey Bay, California, United States - M1 80m 21515 | ecosystem: Environmental > Aquatic > Marine > Intertidal zone | place: USA...
CTCCTAGAAGCCGACGTTGAGCTTGGCGTCGTTAAAGATTTCATCGCTAACGTTAAGGAAAAAGCCCAAGGCGCAGACGTCCTGAAATCGATCAAACCGGGTGAACAGATCGTCAAAATCTTCCAAGACGAACTCACCGAACTCCTTGGGGGCGATCAAGCCCCCATCAATCTTAACTCTCCCGGATACGTCCTTCTTTGCGGCCTTAACGGAGCTGGAAAAACTACGACAGCAGCCAAACTAGCACTTCGCCTCAAAAAAGAAGGCCGGCGCCCGCTCCTCGTTGCCCTTGATCTTTATCGTCCCGCAGCCATCGACCAACTCGCGAAGCTTGCCGAACAAGTCGATGTCCCCGTATTTACTCCCGATCCGGGCGAAACCAATCTCGTCAAGACAGCCAAGCGCGCAATCAAATGGACTAAAGAACAAGATGGCACCGTCGTTATTTTTGACACCGCCGGCCGCCAAGAGTTAGACACCAATCTGCTCGATGAGCTCAAGGAGCTTCACAAGTTTCTTTCCCCCGGTGAAACACTTCTGGTTGCTGACTCCGCAACCGGTCAGCAAGCTGTTTCTGTCGCCCAGACATTCGATAGGGAAATCGGGATCACGGGTCTCATTTTGACAAAATTGGATGGTGACGCCCGAGGAGGCGCCGCCCTTTCAATGCGTGCCGTCACCGGCAAACCCATCAAATACATTGGAGAAGGCGAAAAGATGGAGAACCTCGCCGAGTTCCACCCCAACCGTATGGCCGACCGAATCCTCGGCATGGGTGATGTGGTCTCAATGGTTGAGCAGGTCTCAGAGAAGATTGACGAGAAAAAAGCGATGTCCGCTGCCAAGCGGATGCAGTCCGGGAAATTCGACTTCAACGACTTTCTTGAGCAGATGAAAATGATTCAGAGCCTCGGCCCCCTCGATGGCATCCTCGGAATGCTTCCTGGCTTCCGGCAGATCAAAAAACAGCTTCCCACCGGAGCCCTCGACGACAAGCGAATTAAGCAAATGGAAGCCATTGTTCTCTCAATGACTAAGCGTGAACGCTCTCGCCCTATCTTTATCAAAGCGCCTCACCGTAAGCGTATTGCCAAAGGATCCGGCACCACTATTTTGCAAGTCAACCAGCTCCTAAAGCAGTTCGGCCAGATGCAAAAAATGATGAAGTCGAAAGGAAAAATGAAGGATATGATGAAACAACTAGGTGGCATGGGTGGCGCTGGAGCTGGGGGACTGGGTGGCCTCGGCGGACTGATGGGTGGTAAAGGTGGCGGCATGCCCGACATGAATGACATGGGCGGCCTTGAAGACCTCCTTGGAGGCGGCGGCAAAAAGAGACGCTAGACTAAGAACCAGAGGGGCGATTGAAGCGACCCCTACAATCTTGCCATTTGTTTTTTGAGTATTAGTAATTCCACGGTTTCTTAAGAAACCTCCTATCCCGCCAGTGACTTCTCATCTGGCGATATTTTTGGCTAAAGTGGCTCATCTTGACTAAGATGATTTCCCAGCCGAGATACTCGATCCCTTAATCCGATAAGATCACAAAATGCGATTGATCGAAGAGATGTTCTTATCCAGTGTCCGCCCAAGAAGAAACGGACGTCACCCATTCAAATCGATGAAAACCACTCTGGCACTATCGCACCTCTCAACTGCTTTACTCTTCCCACTCTCAGCATCAGAGACGTATTCTCCCGGTGACTTCCTGAGTGCGCTGACCGTATCCGATTTTGAAAAAGAACCACTTTGGGAGATTACCGGAGCGGCCAGCATTGGCCTCGCTAAAGGAAATGCCGACAGCAACAACTACGGACTTCAGGCACTCGCTACATACCAAAAAGATCACAACGAAGGGCACATTGGCGCCGATTTCTTCTTCTCGGAAAACAGCGGCACCGCTACCACCAATAGCCTCCGAATTTACAGCCAATACAATCACCTGATCGGCAATCAATGGTTCATTGGAACCTTCGGCTCATTTCTCAACAACGAAATCGCGAACCTCGACTACCGCTTCGATGCCGGGGTCACACTCGGTTACTACTTTTTCAAAAACGATAACACCAAGCTCTCACTCGAAACTGGACCCGGTCACACTTGGGAAGAGCAAGACAGATTGAGCAACGATTATTTTTCGCTCAGACTAGCTCAAAAATTTGAGCACAAATTTAACAAGGAGTTAAAAATTTGGCAGTCCACGATCCTGACCCCTAAGGCCTCCGACTTCAACAATACCCTCTTCATCGCTGAAGCAGGAATCGAAATCCTCCTGACCGACGACTGGTCGCTTCGCACAGCTCTTCGCTATCAACACGATAATACTCCGGCCGATGGTCGAGATGAGTCCGATATTCTTCTCCTGACCGGCCTCTCTTATTCGTTGGGTGGATTTAAGAATTCGGTCAAACCGGATCGCATGACCTTGAAACCGGAAGATCAAAAAAACGGAGAGATCAAAATGGGCTGGGCTACCACTGCCGCTCTGAATTACTCGCTCGCCAAAGGAAACTCCGACAGCCTCTTTCTCGGAGCCACGGTCGATAGCGCATACCGGAAAAAGAGCGATGAAACCTTCCTCTCCCTCACCTACAGTTTTTCCGAAAACGGCGGTGATACCAGCGCTGACTCGCTTCGCACTGGCATCCAACACAACCGAGTTTTCGATGAAACCTACTTCCTAGGAGGAAGCCTCGGATACTTCCGCGACGACATCGCCGACGTTTCCTATCGATTCACTCCGAGCGCCACAGCCGGATACTATTTCCTCAAAGAGGACGACATCACGCTCAGCGTAGAAACTGGTCCCAGCATGACCTTTGAAGAAATTGGTGGTTTGACCGACAATTTTTTCTCAGTCACCACGGCTCAAAATTTCACTTGGGAGATTAGTAAGAAGCTCACCTTCAGTCAGCATGTCACCGGGATTTTTGACCCATCCGACAGACAGAATTATATTCTTTCCGCTCGCGCAAAGCTCGACACGGACATCACTCCAAATCTTGCTTGGCGCATCGCCTGGGCTTGGACCAAGGACAACACCCCTGCCGCGACAAGAAAATCCACGGACTCCACCCTCACGACTGGAATTGCCTTGAAATTCTAACTCCTCATTTCGCCAAAATTTCTTCCATCCTCCCCAATTTTTCATCTGTAGTCACCTGCGAGGATAACGTTAATAGGAAGTGGTGAAATCTACAAATAGTCGGTAACTTCCGCTATTACCCTTCCAGTTCGCTCGTCCAGCCGGTCTTGAGCTGGCCCAAAAGCAGGCAACCCTAAACGTTTTATACCCGCAAAAAATTCCAAATCGGACAAACCGATTTGCCTTCCCATAAATATTCCTTCTCATTCCCTCTTGCTCCCGTCAGACTCCGTCAGAACGTTACGTCATGGAAACTATCACCGCCCAACTCAAGGATTTCATCCAATACATCGCTCTCCAGTTTATTAAGGACCCAACGCTGGCCGAACTCCGCATCGGACACTCGGGAGATAACAAAGTGAATTTTCGGCTCGTCCTCAGCCAACCGGACGTCGCGACTCTGATCGGGCGTCAGGGGTTTACTGCTTCCACCATTCGCAGCCTAGCCAAGGCAGCCGCCGAGCGTGAAGGAGTTAAGATCAACCTACGCATTCATTCCCATGAGGAAGAGCGTCAATATACCGCCGCCCTAGAAGCCAAGGCTATGGAGTGAATTCCTTCTCGGCTCAACCTTTTCAAAAAACCCGCGAGGCAAATCGCCATCGCGGGTTTTTGTCTAAGATCCCCTCCACTTAGAACGTTTTCAACCCGTCTTCATGAAAGCCATTCTTTTTCTTTTGCCACTTTCGGTCACCGCCCAAGAAATCCTCCCCGACGTCGTCGTCACAGCAAATCGCACCACTGAAGAAACCAAAGAAGTTCCCTATGCCGTCGAAATACTAACGGCCGAAGACCTTCTCGAAAACGCCACCCGCACCTTACCCCAAGCTTTTCTTAACACTCCTGGCGTTCTCGTCCAAGAAACCACTCCCGGTCACGGCTCTCCTTACATTCGTGGTTTCACGGGACGCCACAACCTTCTCTTACAGGACGGTATCCGACTCAACAACTCTACTTGGCGAAGCGGCCCGGTTCAATACTGGAACACTCTTGACGCCCAAGCCATCGATCGCCTTGAACTTGTCAAATCACAGGGCTCAGTTCTCTTTGGCTCAGACGCCATTGGTGGCACCGTAAACACCCTCTCAAAGTCCTCCAACTTTCGACGAGAAAATGGACCTTTCTCCGGGGGAGCTGCTTATTACCGCTTCGACACAAATTCCAAATCTCACCTTAGCCGCATCGAACAGCGCTTCGGTGTCGGCGAAAAATGGGGCATCATGCTGGGATACTCCGCCAGCGATATTGGCGACATTCGTGACTCAGCTCTCGGAACAATGCGCGGCACCGGGTATTCCCAACTCAGCCATGACCTAAAATTCGAATACGCCTTTACCCCTTCCCAAACCCTTACCCTCGCCCACTCTCACCTCGATCAGGACGACATCTCCCGCTGGCACAACACCATCCACAATCCCGGCTGGACCAAAGGGAGCTCTTTCACAACCGCCGGCACCGACCTTGCCCACGATTACGACCAAGAACGCTCGCTCACCTATCTCCGATTCGAAGACACCAATACCAACTTTTCCTGGGCCGACCGCTATCAAGCCACCATCTCTTTCCAACGCACTCAGGATTCCGAGTTTCGGTTCAGAGAATCAGGCCGTTCCGACACTCGTATCCTCGATATCGACACTTTCGGTTTAAGCTTTGAGGCTGGGACTGGAAATGTCGTTTGGGGAACCGATTACTTTCACGATCAGATCGACTCTCAAGGCCTCCGTAATAGCGCTCCCCACCCCTCAAATCGACCCATCGCCGATGACTCTACTTATGATTCCCTCGGCATCTTTACCAATTACACCGGCACTATCGGCCAGCGCTTCACTTACGATACCGGAGCGCGCTTCACTTACATCAAAGCGCAATGGGAAGGTTATCGCCCAGACGGTGCCGTCGTCGATCAGGTCGGTAACGGCTCTTGGGACAACTTCGCTCTCTCACTCCGTGGACAGTATGAACTTGATGATTTCTGGACGATTTTCGGTGGAGCTTCCCAAGCCTTTCGCGCCCCCAACCTCGACGATTTGACCGGCCGACAATTCTCCCTTAACGGACTCGACGAAAACGGTTCGTCCGACGTCGACCCGGAGAAATACCTCACTACCGAATTCGGCACCCGCTTCAACGACTCTGAATTCTCTCTCGAACTCTCCGGATACTACACTTTCATCAACAATGGCATCGTGCGTATCGACGACGGCATAGAAGGCCTCGCCACTACCAATAGCTCTGAAGGCTTCATCTATGGTTTTGAAGGTCAAGCCATCTGGAATCTCCACCCCCAATGGCGCATCCTCGCGCACGCCTCATGGCAAAATGGTGAGCAGAAACAAGGTGGCATCACCGACCCCATTCGCCGCCTCAATCCTCTCAACGGCGCCCTAGATCTCCGTTGGACCGCCCCTTCCGAGCAATATTGGATCTCGGGACGTGTCGAAGCTGCTACCCGTCAGGATACCCTTTCTCGCCTCGCCGCCAGTGATACCCAGCGCATCCCGGTCGGTGGCACCCCCGGTTATGTCGTCGCTTCACTTTATGGTGGCTGGCAAATGTCAGAGGTTCTCCAGCTCAACCTCGCCCTCGGAAATCTGACCAACGAAGCATACCGCATCCACGGATCTGGCCAGAACATGCCCGGCCGCAATGTGACCCTTTCCGTAAAGTTTGAATGGTGAACCATTTGGCTTTAATTAAGATGACCACACTTCGATGAAAAAACTGAGGCGGCTTTTCATTCTCCTTATTCTGGCAGGCAGCGCCTACGCAGGGTGGAATTACCGAGATCTACTTATTAATTTTTATCAGAAAAAAATAGCCAAGAACGTTCCTCCCAAGGAAATGCCCCAGCCTGATCCCAAGCGCTACCAAAAGCTGATCTCCGAGCTAGAGGAGAGACGGCTCGATCTTTCAAGGCGATATTCCCGGGCCCGCACTGCACGGGAGATTTCAGATGTTGTCGCCGAAAGCCAACGCACTCTTGAACGAATGCTTCCCGCCATGATGCGCTGCTGGCTCGGGACGCCCTGGGATTTTAATGGCATCTGTCAAACTCCCGGCTCAGGAAAAATTGCCTGCGGATATTTTGTCTCCACCCTCCTTCGCGATGCCGGATTTGGCGTTGAGCGTATCCGACTCGCTCAGCAACCTTCGCAATATATCATTGGGACCTTCATATCCAAAAAAATGATGACGATTCGCGCCGGGCAGAACTACGATACCTTCGTCGACCAGGCCAAAGAACGTGGCCCGGGAATCCACATTGTCGGCCTCGACAACCATGTCGCCTTTGTCGTCATTCCGGAATCCGGCGGCATTCGCTTCATCCATTCCTCCGGAGCCCATCCCTTTTGCGTAGTCGATGAAGATCGTTCAGAAGCTGGCAGCCTCCAACGCTCCAACTATCGGGTCATTGGAAACCTAACTCGGAGCCCCGAAGTCATCCACGGCTGGCTCGTCGGCCAGAAATGGCCCACTAAAATCTCCAGTGGAAACTAGCCAAAACCATTTTTCGCGAGCCTCTGATCGAGAACGTCCACCGTTCTCTTATCCCCCATTGATTCAAGCACATCGCGGTAATTGGCCGCTACAATTTCATAGTCGCACGCCGAAATCTTCAAATCCGATTCAAACCCAGAAAGCGCTTTTTCAAAGTGATCTAGACCCTCGACCACCTTCCCGCTCCTTACCAGAACTAAGGCCAGGTTCGCATAACTCTGCGCGGACTCAAAATGCGACTCGCCGAACAAATTCACTCGGGCTTTTAGCGCCTCTCCATGCATTTTACCGGCCTGTTCATCGTGCCCTAGCTTAAAGTAAAAACTTCCCACATTGTTGTAATAACCCGCGGTCTGCTTGTGATTCGACCCAAGTTCTTCGTAACAAGACTTCAAGGCATCCAAAAAACACGTTTCAGCTCTATCGTACTTTTCTTCCGACTCATAAATGAAGGCAAGATTGTTGTTTAACTCCGCGATATCCCCCACTGGTAGCGGGTCAAGATCTCTGAGCGTTTGGATGGCCTCTTCGTAATGAGATTTTGCTTTAAAATTCTCGCCACCGAGATCGTATAAACCTGCCAGTCCGGCACAGATCCTACCCACAACTTCATTGGCATCCTGGATTTCTCCGAGGAGCGAAAGCGCCTCGGCGTAATCATCCCTCGCTTTTTCAAGCTCTCCAAGATAGCGATGTAATTGCCCACGGAGCTCAAGCCCCTCAACCAAATCCTGTTTCGACAAGAGATCCGTCTCCAGCCCCGCCCTAGCCTTCTTTACAAGATCATCAGCTAGATTCCGAAGCTCGTCTTGCGACGCATCCACAAGCGATTTGCCAATCAGCTTTTCCAGCTTTGGGAGAGAGGATTTAAAAATAGTCGGCATGATGTGATATCGAAAACGCGAGTGAACAAAACCTTCTCTCACTTTTGCCCAAGAAGTTCCAGACAATGATTTCTAGTATTGGGAAGCTTGCCGTAAACTTTTAAAATTTCAAGGTGAGCTCCTTTTCCCAACCCCAACATCCGTGCCACCTCCCGCTCAAAGTGAAACATTGCCCGACGGCTTGCACCAACTTCCTCCAAATGCTTCAGACCGCGACTCAAAAGATCCCACATCCCCGGCTCCGGATGATCCAGCTCCAACACCAATTCCAGCAACTGTCCAAAGTATCCTGCCAGCAAGGCGTCGCGATAACTCGTCCTTAGCCCCTCCCGGAAATCCAACACTGAAACCTCTTTCAAATGATGTAATTCCCCCTTTTTGCTCCGTCCCCACTCGAAATCTGCTTCCACAAAAAGATCCAGCCTCCCTGCAAAAGAACTCTTTGCCCGGCGCGCGCCCCTCGCAACCGTTTTGATCAAACCGGTCTCCTCGCTTATCCAATGCACAATTAGGCTGGTGTCAGTCAACTGAGTCAGCCGAATGATAGTTCCCCGCCCGCTTTCCATACCAGCAGCATAGTTTCCTATCTTGAAATCTCAAATCCATTGATCTCAGCGCGCCAAAATGCCAAACCACCCTGTGCCCAATTTAGATCAAGCTCCAAAAGATGCCCCACGCTCGCCATTTGCGGGCTGCCTCATCCTTATTGTGATGGCTTTGGTCATTCTTGTCCTCATCAGTTCTGCTGCATACTTCCTCAAAAAACAAACTAACGCCTACAAAACCTTTACCGAAGAGGACGCCAATCCTACTCCCGTCACCGATCCAAAGGCCCACGAGACCGAATTCAACTCACTCGTCAATCGCCTCCGCCATTTTGACCACGAGGTCAGCAACAATCGTGCCGCCGAGCTCTCGCTTTCCGCGCAAGATCTTAATCTTGCCATCGCCCACTTCGAGCTCCTCAAAAGCTATCGGGGCCAATTTCACTTTGAAAAAATCACCAATCGCAAGATCAGTGGAACCATTCACCTGCCCTTCAATTCCACCAGCAATCTCCCCGGCTTTGTTCGGAGTTTCCTTAAAATCGAATCGCGGGAAAATAACCTAAACGGGACCTTTACCGGGACCCCCCTCCTCACCGACGGGAAACTAATCCTCAACGTCTCAGAAATCACCCCGAGCAAAGGTGAACTCCCCGAAGAACTCCTCTCCGGAATTTCACGTTTCTTGATATCCGGCGAACTCGAACAAAAAGCTGAAGACGATCCAGAGAATATTCCGGAGCTTCTAAAAATCCTGCGTAAGCTAACATCCATTGAAATGCGTAATGATTCGCTCGTCTTCTTATTTTCCCCTGATTCGAAACCACCCAGCGTGAAGGAAGAGTCAGATGCGATCGCCACAAAAGCCAAACATCTCGTTGCGCTTGGCGCAGTCATTTTCATCCTCACCATGATCCTATTCTTCATTTTGATGAGCCGACGCCAAAAAGCCAAGCGAGACGCCTTACAATCCTCCTGATTCTTGGAAAAAGATTGATAAGCCGGCCGACCAGTGTCGTTATCTTTGCATGCTGAAAATCAGTTTAACTCTGGCAGCTGCACTCACACTCGCAGCAACTGCCGACCCAGCCGACAAGCCCGCCGAAGCCGCTAAACCCGCTAAACCCGCCGAAGCCGCTAAACCCGCCGAACCCGCCGAACCCGCCGAACCCGCCGAACCCGCCGAACCCGCCGAACCCGCCGAAGCTGCTAAGCCCGCCGAAGCTGCTAAATCCGCCGAACCCGCTAAGCCTCCTAAAAAAGAAAGGAAGGCCAACGACAAGAAGAAGGGGCCGAAAAAAGAGAAGGCCAAGACCCGTCCCCAAAAAGAAGAGCCCAAGTCCAAGCCTGCACCAAAACCTCCTGTTAAGATCGAAAAACCCGCCAAGCCAAAGCCCGCCCCAAAAAGTAAGGAAATCGATGAAATCGCCAAAGCAAAATCCGAAACTGAGCGTCTCTCGATTCTCAACGCCTACGCTGAAGCTAAATCGAAGCACGACACAATCGAACTTCGCTCAGAGATCGCTCGCCTCAAACTTGAGAAGGAACTCTTAAGCGAAAAAATGGCCCATGCTGCGGCGGCCCAGAGCTCAAAAAACATTGATCACGTCGCCAAGTTTATGGCCGAAAAGGAGGAGCTGTCCCGTGAGGCAACTCTTGCCAAACTCGAAGCAGAGAAGCTAGCCGCCGAACTAAAGGTGCTTCAAGCCGGCTCTTCCATGAAAACTGCCGGACTCATGGCGGAAATTAGCGAAATCGAGATCCAGAAGAAGCGCGATGACTATGCCAATGCCGAGCCCTTGTACCTTGATAACCCCCTGAAGAAAGGCGGCACCCTCGTCATTTCTGACCGTCGGATTCCCTTCAACGGAGCCGTTACCGGCACTCTCGCCGACCGCGTAACGACACGCATCAACTACTTCAACAACAAGGACCCGAAGAAGCCTATCTTTATCGTAATTGATGACTCACCAGGTGGTTCAGTCATGGCTGGATATCGCATCCTTAAGGCGATGGAAGGATCAGAAGCACCAATCTATGTGGTTGTAAAATCTTTCGCAGCCTCCATGGCAGCCACCATTACCACCCTTGCCGAAAAATCATTCGTTTACCCAAATGCTATCATTCTGCACCACCAAATCAGCCAAAGCTTCATGTTCTCCAGCATGAACCTCACCGAACAAAAAGAGAACGTTGAAGACTTGAAAAAATGGTGGGCCCGCCTTGCCGATCCCATTGCTGAGAAAATGGGCATTACCTCCGACGAATTTATCGAAATGATGTATAAAAAAACTGTCTCAGGTGACTGGACCGAGTTCGGCGACGATGCCGTAAAGCTCAAGTGGGCCGACCACGTGGTGAACCGTATTCACGAAACCGCCCTTCTTAAAAACCCCGATGCCAAAAGCGCTGTCCCAACCACAACCCGCAGTGCCGCCATCGAGAATGGCCTCACTCCGGCAATCGACGATAACGGAAATCACTACATGATTCTCCCGCGACGTAATCCCAAGGATCTTTATCTAATGCATAATCCCGACGGATTCTACCGCTTCAAGTAGGTAATAAAACAATCCAAAAAAAAGTCCGACGCTTCCCATGAAGCTCGGGCTTTTTTGTAATATTTTTGCTTAAGAATGCCTCAATAGCTCCAAGAAAAAGTGAGTGTCGCGCCCTGAAAAAATCTCTATTTCCCTATTTTCGCGGTTCACCTTCCCCTGATTCCAACCTAGAATTTGCGAAGCGGGTCGTGATCAAGGCATTCTCTGCCAACAAAGACCCATTACAGCTTTAATCCATCACCTAAAAATGAGCCTCTATCAAGAATACCTTCAGGAAATCGCAAAACGTGAAGAGCATGGCCTGCACCCAAAGCCCATTGACGGGGGCGATCTTCTCGCTGAAATCATTGCCCAAATCAAGGCCCCTTCCCACGAACACCGGGAAGATTCTCTCAGCTTCCTCATCTACAACACTCTCCCCGGCACCACCTCTGCGGCAGTCGAGAAAGCAAACTTTCTACAGCAAATTATTCTCGGACAAGAGCTTGTTCCTGAAATCACCCGCTCATTCGCTTTCGAGCTCCTTTCCCACATGAAGGGCGGCCAATCAATGGAAGTCCTTCTCAATCTGGCCCTAGGCGACGATGCTGAAATCGCCGCCGAAGCTGCCAGGGTCCTCAAGACGCAGGTCTTCCTTTACGACGCTGATATGGACCAGCTCGCCGCCTCTTACAAAGCCGGAAACACAGTCGCCAAAGACCTCCTTGAAAGCTACGCCAAAGCCGAGTTCTTCACCAAACTTCCAGATGTTCGGGAGAAAATCGAGGTCGTCACCTACCTCGCTGGCACGGGAGACATCTCGACCGACCTCCTCTCACCCGGTAACCAGGCACACTCCCGCTCCGACCGGGAGCTCCACGGAAAATGCCTGATCTCGCCCGAGGCCCAGCAGGAAATTGAATCCCTTCAACGTCTTCACCCAGACAAGAGCATCATGCTCATCGCTGAAAAAGGCACCATGGGTGTCGGATCCTCCCGGATGTCCGGCGTGAACAACGTCGCCCTCTGGACTGGCAAGCAAGCCAGCAAATACGTTCCCTTCGTCAACTTCGCCCCTATCGTCGCGGGAACGAATGGTATTTCACCCATCTTCCTCACCACTGTAGATGTCACCGGAGGCATCGGCCTCGATCTCCAGAACTGGGTCAAAAAGAAAGACGGCGACGGTAAGACCGTCCTTGATGACGAAGGCGAGCCCGTCCTTGAGAAGGCCTACTCGGTCGACACTGGCAACGTCCTCACCATCAACATCAAAGAGAAGAAGCTTTACCAGGGCGAAACAGAACTCATCGATATCTCCAAGGCCCTCACGCCACAGAAAATGGAGTTCATGAAAGCCGGTGGATCCTACGCCATTGTCTTCGGCAAAAAGCTCCAAACCTTCGCTGCCAAAGCTCTCGGCATCGAAGCCCCCATTGTCTTCTCTCCATCCAAGGAAATTTCACACGAAGGCCAAGGCCTCACCGCGGTGGAAAAAATCTTCAACAAAAACGCGGTCGGCACCACTCCCGGCATCACCCTGCATGCTGGATCTGACCTCCGTGTCGAAGTCAATATTGTCGGTTCACAAGACACCACTGGACTTATGACAATGCAAGAGCTCGAGGCTATGGCTGCTAACTCGATCTCACCAATTGTCGATGGAGCCTACCAGTCGGGCTGCCACACCGCTTCAGTTTGGGATAACAAGGCTCAGGTAAACACTCCGAAGCTCATGAAGTTCATGAATGACTTTGGGCTCATCACTGGTCGTGACCCAGAGGACAAATATCACCCCATGACAGACGTCATTCACAAGGTCCTCAACGATCTCACCGTGGACGACTGGTCCATCATCATCGGGGGCGACTCTCACACTCGGATGTCCAAAGGCGTCGCCTTCGGAGCTGACTCCGGCACTGTTGCCCTCGCCCTCGCTACTGGAGAAGCCTCCATGCCAATTCCCGAGTCGGTCAAGGTCACCTTCAAAGGCGTTCTTAAAGAACATATGGATTTCCGCGACGTCGTTCATGCCACACAATCACAGATGCTCGATAAATTTGGGGGAGACAACGTCTTTCAGGGTCGCATCATCGAAGTTCACCTCGGCTCCCTTCTCGCTGACCAAGCCTTCACCTTTACCGACTGGACCGCTGAAATGAAGGCCAAGGCCTCCATCTGTATTTCACAACCCGACACCCTCATCGAGTCACTTGAGATCGCCAAGTCCCGTATCCAGATCATGATTGATAAAGGCATGGACAACCAAAAAGGCGTCCTTAAGGGCCTGATCGAAATCGCCAACAAGCGCATTGATGGCATTCGCTCTGGAGAGAGCCCCCCCCTCACCCCGGACCCCAACGCCAGTTATCACGCCGAGATGGTTGTCGATCTCGACATTATCGACGAACCTATGATCGCCGATCCCGACGTCCATAATGATGACATTTCTAAGCGTTACACTCACGACGTGATCAGAAAACTCTCATACTACGAGGGCACCAAGGACATCGACCTTGGGTTCGTCGGCTCCTGCATGGTGCACAAAGGTGACCTCAAGATCGTCTCGAGTATGCTGAAAAATCTCGAGGAAACCCAAGGCGAAGTGAAATTCAACGCCCCTCTAGTCGTCACCGCCCCGACCTATAATATTATCGATGAACTTAAGGCCGAAGGGGACTGGGATATGCTCCAAAAATACTCCGGTTTTGAGTTCAACGACAACGCTCCCAAAGGTGCCGCCCGAACTGAATACGAGAATATGATGTATCTCGAACGCCCCGGCTGCAACCTCTGCATGGGCAACCAAGAAAAGGCAGAAAAAGGTGACACTGTCATGGCAACCTCAACACGTCTCTTCCAAGGCCGTGTCGTGGAAGACTCGGATCGCAAAAAAGGGGAATCACTCCTCTCATCCACCCCAGTTGTTGTGCTTTCGGCCATTCTAGGAAGAACTCCTACGATGGAAGAATATAAAACAGCCGTCCAAGGCATTCCACTCACTACCTTCGCCCCACCCGTGGAAGCGATGAGCGCCTAAGCGAGTCGGCAATTGTCAGCCTGATTGATACAGGCAAAGCTTCGAAAAGGAGCGCCCGCAATGGGCTCTGCTTTTTTTAGAGGTTAATCTCCCATGCTCTTCTCAGCACGATAACTCTCCGGATAATACGTTAACCACTTTGGTAGGGTCCGAAATGCCACTGGAGCCACTTTCTCCAAAATCTTCATCCGCCCTCGGCTCCAACCCGTCGACTCCAGCCCCAGTCTTTCACGGATCGTCGCCGGCACCGTCTCAATCGGTAAAAAATCTCCCGCCTTCCCGAGCATCCGGTCCCGCCACGGCTTCTGCGGCGACACCACCGCCTCCGCCACCTCCGCACAGAGCGGATGACTCCCTAGCAGGTCACCCGATAGCATCTCTTCGTAATACTCTACAAATTCAATGTAGCCCTGCGGCCCCACTTCCTCCCCAAGACCAAAATAAGTCCCAAACCTCCGGAAATCCCGGTAGAAATTCTCCCTTCGCTCCCTCGAAAGCGGCTCCCACACAAATTCATATCCCTTGACCGAGGCATCGATCAAGGTCGCCAAAACCCACATCAACAAATCCGACTCAAAGGCCGAATACTTTCGCGGCCCAGCCATCCCGTCCGAAATCGCCCCGTTCACCCCTCCGTGCGCCACCTTTAAACGAGCACGCATTTCCTCCGCCGCTTCCTTCGTCCCGAAGGCAATCCGATTCACCGTCGAAAGCGTTCGGCGCAGCCGCCCCAGCGCATCCTCTCGAAAATCTGAATGGTCCGCCACCCCCTGAGCCACTCGCGGATGCGCCACTTGCAACAAAACTGCCGCCGGTCCAAACAACAAACCATTCGCATACCGATTCACCCGCCAGAGCTCACTGTCGGGTGAAAAAGCAAAATTATCTGCTGTCAACGCACTATCCACAACTCAAACAATAGCCAACTCACTTCCTTGGCAAACCAAGAACCAATTGTAATGGCAGATCACTAGCTACGGCGAAACGAGCTAGGCATCCTTGTTAAGCTCGTCCAGTAACTTTCGCCAAGCTTTCATCGAAGCGGTGAGATTTGCTCTAGGATCGCCTTTGATGGCATAACACTGGAGTCCCACCGGGCCTTTAAAATTCATCTTCTTGAGAGCCTTAAAAAGGCGGGTTTGTGGAAAGTCACCCTGATCAAGAGTCTGGATTAACTGCCCCCAGTCCTTTCCATCTATATCGGCTCCGCAAGTGCTCACCGCAAACAAGCGGTGACCTGCCGCTGTCAGAACCTTCTCGAGATCCTTAGCCTTCTCATTCTTTAAAAAGTGACACAAATTAAACATCACACCCAAATTTGGATGATCAATCTTTCCGATTAAACTCATCGCCTCCGGCATTCTGGCCACCGCGTTTCCAGCGTGGGGATACAAGGCCACTTTAATCTTCAGGCTCTCTGCCATCGTCGCAGTTCGTCGAATCGACTCAACCACCTCCGGAGTGATCGTCTTCACGGTCAGTTCAATCATCCCACCCCGATTGGCCAAACCCTTAACCGCCTCCTCTTTGATCGGGTCTTTCGTCGCCGACAGATAAACACTGAGCACCCGCACACCCGATTTTTCATATGCCACGACTCTCTCCTCAAGCTTCTTCCCCGTCCCATTGGCATAGACCTGACTGATTCCCGCGTAACCAGTTTCTTTAAAAAATTCGGCCTCCTCCTCAAAGGAAAGCTTCGGCGTTCCGTTGAAGAAGGCATAAAGATCCGGCAAAAATTCCTCCTCCGCGACCGAGAAGCTGCAAACCGACAGCAAGGCCGCGAAAATGAGGAGGGAAACTTTCATCCAAATCAGAACGAACCATGACCATCGCTTCTATCAGGAGCGCACTGGCTCGTTCCTAACCTTTCATCAAATGAACCTACGACCCTACCTTAAAACAGCAGGAAGATCTTATTTTCGGCGCAGCACCTCGGCCGGATCACGCAAGACAATTTTGGAGAAATCCGGCTGCTCCGTTTTAAATTTCTCTAGGACCGACGCCTCAAACTGTTCGCACATCGGGTGCCCCCCTTCCAAGAATTCGGAGAAGCCACGAACCCCTCCGCAGCCTTCCGGTGGACCGTGTCCTTCGCCTCCGTGAAGGTGAGCGTTCCTTTTTTCCGAAGTGCCTTTTATTCCTGCCTGCACAAAATCCTCAATGATTACCCTGTGGCGCCAGTTGTCTTCAAAATCATAAAGATAGATAAACTCCAAAACGTTCTCACGGAAGAGATCAAGAATCCCGTTTTCGATTTCACAGTAGTCATCGCCGAGGGGTTCGTCTTCGCGACTGAGACTGAAGGTCAGTTCGCGACGACCATCCTCCCAGACCTCAAAGCGGTGGAGATGCGAGTTCTGCCATCCAAAAGAATCCTGAATGGCGCAATGAAGATGGAAATAGGCGCAGTCGGCGGGAAGACTAAAGCGGCGCCAAACCAACGGTTTGGTCCGAGGTAACTCGATCCTGAAAATTAAGCGCGCGGGACTTTTTAGTTCGAGATTTGCGAGCTCCGTCTCTTCCTCCTTGAGCATAGTGTCGAGAGCTCCTCCCTCGGTGATCTTCCCGGCAAAATCTCGAATCAACTCTTCTCCCCCGGGAGTGGCCAAAACCTGCTCAACGAAGGCGTTGATCTCTTCCTCCGGCGCATTTTCGTCGGGCATGCTGTCGAGGAGATCATCAAGCGACTTGGTCATACGCCGAGGCTACCGCACACCCTCATTTTTTTACAGAGTTTTGGAGTCCGGCACTTTATGAGTTAGGAGTGCGAGGTCATTTAAGCGAAGTTGTCCGATTGGGTTGGGGCGGAGCCAAATCGAATCTTCTACCCGGCGCGGTGCTTTGGCTTGTCGGATTGGGCCTGGTGATTTCCTACTATCAAATCGATACGGTCGCAGAGGTTCTCGATCAGCTCGGAGATTTCAAACTAAAATATTCACCCTGGTTCGCCGTCCTTTCGACAGCGCTTTTCGGCAGCCTCATCCCGTGGTTGGTACAAACTTTGTTTTTAAAAGGAGGCGAGAAACAACCTTTTCGCCATGTGCCGTGGCTCCTTCTTTTCTGGGGATTCCACGGATGGCAGGTGGACTGGCTTTATCGGATTCAGGCGGGGCTCTTTGGCAACGAAATCGATTTTCAGACGATACTGAAAAAGACCCTAGTTGATGAATTTGTCTGGGTCCCTTTCTTCGCGGTCTGGCAATTGGTGTTGGGATATCTGATTATCGAAAAAGACGGGTCAGTGGAGGAATTTCGAGCAGCCCTCAAGCAAAAACCCTTTCTGGATCGGGTCATTCCACTCATGATTGCAAACTGGGTGGTTTGGATTCCGGCAGTATCGCTCATCTACCTTTTCCCTCTCCCACTTCAACTCCCTTTAATGAATATCATCCTAGCCCTTTGGTGCCTGATCCTCACTTTTTTTGCGAAAAACGCCTAAGCTGTCAATGATGTAGCATTTTCAGGACATGGATGAAACCCTTCCATTTTAAGGTTTCATTTAGCGGTCATTTTTTCGGTGACACCAAAAAAATCTTCACCACTCGGCCTTTTTCATAATCGATGATGATTGATTGTGTCAGAGAGCCGTGGTGAGCGGAATAAACGTTATTTCGGCTCAAAATCTCGATCTTTAAATATGCGAGAATTCTGAACGTATTTCTCGGCCCATCTTTTGATGTCCTGCTGATCTTTAAGATCAAGGGTCTTGACCACCCTAGCCGGGCTTCCCAGCACAAGTGATCCTTCGGGAATAATCGTTCCTCCAGTAACTAGGGCATTCGCACCGATGATGGAACGTGGCCCGATCACCGCTCCATCGAGAACACAGGCCCCCATTCCCACAAGCACCTCGTCCTTCACTTCGCAAGCATGCAATATCGCTGAATGCCCCACGGTGACAAGTTCACCAACATAGCACCCAAAATCATCGGCAAGATGAATCACCGCATTATCCTGCACATTACTACGCGGCCCAATCGCAATCTCGTTAATATCTCCTCTGAGAGTCGCATTATACCAAATGCTGGATTCCTCACCCAATGAAACCCTGCCAACGAGGTCAGCACTCGCTGCGACGAAGGCAGATTCAGGGATTGCGGGCCAGATTTCGTGAAAAGGTTCGATCGCCATGGCCAGAACATAGAAAATGGCGAAAGTTTTCGCAAGAGAAGCGACGAAACCGCTGGCAATCTCCAGAAACTGTTCAATGATATGTCATTGAAACCGAATTGTAGTAATTTTCTGACAGAATGCAAAATTTCCTCATAGTCTCAGCATGCGTTGTGGTTGGCATTGCTTTGCGCTCGTGCAGGACTCTGATATTACGTAAGCTCGGCGCCCTAACCTTCTTAGTCGCCTCTTTTCTGACCTTCTGGCTGGCTTCTGGAAGTATTGCTGCCGGTCTCCTTGGAGCGGCCCTCTGGTTCCTCCTCCCATGGTTTGATTTGCTCACACGGATTCGACTCATGCGGCTGCCGATTGAAAATCGCCTCAAATTGCGCACCCCTCCTTCCGAGGATCACTTTCCAAATGCCTCACGCTTAATCCATGAGATCGAGAAAGCAGAGTTCGATCACGTCACCGACAGCGGGTGGGATTGGGCGGGCATGCAGCAGTATTTCCGCTTCTTCTGGAATCCCGAGGCCAAAGCTATCGCAGCAGTTTGTCTCTGCGAGCACGACCAAGTTGCATTCGCCTTCGTGACCATTTCAGCCCGTGCTCCAGACGGCCGCAGCGTGCACACAACCAATTATCCATTTTCGCCTACCCTCAAGCACACCCCGGAAGCTCACTGGGACCACCTTCCCTGCGAACGCAATTGCTTTGAGGCAATTTACACGGATCACCAAAGACACCTCACCAAGCTAAAGATTCCTTCCAAAGAACTGCTCATGCCAGACCCAGAGGAGGTTTTAGATCAGGTCGAAGCCGAAATGAAACGCCAGATCGATCACAATCTCGACTGTGGCCTCATTAAGATGACCGGCGACGGACACTTCCAGTATTCAACGAAGGGACTTTTTTTCCTTTGGATTCAATCCGTGAAGGACATGATCCGGCTTTGTTGAGCCATGTCGATCAGCGAACTATTATCCACCACCAGCGAGACCCCGCTTGAGGGTTCTTTTTTTGCTCAGGTCCAGAAGTGCACCGAAAAGGAGACGAAAGGCGGCAAGCCCTATCTCGAGTGGGATCTTGCCGATGCCACCGGCGTCATCACGTTGAAGATCTGGAACAACCATCCCCAATTCCATTCTGCGACTGAAACGATTCCCGAAACCCTTCTTCAATTCTCCGGGCAGTGGACTCAAAACAAATACGGAGTCGATGGCAAAGGATGGAAATTCCGTGCTCTCACTAAAGACGAAAAAAGCGAATTCCTCGCCGGAGACACCACGACCCGGGAAAGGCAAAATTCCGATTGGGCCGACATTGTCGCTTTCCTGTCCCAAATAACCGATCCACGACTTAAGGCCCTTTGCGATGAATTCGTAGAGCAATTTGAAGATCGCTTCCGGCGCACCGCCGCCGCCCGTAAAAACCACCACGCCCGGCGCGGAGGGTTAGTCGAACACGTGGCCCAAATGATGCGTAGCGCCTACGCCATTTGCGGAGTCTACCCCTATCTCAATCTCGACCTTATGATCGCCGGGGTGCTTTTTCATGATTGCGGCAAGCTCTGGGAAAACACATACCCTGAAGCCGGATTTAGCCAACTCCACCTCATGCACGGTGAGATGCTAGGCCACATTCCTCTTGGTCTTGAAGTGGTCAACAAGCTCTGGCGCGACCTCCCTTTGGAAAGCTGGCGTGAGATAGAACCTGCAAACGAAGACGTCCGGCTGCACCTGCTCCACTTGATCGCATCCCATCACGGTCAGTATGATTTTGGTTCTCCCACCCTGCCGCGCACCCCGGAAGCTTATGCCCTCCACTACGTCGACAACCTCGATGCAAAACTCGAGATGGTGAAAGATGCCTACGCCAGCGCCAACGAAACAGCGCCCGGAATTTTCGAGCGTAAATTCCCCCTCTCCGCTCCACTCGTCACCCCGCTTCCATCAGTTGCAAACGCCGAAGCAGACAAAGTCGATTTGAGTCCGCCTCCTTCTTCTGATGAGCTTTTCTGAGACTGATTTCCTGATCGGAATGCGGATCGCCAATTTGTCTGGTAAGAAGATAAGCTCGACGTGCCCGACAAAACAACCCAAGGGAAGAGCAACAAGACCCCACTCCCCTCAGCGAAAGAATTCTCACCGGGTTTTAATAGGGCATCATTAGGTATCTGCACAAACCCCGGGGCCCACAAAGAAGTGTCGCAAGCACGATTGTCATTCCCCGCAAACAATCATAGGCTGCCTACTAATGACAATTTGGCTGACAGGATGCACCTCGGGATTGGGCAGGGCTCTTGTGCCTGAGTTTCTTCAAGCAGGCCACAATTTGGTTGGTTGCGGACGTAACGAAATTGCGCTCGAACATCTCAAAAACAAGTTTCCCGAAGGCCACTTTATTCCCTGTGATGTCGCCAGTGACCTCATGGTTTCCAACTTTTGCGACGAAGCCCTCGCAGCTGCCGGAGTTCCTAGCCTAGTCATTAATAACGCAGCCATTATCAATTCACCCGCCCCTCTTTGGGAAATTTCCCCTCAAGATTTTGATCAACTCACGGCCGTGAATATCAATGGTACCGCCAACATCATTCGCCATGCCTTACCGGTCATGCTAACTGAAGGAACAGGCATCATCGTCAATCTCTCATCCGGTTGGGGTAGGTCCACCTCCCCTGAGGTTGCCCCTTATTGCGCGAGCAAATGGGCAATTGAAGGGCTCACGCAATCGCTTTCCCAGGAATTGCCTCAAGGCATGGCCGCCGTCGCACTGAACCCGGGTATCATCGCAACCGATATGTTACGCAAGTGCATGGGTAAAGAAGCTGAAAGCTTCCCCACACCTGAGACTTGGGCCCTGACAGCCGCTCCTTTTCTGACCTCGCTCACGCCGGAGGACAACGGCCGGGCTTTAACCGCGCCATGATTCTCGAAACGCCAACCCACAAGATCTCATTTCCTCGTCGCCCCCTCCTGATGGGGATCGTCAATATCAACGACGACTCGTTCTCGGGGGATGGCACCCTCGACCCGAAAGAAGCGCTCGAACAAGCAAGAAAAAAAATCCAAGAAGGTGCTGACATTATCGATATCGGAGCCGAATCCGCACGCACCAATCGCGAGCCCATTTCAGTCGAAGAAGAAGTTTTTCGTCTGAGATCTTTTCTTGATCACTGGGTGCAACTCCGTGACGAAACAAAAGGCGCAGACGATGAACAAATTTCACCCGCTCTTCTTTCGGTAAATACCTGGAGACCCGAAGTAGTTGAACAGATTATTGGCCACGAAATCGATCTTCTGAACGACATGTCGGCTCTCCCAGATGACCGAAACGCGAGACTCTGCGCACAGCATGGTGTCCCTCTTCTTATCATGCATTCCGTGGGTCAACCCAAGGTATCCCACACTCACAAAGGTTGGAGCGATCTCATGGGGTCGATGATCCAATTTTTTGAGGAGAAGATCGAAACAGCCAAGTTGGCCGGTTTAAAGTCGACGCAAATCGTAATCGACCCGGGACTAGATTTCGCAAAGCAAGAAGATGATAACCTGCTCGTGCTTCGCGAGCTCAAAAAGATCGAAAATCTCGGCTGTCCGGTCCTTCTTCCCATTTCACGCAAGACGATCATCGGCGATGTCCTTAATCTTCCCGATCCCTGCGAACGTGACCCGGGCACCGTCGCTCTTCTCACCCAGGGTGTCCTCAAAGGCGCTCATATTTTTCGCGTTCACAATGTCAGAGCGTGTTGGGAAACTTTAAAAGTCATCTCACCATTCCCCCCCAAGTTGCGTATCATTCTGAATCTTGCCATCTCGGCCGACGGTAAAATTTCTACAACCAGAAATTCCCCGGCCCATTTCACTTCAAAAGCAGATCTTGAACGACTACTTGAAATCAGAAAACAGGCAGACGCCATTCTTGTGGGACGCACCACTTTGGAAGCCGATCAAATGACCATGACAACCGAAGGCAGCAAACCATGGCGATGCGTTATTTCCAAGGAAGGGAATTTTGATGAAAACCACCCCTTCTTTCACACAGACGGAGGACCTCGCCACCTCGTCATTTCGAGTGATGCCAAAACGCCCGAGCTTCCCGCCACGATTCACCGGACCGATCTTAGCGGTTTCCTCAAGAAGCTGAGAAACAATCCCGATATCACCACCCTTCTTTGTGAAGGAGGAGGTAGCCTTGCGAGGCAACTCTTTGAGCTCGATTTAATTGACGAGATCAATCTAACTTGGGCTCCCCACACTCTTTTTGGAGGGAAAGATGCTCCAACCATTACGGGGCTTCCTGGCGATTTCCTTCCCTCATCACGGCACTACGAACTAGCCAAGATGACGATCCAGCAGAATAACGAGGTATTTTTGACATATTATAAATCGCAGCTTGAATCCTAATCACAGTGGGAGACATTATAGGGCTCTATTTGAAACGCTGAAATGCCTCGACGACGACGCCGCATCACTCTCACGATACTCCTTTTGGTATTCGCTTACATTGGTGCACAGCTTTGGGATATCCATCGTGTTGGACATCTCAGCCGTGACCGCAATACGGATTGTATCATTGTTCTGGGGGCTGCAGCTTGGCATGACAAACCTTCACCCGTCCTCAAGGAACGACTCAATCATGCCATTGAACTCTACAAAAACAAAAAGGCCAAATTCATTATCCTCACAGGTGGATATGGCAAAGGCGCCAAACATGCAGAGTCCGAAGTTGGATCAGACTATTGTGTTCGAATGGGGGTTCCCGAAGGAGCTCTACGTGTTGAAACAGAATCGAGAAACACTCTCGACAACTTGCGTGAAGCGAAAAAGATCATGAGTACCGAGCAGTGGAACTCCGCCCTTCTTGTCAGTGATCCCTGGCACCTCAAACGGGCGCGCCGTATGGCAACCGACTTGAACCTTCCCGTTTTTGTTTCCGCCACCACTTCTTCTAAATTCAAATCGCTGAAAGCAAAATCCAAGTTTCTTTTAGCGGAGTTTCTGCTCTACCATAGCTATCTGTTTACCGGAGAGTAATCTTAGGAGAGTTTCCGATGAAGCCACGAAAATGGCAAGACGCCTGCGACAGCGGCCGAACTCAAAACCTTTCGCCCCACCTTATGCGTGAGACATCGATGGAGTTGGAGCGCGAGCCTAACTCTCTTTTGAAATCGTTTGTCGAGTGAACCTCTTACCCCCTCAATCACCTCCTCCCATGTCCCGACACCCTCGCAGTAATTCAAGAGATATGGGAGCGCACATTCCGCTGATTCAAACGCCATTGACATCCCATTCCCGGTAAATGGAGGAATCATTCGCTCGGCATCTCCCAACGTGCAGAAACGGCCCGGCACACGCTGCCCGCCCAACTGAAAACCACTAATTCCGGTGAGAGAAACAGGGTCCATCCGCGCACATTCAAGCCGATCAGCAAGGGCACCGAGCCCGCATTTTTGCAGGGCATCCACGATTGGATTGACTCCCTTGGTCCGTGGCCCTTTTTTGAAAAGTCCGCAAACATTGACCTTGTTCCCATCCGACGTGATCGGGGTGAGACCAACATAAGTCCCCACTCCGATATGCATTTCGAGAAAACCGTTTAGATCAACGCCCTCAAAATGAGCCTTAAGGCCAAGAAGTTGGCTCTTCTTCTCGAGGTGACGACCAGCGGTCCACACCAAACCTTCTCTGGACTCGGGCCGAACACGATCTTTCGTCAGCAACCTACCTCCAATATCTTCGAACCGAATTCGCAATCGTTCATCCATCTCCCAACGGGACATCCCCAAAGCGGGCCGGGTGAGCCTAGCTTCTAAGATCTGCTTCGGCCCCATCCACCATCGGGTAGAGTGGTGACGAAGCGCGTCGTGAAAAATATCGGAAATCCCAAGATGTATGAGAGTGTCCTCAGTCACCCCGTTAATGAACTCACCACAGACACGATGACGGGGATAGGTGCTCGCCTCACGAACCATGACCGGCACCCCTCGCTCTCTTAATGCAATACCAAGGGAGAGCCCAGCAAGGCCACCTCCCGCAATTTCGATCGACTTCATTTTCGCCAAGCTAGCACACGAAGTCCCCCTAGCAATGAGACCTCCTCTTTCCATTCCCACTCATTTCCCAAGTCCAAAAGTTCGCGCAATTCCCCATTCCGGAATCCCGCACGAATACTCACCATCATATCGTGTTTGGTGACATGGTTGATGAGCGGCCAAAGCACATATCCTTCGGCAAGCGAAATCCGGCTGCGCCAAGGTTCAACGGCAATCAAGGAACGGCGCTCTCGAATCAATTTTCCAAGTTGAGCCAATTGATCGTTTTCAAAATGATGGAGAATAAGATTCGCGACGACGGTTTCACCTTCCACTCCGGGAAGACTTTGAAAGAGATCACCCGCCAACCATGGAATCTCAAGACCATCTGGTCGCTCTTGAAAATCCAGCCCGATCACCTGCCCTCGCTCCGCGAGTTTTCGGGTTAATGCCCCCTCTCCCGCACCAAGTTCGATCACCCCGCCATGATAATCCTGCTGTAAAATCCATCGTTCGTTGCCCATGAGAAAATTGATGAGCCGGAGGTCGCGACGACTTCTCAATGCCTCCGGATCGTCTCCTGGGAGCGAATCGAGAATTTCAGGAACAATCTGCCTCTTCACCACTCTGTGATAAGCTCCCATTCGCGATGGTCAAGCAGACGCCAAGTCTTTAAGGTTGCGCACATGTCAACTGCAGCTGAAAAAGCTTCCGTCCTCATCAGGGCCCTGCCCTATCTCCAGCGCTTCCGGGGAAAGACTTTCCTGATCAAAATGGGAGGCTCCGCCATGGATGACCCGGAATTGGTTCGCGAGGTGATGCGTGACATCGTTTTCCTTGAGGTTGCGGGAATCAAGCCGGTGATTGTCCACGGCGGCGGAAAGGCGATCTCCGCAGCGATGAAAGAGTCTGGCCTCGAAGCACAGTTTATCGGCGGTTTTCGTATCACGACTCCAG
>Ga0315321_10000748_pt1 | contig 24724 bp, 22 predicted proteins | sample M180m21515metaG_FD_203464 | JGI IMG/M metagenome (GOLD analysis project Ga0315321, IMG submission 203464) | Ammonia-oxidizing marine archaeal communities from Monterey Bay, California, United States - M1 80m 21515 | ecosystem: Environmental > Aquatic > Marine > Intertidal zone | place: USA...
GAGGGGCTGGCGGACTGTGACGGAAGCGTACCAGAAGCACTTGATGGCGGAATACGATTGGCAAACGGTGGCGACATCGAATTGGTTACTCCCGTTTCGCCCACGATATCGACCCAGACCGCATTCGGATCTGCGGTTTGGACGGTGATCGCTTCACCGCCAGCCCATTTCGCGTCGGACTTCGGCAACCCGAGCTGGCCCCGCCACCGGTTCACATTGTCTTGCACCTGTTCATCCCAAGTGTCTTCTCGAAGAGGCAAAGAGGAAACGCTTATGCCGAGTTGTTTATCGGGAGTCTCGACGTCGAGCGTTGCATAACGGAGCGGTTTTTCTCCGCCACGCCGCCATCCAGTGGGTAAATCATTGAGTTTCGGAGAGCCCTCTTCGAACTCAATGCGTTCAACAAAGCTCCGGAACTCTGCAGCAATCGAGTCAACAGCTCCCTCCGGGCCGGTAACCTTGAAGAACCAAATCTCGTTCCCCTTGGGCAACATGGCTGCCAACATACGATCCTTCCCTGGCACCAGTTTGGCAGGAATCTTGGTTGGCACGGTGTAAGTCACGACAGGGTCGAGACGTTCACAACCTGCAAAGCCAGCCATGCAGCACGCCAGCAGCACCAAACCCATGTTTCTACGCATGAATCGCGATGGACGCATCTCGCATGGCCAATGAAACCGATTCTGGAAGCTAATGGTTGAGCCCAACATTTCTACCTACTCGTGCACGATCAAAACCGGCCAAACCTGCCCTCCTTCCTGACCAAATCAGAGAAGCCCCAGAACCGCGAGTCTGAAGTACCACAGAACAGCGGATAACAGCCAATCGGTGCCGTTTATCTGGAGTGAGACGCGACTGAGGAAGTCGATCACCGGAGGGGTCCGGTATGTTACCTATGCAATACTATAAAGGGCAATCCACTATGGTTCGTACCCAACATTACGCGGGGACGCTGGAAAGTACGCATATATCCCGTAATCGCGACAGTTTGACCCAAACTGAGGCTAATTTTCGGCCCCAGAAGTTTTGGAGCCTTGCGATCGGGTTTGAAGCTCTCCTAAGACCCCGGCTTGCTGTCGAGCCAACCGGTCAGTGAATCTGTGAGCGAACTGACGGGGGCGGCTGTTTCACTGTAGCTCCACATGTTTTGCATGAGGTCAGTCACCAGCATGCCGCCGACGCTGAGTACCGCTAATACCATGCAAAGCGTGATGCACTGCATCAGCGTGAACGGTACTTCGAAAGCGTTATAACCACCGCTGGCACCACCGATGGCAGAAACAGCTGCAGCCTCATCTACCGAGATCCCTTCTTCTTCTCCCGCGTCCATGCCCAGGACTTCAACGGCTTCGGCTTCGGCACCGAACATGTCACCAGCTTCAGCAACACCGGCATCGCCGAACTCGATCGGCTCGCCAATCGCCTCTGATTCTTCGACTTCGATCACTTGTGAACCACTTTCGAAGTCAGGTTCCAAGCTGATTCCGGATGGCGAAAGCTGGAATTCTTCATCAGCTTGAAAGTCAACCATGGATCCGCTGCCACCACCACTGCTACCGCCCTCTGACATTTCCTGTCCCAGATCGAGGGCTGAGATACTACTTCCGGCAAGGTCCAATGGTTCGCTCTCAAGTGACAAGCCACTGTCGGAAGGACTCATCAAATTGATCCCACTGTCACCGGCAACAGAGATATCACTGCCAGCACCGCTGATAACCAAATCATCGTCGTCGTCGGCAATGACAAGTTCATCGTCCGCCAAAACGTCTCCCAAGCTGGATCCCAAACCTGATCCAACTCCACTACCGAGTCCGGACCCGAGCAGACTTCCGCTGTCTCCGGAAATCACACCACTGCCAGACTTTTCTGCTCCCAGCAAATCAAGCTCGCTCAATACGTCCGCGCCGCGCGACCCCGTCATGTCGGCTGGCTCATCCAAATCGCTCATGAGTTCGAGGCTGCTGACTCCTGCCGAACTGGCCTTCGATCCAGCAGGATTAATATCGCTGCCAAGAACATCCATCGCACTATCTTCATCGGCACCGATCAACTCTTCACCGCTGTCTTCATCGGGCTCACCCGATGCAAAACTGAGGTCACTTCCAGCCTGCAGGCTCAACTCGCTTTCCAGGTCCAACATACTGCCGCTACCCTCACCAGACTCGGGCGCAAGGACATCAGGGTGGGACTCGGAAATTTCTTTTAGCTCTTCGTCAGTGACCGGCCCCGTGCTGCCAGCGTTCGGCTCGATCGCCAGATCAAGCTGCGCGGAATCGTGCATGATCGCGGGATCGTTGAGTTGCAATTCAGCTGAATCGATCTCTGGCAAGTCTTCGGAGACTTCCAAATCACTTTCGCCAGAAACGACTTGAACATCTGCATTGTCTCCCTGCGAAGCCACGAGGTTGACATCGCTTCCAGGTCCGGAGGCAACGGGATCGCCTCCAATGCCTAAATCGCTCCCCTCGCCGTCAAGCAGATCACCATCCGCGATTTCATCGGCGAGACGTCCAAGATCATTGTCAGCGAATTTCCAACTCGCTCCATCACGAAAACCACGCACTCTTCCTTGGCTACGCAAATCAACTAGCTGATCAGCGGTGATTCCGAGCTTTTGGGCAGCTTCTTCTAACGATAGGTAGTTAGCCATTCGATCTTCGGCTCCGAGAGACCCTGATACATCAGGATCGTCGATTGGTAGTTGTGGACACGGGAAAAACTGACGTTTTGAACATACGTCCTATTTCACCCGCTGCAGCCCAACACCACTACCATCACCGTCGATTGATTTCGCGAATCTCGTCAGGCAGTGGGGACGTGGCATTCAGTTGCAATGAAAAATCAGCATCAATTGGACGACTGCTGACAAGTCGGACCTTCCCCGACCTGTCAATATGATACACGGCCATCCAAGCTTTGCCGGTATGAACTAGCGTAATTGTCTGAGTTCCCGAACTGTCAGAATGGGAAAATCCGATCATGTCGCCCGAGGCACCCACCCTTGCCACCGTTTCGGCGAGCGTCAGGTCGGAAAGTTCGGAATTTATCGGCAGTCCATCACTCTGAGGTGTCGGGTTCTGGCTCACCGCCACTGTCGCGATGCCAATCACCAACAAAAGCACCAATCCGGTGCGGATTATCCGGTTTCCTGCATCACTAGTCGCGACTTGGGTAGTTTCGACCATTTCGGCGTTCATCATTACAAATGCTCCAATTCCTGCAGAACACGGGCAATTACAAGTCATTTTGCTAACCGAACATGACTGTAAGCACCCGAAATCAATTTCCGCCTAAGGGTACGAAGATGAGCGAATTCGCCGCAATATGAACTCAACAGGGCTCAGACGATGAGATCTGACTCCAGCCGAAAGTCTGACTCGCAGCTCCTGTTCATCGAGGGCTGCTCACCAGTCAGATGGTAATTTCTGACGATGGGATAAAGTTTCGGGGTCCTGACGGTCGATTCGATTGTGTGGGGGCGTTGCCCTCCCGCCGAAGGTCTCGCCGCCGGCGGAGGGACACCTGCAGCAGCTTGGCCGCTTGCGGGCTCACCCCGAAATGACACTCCCGAGAGAGGTTGACCGTGGGAATTGACGTGAAAACTAAAGGTTTTGAGCCCAACATCAGGCCATCGGACATCGCCGCGGACGAAGAATCCACGGGGCCTCCCCGATCTCAAACTGCTGGGAATGCGGCCCTGGCTGCTCTCACAGGCACCGCTCTGAACGCAGGCTTCTACAGCTTGGTCTACGCCACATCCTGGCAACCTCTGCAGCGATACTTCCTTGGGCACCCCGTTGCGATCGCGGCGACCATCCTGTTTTGGTTCGCGGTCGCCGTCCTGTTTACAAAATGGCTTGATGTGCTCACGCAGGTCAAGCAATTGAATGCAATTCGGGACGAGGATCTTCTGCCGCCGACAGGTGAAGAATCGCCAGCCGATCGCTGGCTGACCGACAACGATGCCGGCTTTGTCTCAAAACGATGGCTACAGGAACTCCGGCGATTACCGTCCCAAACGCGGAAGAACCGACTCGTTTCAAGGCTCGAGGAATTACTGACACGTCAATCCCAGCGAGGAACAACAAAACATCTGGCTGACGACCTCAGAGAGCTGTCAGGACGTGATGCAGATGTTGCCCACGACTCACTGGGGCTTGTGAGAATCATCATTTGGGCCATTCCGATGCTTGGTTTTCTCGGAACCGTGATCGGCATTACGCAAACTCTAGGCGGGCTCGACTTTACCAACGGCAGCGCCGCGGTAGAAAATCTGAAGAGCGGCCTTTATGTCGCGTTTGACACAACCGCTTTGGGACTCGTGCTATCTGTGGTCGCGATCTTTGTGCAATTTCCCATCGAACGTGGCGAGCAACAGCTGCTAGCAGATATTGATGCCCGAGTTGGACATCTTGTCTCTGCCAGCCTGCCTAGCGATGAAACATCTGACAATCAGACAGCGTTGATCGCTGATTTGTGCCGGGGTGTACAAGCTGCGGTTGCCGAGTCGCTGGATAACCAGACGCGTCTGTGGGCGAAAACCATCGACGAAGCTCAGGAGCACTGGCAAAGAGTTCAGGAAGACAATGCCAACAAGATCAGTGAAGCACTCGAACGAACGCTCCTGCCCGCGTTAGATAAACACGCGGCAAGTATTGCTGGGGCGTCGGAACATGTTAGCACACAGATAGTCAGTGAATGCGATCGTTGGCATGATCTGATGACCACCAGTCATCAAGCATCCACGCGAACACACGAACAAGTGTCTCGCCAGTTGTTAAGTGATATCGAGACTCGATTGTCACCCGCGTTGTCTGGGCACGCAGACGCACTTAAGACCGTGACCGCCAAATCATCGGTTCACTTTGATGAGCAATGCCAGCACCAAGCAGGTGTGCTCGCACAGCACTCTGAACAGATGACAACGGTCCTCAACGCTCTTTCCCAACAGTACGAGAACCTTGCAGAAACTCAGGGCAGTGCTGCCGCTGTCACGATGCTGCAAAAATCTCTCGACTCGAATCTGCAAAGACTTGTCGCTACCAATGCATCGGTTGATCGCAGCGTCGCAGCCGCTGGGGGAGATGGGATGGCGGATGCAATGCGAATTCTAGCTCGCGCCGTCGACGTGTTGTCCAGTCGGATATCAACTCCCAGTCATTCAGCTGATCATTCCCCGTCAAGGCAGGCAGCATGAGTCGGCGAGACCGCAAAGGGCTATCACCATCATTATTCCCTTTCTTGGCGGTACTCGTTTGCACCCTTGGAACACTAATTCTGCTACTCGCATTGGTTGCTCAAAACGCAACCAATGCAGCAGAACAGACAGCAAGCAAGCAAATACCGGATCCCAAGGCACAAACGAGCGAAGGTCTTTCTGCCAACGCTGTTGATTCACTGCTGGAAGAACAAGTATTCCGCGTGAAGGAGCTGGTTTCCTTTCGCGAGGAGCAAACCGAAGAGCTCGGCGAACGCCGTGATGCCCTCACGTATATCGAAGAGCAACTGGAAAGCACGCGTGAGAGATTGAATCAACTCAACGACGAAATTGCCCGCTTGAATGATGAAACCGCTGACACCGCGGAAATCGATCAGCAAATGCTGAAGACCGTCCAGCAACAAGTTGATACCGAAAAGCAAACGCTTGCGAAGTTACGCGAGGAAGCTGAAAACCAATCACCTCGCATCGTCATTGTGCCACACAAAGGTCCCAATGGTACGGACCGGCGTCCCATCTACTTGGAATGCACCAGTGAAGGATTGACGATTTTCCCCGAGGGCAACCGCATCACCCTCGTAGAACTAGAGAGGGCAGTTGAGTCCACCAACCCCTTGGATGCTGCCTTGCGCACCATCCGGCTTCATGCATTGGGACAGTACAGGGATGCGGCCCCGCCCTACCCTCTTCTGGTTGTCCGGCCGGATGGCATTGAGTCCTATGCCGCTGCCCGCGGCGCAATGCGAGACTGGGACGATCAGTTTGGGTATGAACTCGTACCTGCTGGAATCGAACTGGCATATGCGCAACCAGATCCTGTTCTAAAACAGAAAGTCGACTTGGTCATTCGCCAAGCAACAGCACAACAACGCAACTTGACTTCCTATGCTGGAAATAACGGAGGTGGCTCGAGGGGTTATTCACAAGGTGCCATAACCAACAAACAGAAGAGCAATCGACGTTTACCCGTTCTATCGGCTGCATCGTTGGATCGTGAGGGAAGAGCAAACGGATTTCGATCTCAGAACGAACGGGCAAGCGCTGCAGGCGCCCAAAACGTCTATCCAAACCCAGCAGGCTACGGCAGTCCCGGATACCAAGCCCGTTCCAGCTATGCCAACCGGGTCCTTGCTGCATCACAGCCACAGATCGATGCTGGCGATGAAGCTAGACAGTGGGCAGCCAAGATCCAATCAGCCACAAATGAAATGAAGCGAGCTGCCAAGAGTGACGAATTTCGACAACAGTCCGACTCGTTGCTTCCCTCCAAATCAACCGCGGGATTTGGCGGCTCGGACACGAAGTCGCCAACCAATGCGGGAAAACTCGAAGACTCTCTAAGCAACCGCGATGAACAAAACAAGCTTGCGGCGGCTGAGAATTCTCTTGATTCAAAACGAGGGAACCCTTCGTCAACGGGTTCTGCTGAACGCTCAAATGGCGACAAAGGTATCACTACCAACCGGGAAGCGTTGGTTGACCAAGGTAGCGGTGAAACAGATTCACAGCTCAGGCAGCCCAGCCAAGGTGGCCAAGGTGGAACCCAAACCTCCGGTGGTCAATTTGATCAGCAACCACAAGCTGCTCGCCCTGAGCAGCAGGCCCATTCGCAACCCCCGCCGCCATCGGCAGCCAAAAACAACCAGCGAGTCCCCTTGCAGCGCGAAGGCAGAAATTGGGCAATACCAAAACGCATGGTTGGTATGCAGGGCAATGCCATCGTCCGAGCAATCCGCATCGAGTGTCATTCGGACCATTTTGTAATGCTTGCATCCGGGGCAGCGGGTAGCACCGAGGTGTTCGGATTCAACGGTGGGAATGCCAATCTCAATCAAGCAACATTGCAACTGGCTGCTGCCGTTCGCGAAAGAATTGAACGCTGGGGTCCTGCATTACCTGGCGGACGTTGGGAACCACAACTGCAAGTAATCATCATGCCAGGGAGTGAGCGTCGATATCGCGAACTGCAGGAAGGTTTTCGTGGAAGCGGCATCGAGGTCACCGGGAGGCGTTCACAATGAGCCAGCATCGTAAAAAAAGAACCATGCTCGAAATGGGGCACGATGCATTTCTCGACATCGTTGCCAATCTCGTAGGCATTTTGATTATTCTGGTCGTGATACTTGGCGCACAATCGACGGCAGTGATCCAGGAAATGCAAGATCATGTCGAGCAGGAGCACCAAGATGACTCACAACGTGCTTCTGAAGAGCAAATATCGGAATTAGCTGCCTACTCCATGAAGGCAGCGAGTGCTCAAGCTGATTCACAACGTCTGGAAAATAGTATTCGGGAATACGATGCAAAGATCCAGCGACGTCAGCAACAGCGGGCATTGATGCTGGACCTGCTGGCTCAGGTAGAAAACGCTTGGGCAGAAAAAAAGAAAGACTTCGATGCACAGGCTGTGCAGAATGCTCAGCGAGTCACCGAGTTCAAATCCGCACAGAAACAATTAGAACAGTTGGTTGGCTCGCGGCAGCATCTGGAAAATCAACCAGCGCCGGTGGTCGCTGTTAAGCATCTGCCCACCCCGATGGCCAAAACAGTTTTCGGCGATGAAATCCATTTTCGCCTGAAAGAAAACCGTTTGTCGATTGTCCCAATCAAACAACTTCTTGATGAAATCAAACGTGATTTTGAAAGGATGGCTGCCGGTGCTCGCAATGGTCAGACCGAAGCCGCGGTCGGACCCATTCGGGGCTTCGTGGCAAAATACCGAATGAGCAAGGGGCGCGAAATGATTTCGCGTGGAGGACAACTCCAGATGGCAACTCGAATCCAGTTGACTGGTATGACCGTCGAGCCACTCCAAACACCACATGGTCAGACACTCGAAAAGGTACTGTCCAACAGCAGTGAACTCGACATTGAACTGGCCGGGCGTGACCCCAATGCAACCACGATTACCGTTTGGGTGTATCCAAATAGCTTTGCTGCGTTTCGAAAACTCAAGGAACACCTGTACGCCCGTGGCTTTGCAACTGCAGCTCGTCCGCTACCCCTTGGACAGGAAATCACGGGTGGACCGCAGGGTTCAAGGTCTCGGGCCCAGTAACGTTCACACAGAAGTAACGTTCACACACAGCAACTCGCCCGCAGGACGCTCGCGAGTGCGCAGATATCGTGTTTGAGACCGACCGTGACTTCTACACTCAGCTGAAAACAAACCGTGACAACGGTTCTTTACGATTGCGGAACAGCCCTACATCACCCACTTGGGCATCCGTGCTTTCATCGGATGCCAAAAATGACTAATCGTGCGAGGGGTCCTACGCTTGTTCACTTCCTGTGATTTCCTGCTTTGCCCAGGCACATGCGCCCAAGACACCAGCATCGTCACCCAATTTAGCTGCCACCACATCGAACCGATCTCGATAGACACTCATGACACTTTTTCGTGCGGTCTCACGGACAGTGCCCACCACCAGATCTTCCATCGCTTCCACCAAACCACCGCCAAGAACAATTTTGTCAGGTGCCAGCAGGTGAACAATGTTGACCACTGCTAAACCGATTGCGGTTGCTGCCTCCTCCACTAGATCCTGAATTACTTTGTCACCGTTGGCAATTGAATTTGCGAGAGCGCCACTTCGGATCTCGGCAAGATCAGTCCCAACTGTTTTTGCCAGATAAGGAGCATCCCCACGATAAGCCGCCTTGGCCGCTTCTGCAGCGATGGTCAAGCGACTGCCTTCTGCCTCCACTGTTCCGGGCAATTCATATCCACTGGATCTGCTACTGCTACTGATCCGGGTATGCCCGACTTCCATGCAACTGACGCCGGCACCCTGTAAAATACGGCCTTCATAAACACAACCACCGCCGACTCCCGTGCCGGGAAAAACCCCTACTGCACAACGCGAATCCTTAGCGGCTCCGAACCGGTATTCACCAAACACTCCCGCATCAACATCGTTGATGACCCGCACAGGACAACCAAATTCTTTTTTTAAACTCTTACCTATCTCCACATCATCCCAGCCCAAATTTGGGGTGGTTAAGATACAGCCAGTATTCAAGTCGATGGGGCCGGGGCATCCTATCCCGATACCAGCAATGCGTTCAGAGTCAATTTCGCATTCGTCGAGCAGACGATGAATCGTGGTAATGATTCGCTGGACACCACTTTCCGCACCATCTCGCCCTCGTGTCTTACGGCGTCGCCGACCAAGCACCTTCCAATCATTCTGGTAAGCAATGGTTAGCATCTTAGTGCCACCAAGATCGAATCCAATCCAAACGTCTTTTTCCTTTTCAGCCATCGATTCTGTTTACCTTCGAAAAAATCAGCGAACAGACATAATTGATACCCTGAGGGAATTCCCCTCGCGTCGGAAGGTCCGACCGCCTGTCGGGAAAGCAGACCGCATGACCCAGCTGCATTCAACCCGTCTGAAGGTGACGGGCGTTGACCCTGCCCCACCCGAAAAACAGCGTTAACGTGGTGCAACCACGTCACAGGGCGATGCATTCTGACCCAAAAGTGCAAACTCGAACCTGTTCCAGCATGCCCACTTCTGTCAAACCAGGTACTAATCTTCTATGAATGTGCTATCCCCGCCGACATCCGTCGGAATTTTTTTGTCGAGACTGAAATAATCATCCATGACAGCGCATCCCTTTAACGGTGGAAAAGATGACTCCGGATCCTGCCCTCCCAGCCGACGAAGACCTGAGCGCTGAGACAGCGACTGAGGGGATCGCCCGCAGGCGGAGGGTGTTCAACGACACAAAGGTGGGTTTGAGGTTTTTTTTAAGCAAGCGGCTGCCTCAGGAAGCGGATATTGACGACTGCCTTCAAGTTGTTTTTGTCAAACTGATGGAGAAAGGCGATGGAGTGGCTCCGCCAGCGTTGAGGTCGTGGCTGTACAGAGTTGCCTCAAATGAGTCAGCAAGATTGTGGCGAACGAAAGCAGCGGCAGAAAAGATGTACCAAAAGCACGGGGGCGTTGGAATTCCCGTACCGGACCCCACCATGACAGCGATGCAAGCCGAAGCAACCGAAGAACTTAAGAAAGCCCTTAAAGAACTCCCTGAGTCTTGGCAGCAAATTGTTTCATTGAGGATTTACGAAAACCTGACATTTCAGCAGATTGCGAATCAACTTGGTATTCCTCTCGGGACTGCCTTGACGCGAATGCGACGAGCCTTGGAACGGTTAAAAAACGACCTGAGCAAGTGATGACCGATGAATAAACCCGACCCCCACAGCAACGAACATGAGCAGGATAACGTCAACCTGACGGAGAACTGCAAGAATCAGTGCTTGCAATATCTGCTCGATGAATTGGACCCTGAGCAACTTGCGTGGTTCGAGGAAAGACTTGGTAAGTCCGATCTATTGGTTAATGAGCTGCAAAGACAAGCGGAAATGATTGTCAGTCTGTCAGAGGTTTCAAGCCAGCCGAATGCAATCAGCGGTCCTGGCAACTCAACCATCTCTCCAAATGAAAATGGTCGCTCACAGAAATTACTAAGGAGGGGATTCGGTATCGCAATTGCCGTTTGTGCCGCAGTCTTTGTCTTCCGGACTTGGTGGCCATCAATTACACCACCCCAAGGCTCGGAATCACCCGACAACAAATTCGCCGGTCGCGTCATTCACGATGACGCAAATATGACACAGGTGTCCGAAGCAACGCTGATTGCCAGAGCATGGGCCACAGCACAAGTTGATGATCAAGATTTAAGTATCACCCCCAATACTTCACGGGATAAAACAACAGATGTACAGTTCATCAACACCAGCACCAATGAATTAGAATTGGAAACTGTGCCGACCGAAGAGAATTCCGATGACTCGTTCTCGTGGATGTTTACAGCGACATTTGAAATTCATGAATTGGAAACAAATGATGGCTAAATTCACACAAAAAACACTACTGACGAGTCTCGGTTTTTGCATGTTACTTGCTGGTCCGACACCGTTACACAGTGAAGATTCTGGATCAGATCCAAACCAAAGCAATGTTGCACAGCCGCAGAAATCGAGACAGCAAACAAAGAATCGTGAACTGAATTCCCAGAGCGAACAACTCGCCCTGCAATTGGTAAGTGAACATCTGCCGCAACTGACACCTCTTTTGCAACAACTTAAGATCGATCAAACGCGACAATATGATCGAGCCATTGTAGATTTGGCCCGGTCGGCCAAGAAACTCAACGCTGCTCAAAAGCGGGACGAGCGACTCTTTCAAGTCGAATTGGAACTTCTGAAGGCGGACACGGAAACCAATTTGATCGCGGCAAGACTCAAGGTACGTGACAAACTGCAGGACCGAGACAAACTGCGCGATGCTGTTACTCGCTTGCACTCTGCTAGACAGATAAAAATGCAATACGAGGTTGACTTGTTACGAAAGCGTCTCGCTAGGGACCAAGCCTTGCTTGCAGCAGCGGAACAAAGCCTGTCGGCCTTCAAAGAAGAGTCGAGCAATAGTGTGGATGCAGTCTATTTAACATTATTGCGCAAAGCGGATCGAAAACCCGGTGCTGTTAAAACGCGAAATACCACTGATGCAAAAAGACAAAAGAAAAAAACCACTTCATCTGAACAGTGAATGTGGCCTGCCCTACCCTTTCCCACCAGCTTCTCTCATGACCAAGCCAATGATCCTTCTCTGCCAGAAACATCTGTCGGTTGGAATCCTGTCCCTTATCTGCGTGTGCATGATCACCAGTGATGCCGTCATCACTCCGGTTTCTGCCGAGCCAGCAACAGTCAAAGCCCGAGCTGGTGAGAATTCAGGTGACGTGACCGAAATACTGAATCCACTCAGCGCAAGGTTCGCGAAGGAGGACACGACAGAGGTTCCTGACTTTCAGAAACACATCATTCCACTTTTAAGCCGTCTGGGTTGCAACGGACGGGCCTGTCATGGTTCGTTTCAAGGCCGAGGCGGATTCCAGCTCTCACTCTTCGGCTATGACTTCAAAGCAGACCATGATGCGTTACTTGATGAAGCCACAGGACGTGTCGATGTCGACGATGTCGCGGAAAGCCTGATGCTGTCCAAGCCGAGTGATGCTGAAATCCATGAGGGCGGCAAACGTTTTGACAAAGGCACCTGGCAGCACCATGTACTGCAAAGGTGGGTCGAAGCGGGAGCGTTGTATGATCACACGGCCATTCGCGAATTGGATCGACTCGACGTCAGCCCTGCGGAAATAGTGTTCAGCGACGAAAATGAAATTGCGACTTTAACTGCGGTTGCACATTGGAAAGATGGCACTTCTGAGGACGTGACTGAACTGTGTCGCTTCAGTTCCAACAATGATGCGATTGCTGACATCGACGATACAGGACAGGTCAAGTCTGGTGACCGGGGTGATACGCATGTGGTTGTTTACTACGACAAAGCAGTGATTCCTGTACCCGTACTGAGACCGGTGGGAACACCAATCATCTCACGAGCAGCCAACTCCAAACATTCCATCGATCGGCTGGTGCACGAAAAACTGGATAAACTGGGAATCGTTCCCTCAGGCATCTGCACGGACTCTGAGTTCATACGGAGAGTCTCTCTGGATATCACAGGAATACTCCCCGATGCCGACACGGTTCGCGAATTCCTAGCTGATGAATCACCACTTAAACGAGAACAATTAATCGAGCGTCTACTTGATTCGCCAGGTTACGCGGCTTGGTGGGCAACTCGGTTTTCTGACTGGACCGGCAACAGTGACGAGCAACTCACAAACGTTTTTCCGATCCGAAATGCTGCCACCCGACTCTGGTACGAGTGGCTACGCGTGCGTCTTGCGAAAAACATGGCGTATGACGACATCGTCGAGGGCATCGTTGCAGCTGATAACCGACAACCTGAAGAAGACTATGTGACGTACTGCGAAACGATGACGAAGGCGTGCACACCGGGTAACGAAGACTTGTTCACAAAACGTGATGGGCTGCCGATGTTTTGGGGTCGTCGCAATTTCCAAAAACCTGAAGAACGAGCCATTGGATTTGCCTACACATTCCTGGGTGTTCGCATTGAATGCGCTCAATGTCACAAACATCCGTTCGATCGTTGGTCGAAAAACGATTTTGAACGTTTTTCCAAACTGTTCACGCCCATTCGCTACTCTGCGACGCTCGTTGCGAAAAATGCAAAACAGGACCGCCAGGAACTGCTGAACATGCTGACCGACGGCAAGAAACTAAAGGGCGGTGATTTACGCCGAGCTGTGCAGAAAGGTGCTCAGCAAGGCAAAACCGTCCCATTTGGCGAGTTGATTTTTGATGACAGCAGTATTCAACGACTGCGCAAGGCACAGTCGCAAATCAAACGCAAAGGAGGAAAATCAAAACCAATTACGATTCCCTCCGGAAAGATTCTCGGTGAAAAAGAAAAGGTGACACTGGACGCAGATCCTCGCGATGCACTGATGGCGTGGCTACGATCTGCTGAAAACCCTTACTTCGCCAAGGCTATCGTCAACCGTGTCTGGAGTAACTACTTCGGCAATGGCATCGTTAGCCCCACCGACGACATGAACCTCGCCAACCCACCTGTCAACGAACCGTTGATGGAGTATTTGGCGAGCGAGTTCATCAAACGCGACTTTGATCTGAGGTGGTTGCATCAGAAAATTGTAACCAGTGAAACCTACCAGCGGTCTGCAGATAGCAATGCTACGAACGCGATGGACCGCACGAATTTCTCTCACCATGTTCCACGGCGACTGCCTGCGGAAGTCGTATACGATGCTGTCATTCTCGCGACTGGTTCGGATAGTCAAGCGAACAAACTGCGAACAGAAGTTAATGAGATGGCGATTGCGGAAGGTAAACCCAAGCGTCGAAATCAGCAAGATTTTGCGTTGGAAGTATTCGGTCAATCCATGCGTGAGTCCAACTGCGACTGTGATCGCAGCGACTCCCCCAGCCTGCTTCAATCCATCTATCTGCGGAACGATGCGGATATGCACAAACGGCTCAGCGACAAGAACGGTTGGGTAGCTCAAGCCTGTTCGGAGCTTGGTGTGGAAGGGCCACGGAGTAGTCTTGATGCTCGCGCAGCCATGGCTGAAAAGCGTGCCGAAAACTACCGCAAGCAGTTTCTTGCACGCATAGCCCAGTACAAAAAAATGCCTCTCGAGCGACAGACAAAAGCCAAAGCACAACTTCAACGAGATCACAAACGCCTTATTGCGAAGCTGAAGCCCTACAAGTTCGAAGTACCAAAGCTAGCGGTGCTCTTGAAAGATAAGGATGCGTGGCCAGAACTTAGCGCCCCCACTTCGCTCAAGAGTGCTGCGAAAACACTAGAAGAACTTATCGAAGAAGCCTATTTGCGAACCCTCAGTCGCTATCCGGACCCTGAAGAGACTGAGATATCAGTAGCATTCATTGAACAGTCCAAGACGCCCGCTGATGGTGTTCAATCGCTTCTTTGGGCACTTGTAAACACAAAGGAATTCATTCTCAGTCATTGAGTGGATTGCTACTGCTGGCGGGCAGGTAGCAGTTCAAAGCTACCCAACCTTTCTTACGACATCCGACTTTATTCTTCGTAAACTGATAAGCAACGAGTCATTTTCATGAAATTACATCGCACATGTGACGGAATGCAACGCCGAGACATGCTAAAAGCCGGAGTGTTGTCACTCGGTGGATTGACCCTGAGCAACTACATGCAGATGGCCCATGCCGGTCAGGTACAGGCTGGCCGCGCGGACCGGGCAATCTTTATCGAATTGCCTGGTGGCCCATCACATTTGGACACATTCGACATGAAACCGGATGCGGCCAGTGAATTTCGTGGCAGTTTCAATCCGATCGCCACCAATGTGCCAGGCATTCAGATTTCTGAACACCTGCCAAAATTAGCAGCCGTCGCTGACAAGTTTGCAATCCTGCGCGGAGTGAGTCATACCCTAGCCGCGCACCGACTGGGCCGTGAGTACGTGAACACTGGCAGCAAACCCATTCCAGCGCTTGAGTATCCCAGTTACGGCTCTGTGCTTTCCAAGGAGCACCCGAGTGAAACTGACATCCCAAGTCTTGTGGCTGTTCCCAAAGCCGGGCAAGGTGCTGGCTTTCTGGGAATCCGCTATGCCGCTCTCGAGACGAATTCATCGCCGAACTTTGGCGAACCATTCTCGGTGCGTGGGATCTCGTTGGGTGGAGGCATTGGTATTGACGAAGTCCAACGACGTCAAAGTCTGCTGAAAAAATTGGATCGTAGATTCGCAGACCTGGAAAAGAACGATCAATTGCTGGAAGGTTTGGATAAATTCGGCGATCAGGCCTATTCGATGATCACATCAGCACGCGCACGAAAAGCTTTTGACATCAGTCAAGAACCTGAAAGCTTCTCCAAACAATTTGGTGAAGAGTCATTTGGTCAGAGCTGCATGTTAGCTCTACGTTTGGTTGAATCAGGAGTTCGACTCGTCAGCGTACAACTTGGCGGATGGGATACTCACACTGACAACTTCAGTAAGTTGAAGGACAACAATTTGCCCAAGTTGGATGCTGGCCTCAGTGGCTTGCTGACAGGTTTGGAACAAAGAGGTCTGTTGGAAACAACCGCCGTGTTTGTGACGGGTGAATTTGGACGAACACCCAAAATCAATTCCAGAAGCGCCGAAGGTGGGCGAGATCACTATCCGCGTTGCATGTTCATGTTGATGGCTGGCGGTGCAGTCAAAGGTGGCCAGGTCATCGGCGCTAGCGATGACAATGCCTCAGGCCCCCGACATGAGGGGATCTCACCTGATGATGTTGCGGCCAGTTTTTATCATAACCTCGGTATTGACCCCACGATGGAATACGACACCAGCACTGGAAGACCGATCACACTGGTACGAGACGGCGGGATCATCAACGAACTGTTCTCGTAAACGCCGTTCGACACAATCACCAATTAGACACAGCCGTCAGTGCTTCAAGCACTGGCGGCTGTTTTGTTTCAAAATGTCTGTAGCTTGCAAGTCGTTGATTCAACTTGTTGCAGGTCAAAACCTGACTTGTTAAGAAGCCCTTCTCTGGCGTCCCGCCTTGACCTGCCATGATCTGCAGAAGGACGGTGACCAAATAGAGAAGGGCCATGGTGAAGCCCTCCCTGCCTCACCATGGCCCATCAATGCTGGAACGATGGCACCGATCGTTCCACCCTCCCAATCCATGGTATGAGTGTCATCGGCATCTACGGCAAGGCGGCTGAACCAGAAGTGGCCCAGCTCGAAACTTTTTTTAAAAGAGCCAAGAAAGGCTGTCAGTCTTACAGTCTAGTGGCGACTTCGGCTGTCACAGTTATTGCAACCGGAATTCTTTCCTTTGAAGCAGTCACATTCACCGTTGATGTGGGCATGATGTGAGCCACAATCGTAGCGATATCCGTCCCATACGTTTGAGTAGCAAGGATTACCCCTGAAATACTGCAAGAACGTGGAAGTTGGCAGAGTGGGTGAGACTCGGGGTCGGCAGACGATTCCAGTCTCGTATCCGCGGGGCTCGCAAGTCGAGCTGTGGTGACGATGCCCTACCGACTTGGTCTCAATTGGCTGAACCAAGGCAACCTTTGGTGGGCTGGCTACAGCCACCTCGGATAGATTGATATCCGTTAATGGCGTGACATCAGCTACTGGTTCTTTCAACACAGCCTTAGGAGCGGATTCCGGTGGCAATTGCAAACCGGGCCCCGCTTCAACGAGTTCTGAAAAAGCTGGAAAAGCATCAAAGTGGCTAACGGGAGGTGTTTTCTCAATCGCAACCTTCTCCATCACAGGCGGAGCAGCAAGCTGAGGCACTGGTTTAGCGGGCTCTGGTAGGGGATTGGCTGCATCCGAAGTCATTGCGTCCCCAAAGCTGAGATCGGCCAGAAGGCGTTTGATCTCATCGTTGGCCGTGGCAGTCGAGACCAGAGTTGCCAGAATCAAGAGCGTGAGAGCTTGAATACGCATAGAAAGACCGTCCGTGTCTGGAGAAACGTAAAACTTCAAGGTTCGCAGAATCTTAGGTGCGTTCGACCTCACCATGGCGTTCAGCCTCAGGTCGTACCACTGATTCTTGTGAATGCGTCACCGCCTTTCATGTAAAGCAAACACCTTGCTATTTTATTGCCGCAAAGCATCAGCCATCAATCACGAAAATTGAACCAATGAAGGATTGCCGCGCCTGCAAGTGGTTGCAAGTGAAACACTAAGAAAGAAATGCAAACCGACAAGTAGACGGACGACTCATCCTTGTGAATCACCAACTCAACCTACGCGGCAGTTCACTCACGCTTTACCTAACCCGCACTTCCTGTGACCGACGGTCGCGTGTTCAGGAATTCACGTCACCTAGGTGCAAATGCTCAATAGTTCATTTCTGATCTCTGCACGTCTTTCGGAGTTGGTGAACTTCGAGCCATCCGACTCGGACACATAAAACACATCGGCTACCTGATCGAGGTGTGTATCGATCTTGGCAAAATGGAGCACAACATTCATCTTCGCCAGCGTTGCTGCAATTCGATACAACAGCCCCACCTCGTCATAGGCAAAGAAGGAGAGAATTGTATATCGCTCAACCGTCTCATTATCAAATACGACTTTGGTAGGAAGGACGTTTACGCTCTCTCCCTCTCGAGGATTCTGGGAATCCCACTTACGTCTATGAGCGGGAAGTGGCTCATCGGGTGAATCCAAGAGATGACAAACGCGAGCGCAAATGGTTTCGTGGCGTGTCTCAACTGGCTGCCCATCGGGACACTCCAGATCCGTTACCCAATAATTGTCCCATGCCAAGTCACCCACCATTTCGATCTGAGCACGTAAAATCGTCAAACCACTGGTACTCAGCGCACCTGTCGCACGGGCGAATGTTCCAATGGAATGTTCATCCTCGCGTCGAATAACCGTGTAACGAATGGCATTGAATCGCTCATCGTAGCTGCTCGAGCACAAGGCTCCATCCCCGAGATTGCAAACGACAAGTTCTATTTGCTTCGCGAGGTGATCAGAGTCTGCACGGCTAAGCAACGACAATGGCATCCGATCGAGCAGCTTGACACACTGGTCGTAGGATTTCAGTTGTTGCAATTGCTCGCGAACGTCGGAGCGTTTCAATTCTATCTCGGGATCATCAGGACTGCCTGGAAGGCTCCCCGAATCAAAGTATCGACGCGTCCGCTTGTACAGATCTTCGATCAGATTGACCTTCCAGTCAGTTGCCACGCCCGGTCCTACAGCCACGAGGTCGGCATAGGTATGGACAACCAACAATTCCAAGCGGCGAATTGATCCTACTTCCGCCGCAAACGCCAGTACGATCTGCGGATCACTGAGATCATGTCGAAAGGCGACCACATTGACCGCCAAGTGCTTCAATACCAACCACTCCAGTGTTTCAGCCGTCACAGGATCAAGGTTCAACCGCCTAGCTGTTTCTTTTGCAATCCTTGCTCCGACGATGGAATGGTCTTCTTCATAACCTTTTCCAATATCATGAATCAGCAGTGCCAAATGAAGTAAACGTTTATCGGCAAGTCGGCGGTACCGCCGTCCCATGCCACCCTCAGCATTCTGCAACTCCGTAGCAGCCTCGACAGCCCGGAAACTATGAGCGTCTACGGTGTATTTGTGATAGGCATTGAACTGAAGCAACCCTCGCATGTGTTTGAATTCAGGGATCAATTGCTCGATAACTCTTAACTCGTGCAACCGCCGAAGAAGCGGTGCAAGACGTCCGGGGCGACTGAGCAGGGAAAGAAATGCATCAATTGTTTCTGCATCTGGTGGTCGTGAGACACGATCCTGCATTGCCTGCCTGATCGCCTGCCAGGTCTGGTGAGTGATTCGCCGACAATGTTGATTAGCGAGGCTCATCAATCGCAAAATATCTGGAAGACTGGCAGCAAATTGCTCGAGGTAATCCTTAGGTACCCAAATATGAGTCGGTCCCATGCGGATGTGCTCAACGACCTCCTTTGACAACACAGATTCAACGGCACGATGAATCAGTGGTCGGCTTTGGGCGTCATCGACAAAGTAGGCAGCCGCATACCGAACATTGCGTGTATTATCAAAGTAATCCTGCATGAATTGCTCAACAGGCAAAATCCCTTCGCTGCCCTCATACCCCCACTCGTCGGCAATCTCCAACTGAGTCCCGCGATCAAGCACATCAAGTGTCTTACCTTCACGAAAATGCAACTCATGGCGAAGTCGCAGCATGAATGCGTAAGCTTTCCTCAGATAACGATAATCTTCTCCGGGCAGAGCTCCCAGTTTGACGAGTCTTTCCAAATCAGTCTCACCATAACGTGCAAAGCCAATCCAGCGGATGAGCTGAATATCGCGCAAGGCTCCACGAGATCGTTTGACATTCGGTCTTAAAAGGTAAGCCGTGTCTCCCCATTTGCCACGTTCTTCACGGCGAGCGGCAACCACTTTTTTGACAATCTCCGAACTTCGCCGCATTGCTCCATGACGGAACGTATAAAAGTACTTGCTGTACAAACGCAAGCTGCCGGCAAGCAGGCGTGACTCGGAAAGCGAGGAATAAATAACCGGATCCTCCCAGGACATTCGACAGGCTTCATTCGAAGTGCGAAATGAAAACCCCGGATCAATCCCCGAATCGCCGATATCCTTTTGAAGATTGCCCGCAATCTTGATGGCCAGGCTTTCGGCTTTTGGCGTGGTCAGAAGCATCAGATCGGCATCGCTGTAAGGAGCCAAATCGCGTCTCCCAAATCCGCCATGGGCGATCAATGAAAGTCCAGTCAGACGTTCATCAGTCGCATGCTCACGGATCGCTTCATGCCAAATATCGAGCACAACATCGTCGTAAAGATCAGCAAGAAGTGTCGAAACCTGCATCCCGGGAGTACCTGAGCGATGTTGCTCGAAGGCTTTTCCTCGCCCCTCCTCAAGTGCCGCACGACAGCGTAAGACGATCGGTCTCATCGACATGGGAAAGATACTCAGAGCGGGCGCAGAGACGAATGCCTTCGTCCTAACTCGGACATTTCTCATCGCCCTAAACCAGACAGTTCATGGGACAAAGCATTACCCGTGGGTGCAAACATTCCATCGAGCAGGCACTGCGCCACGAGTCATTTTACAAAACTGGCATCAAGCCCAGACCAGTGGTGCCGCAACCGATGGTGCCGCAACCGATGATGTCAGACCACGGAGGCCACTCTGCGATCACAGAGCATCTTCGCCGCGTTCACCGGTACGAATTCGAATCGAATCCTGTAAGTCGGTGACGAAGATTTTGCCATCACCGATTTGGCCCGTTTGAGCAGTTTGCAGGACCGTGTCAACAACCATCTGCAAATTGTCGTCCGTGCAAATGACTTCAATTTTTACCTTAGGCACGAAATCAATGGCGTACTCGGTACCCCGGTAAATTTCCGTGTGACCTTTTTGACGACCGAAGCCTCGGACTTCGCTCACCGTCATCCCATGAATACCCTGATCAGTAAGGGCATTTTTCACGTCCTCCAATTTGAAGTGACGAACAATGGCTTCGACTTTTTTCACGATTTTTACCTCACAACGGGCAAAGGTTGCTTCTTCTTTGAGAGCCTATTGTACACCCGACCGGCCATCGAACCAGACGGGCAAAAAAAGGAACATGCAGCCCTAAACCAGAAATCAACGGAAGATTACACGGATGTTGTGGATCATCGGTGGCAACACAGACGAGAACAGCAAAATTGGAGTTCCACCCGCTATTTCAGCACATCCGCAGCCTAGGAACTCTGTGACACACGATCGGGTTTTACCCATTGCACGTCTTCCACACCCCGCATTTGATTCACAGAACGGGTGAGCACGAAAAGTAAGTCACTGAGACGATTCAAATAAATGATCAACTCCTCGGAAACACTTGTTTCATGCCTGCGAACCAGCGTGACGACCCGCCGTTCCGCACGACGACAAATGGATCTGGCGAGGTGCAAATGGGTGGCACCGGCGTCGCCAGCGGGCAGAATAAATTGCTGAAGGGGCTTTAAACCGCCCTCGTGGTCATCAATCCACTGCTCCAATTGAGCAATATGAGCGTTCGAAATGATCCTCATACTGTGATCATCGGGCTCGGGAGTCGCCAATTCGGCCCCAATCGCGAACAGCGCATGCTGGATCATTTCCAGTTGCGAATCGACGACCTCCCCCAATTCGGCCGATCTAGCGGTGCCGATCGCCGCATTCAACTCATCAACCGTGCCATATGCTTCGATTCGATCATCATCCTTAGCCACTCTTGGCCCACCAAAGAGACCCGTGCTGCCAGTATCGCCAGTTCGTGTATAAATCTTCATAGATGACTCATCGGGTAAGACAGACTCCAGCGTCCCGTGGCTGAATATCTCGTAACATAGTCTGTTGTAGGGAACTCCTGATAAACGACAAGGCATGAAAATCTCTTCCGGAAAAAGAGTTACCGCTGCGGGCATTTTATTGATGACGGGATCACCAGATTCGGTCGAATTTCTGCTCATGCGTCACCCCACGCGCTGGGACCTGCCGAAAGGTCACTGCGAGGTCGGAGAATCGTTTCTAGAGACTGCTCTCAGGGAAACGGAGGAGGAAACGGGAATTGCTGCCAATACGATCGAGATCGACCCACAATTTGAATTTGACCTGTTCTATCAAGTTCAATATCCAATGATGGGCGATCAGCGGTTTGAAAAGCAAGTCCGCTACTTCTTGGGCTTTCTGAACCAAAAACCTGAGTTAATTCTGACGGAACACCCTTCTGCACGCTGGCATCCCTGGCAGCCACCCCACCGAATCCAAGCCGAGACCATTGACCCCCTGCTTGAATCGGTGGCTCGTCATTTTGGCCAGCATGAAGCACCCCCCCACTCTGGTTGATGCAGCAGCTACCAGCAAGATTTGAAAACGCAACGTCTCTACGTGGCAACATTGCTGTTTACCAGGAATACGAGGAATGAGGCAGCCCAGAGGACTGTTGGGTCCTGCAACTCTCAAAGAATCCCATGGGTCTGCCAGTCTTTGATTTTGTAGTGCGGTTTGCCTGCTCTCAAACCGGTTTTCAACTTCTCTGAGACCTCCAAGCACCCACCTGCCTGGGAATGTTGCGGATTTTAAGAACAGTGACGCATGAAGCGGTTATCTGCGTTTTGCGGATAGGGTTCGCAAACCTTTCCGAGAAGCTAACACCGGTTGGGCAAACCTGCACGCGGACGTGACCTAATGTTGGATGTAAGCGATTCGATGTGTGCGGCAACGTGACCATCCACTCGCCCCTCATTTCCTCATTCGCGACCGAAATCGGCAATTCATCATGGGCTTTCTGAAACGCATCCTCCGCAGTGGCGTGGCTGACGACGCTATCAAGTGCAATGCAAACGGTAGTTTTGAGTCACTCTCTGACGATGAACTGCAGACCCACATGGGAATTGATTCCTACGGTGTCTTTGACCTCACTGATGCAATTCGGCCCTCCTACGATCTTCAAATTGTCCCCAAGCAAGGCTACCGCTTCGACGAGTACATCGATGAAGCGAGTGGCACGCGAACTCCGGTCATCATGGCCTCAGCGACGCGTCACGCATTGATGGACATTTTTCTGGATTTGATTGAACCGCTTGGAACGACCGTCGATGTCGTTCTTGAAACAAGCCACCACGCTGGAAATGATCAAGAGGATCTTTACCGCGAGCACATTGACGTACCGGTCTTAAAGAGCATTCTTTTGGATTTTGAGGACCTTTTGCTCAACGATGGGTGTACCGGCATCGCGGTGATCAATCCGGCGAAACGGCAAGAAGTGCAATTGGATGAGCACAAACTCCTGATCGTTTACGGCGATCCACTAGCTGATTTTGAGCAGACGCTGATCAAGGGCGACGTTTATCCTGACGATGACATTCAGTTTGTCACGGAAGCTGAGCATGTGCACAGCAGCAGCGAAATAATGTTCCGTCAGTTCTGCATGCTGAAAAATCGTCTTGGAATGGATGGTGAATCAGGCCAAGGTGCCTGGTAATGAAATGATCGGCGATCTTTGACGTAAATCAAAAAGTCACGCAAAAGAAGCGACTGTCTGGTCGACAATCTGATCGACTTTTGCGAGCATGGCAGCCGATCCATTTTCAATCCACGGGCAAGGTACTTCTCCTATGATCCTAGTGATCAGCTCCAGCCTCCACCCTGGCAGTCGCAGCCGCATCATGGCTCGTGCCTGTGTCAGCAGACTGCAAGAACTCGAAACAGAGGTCTCGCTGTTTGACTTGTCGGAGTCCCCGCTCCCGCTATGCGATGGCGCGACGGCCTATGGGGATAGTAACGTTCAACAACTCAGTGGATTGGTCGAGAACGCTGATGCAATTCTGCTCGCTTCTCCAGTCTATAATTATGATGTGAACTCAGCTGCAAAGAACGCGGTGGAACTCACAGGCAGGGCATGGACTGGAAAGATTGTGGGCATGATGCTCGCTGCGGGCGGTCAAGGCAGCTACATGTCAGCGATGGGACTTGCCAACAGTTTGATGCTGGACTTCCGTTGCCTCATCGTCCCACGCTTCATTTACGCGACCGGTGAATCGTTTGAGGGGGAAGCACTGGCTGATGAAAGCATTCAGGAGCGTGTGCACCTACTGATTGAAGACACCCTGCGGCTCGTACATGGTCTCACGCAAGATTCGTGATCCTGTTTACGTTCGACCGGCATTTTCTGATGGTGCCTGATAAAGCTTCTCGGCTTTGATGTAGGCCTCAACAGCTCTCGATGTTCTAAAACGGATACTGTGACCATTCCGCAGTCGCTCGCGAATTTCGCTGCTGGAAATCTCAATCAATGGCATGGTCACCTGAGATTCACGAATTCGTTGTATTTGTGTTTCGCTTGCCAATCCTGACAACACATTGAAATCAATTTCATCGTCAGCACCGCGTTGCAAGACCACCAGCGTGGCCAATTCCAGCAGGCGTTTTGGTTGGTGCCACTGTTGTAGGGATGCGAGTGAGTCACTGCCCATGATCTGAAAGAATTCTGCTGTAGGAAATTCTGTTTTCAAACCCTGCAGCGTATCGACTGTGTAACTAACATCCCCCCGATTAAGCTCACGGTCGTCAACGAGATATTCCGGACATCCCGAGACTGCCAAGGCTACCATCTGCCGTCGTTGCTCATTCGAAGCGACCGGACCATCGGGCTTCAGCGGAGAAATGGCGGCAGGTATCCAACGGATTTCGTCAAGTTTCAAAGCTTCACGAACTGCCTCAGCGATCCACAAATGTCCGATGTGCGGAGGGTCAAATGATCCTCCGAGTATTCCGATTCGCATGGAATCTGCCATTTTCTGCAAGTAATTCGTGTGTTTTTCGGGTTTTGTGACCGAACTTGTCCTGCCCAAGAGTGACGCTAATTTGAACAGGCGGCACTTAAACCACCAACATCTGCTGGCTAAGACGCCGAATTAGGCGGAACAAGCAGGAAGCAAAGACTCAACGGGTTGGAACATTCACTATGTTGACGGATAACTTGGCTCTTACCAATCAGCCTTCTCATTTTCTTTCTGATCTCATGAC
>Ga0315321_10000749_pt1 | contig 24710 bp, 18 predicted proteins | sample M180m21515metaG_FD_203464 | JGI IMG/M metagenome (GOLD analysis project Ga0315321, IMG submission 203464) | Ammonia-oxidizing marine archaeal communities from Monterey Bay, California, United States - M1 80m 21515 | ecosystem: Environmental > Aquatic > Marine > Intertidal zone | place: USA...
TTCGGAAAGTCTGAAAACAAAGGGCTTGGGCTGTAGGCGGGGATGCCTTTTTTGAAGCTCGTCAATGCATTCAAGGGCTTCTGCGTACGGGTCAATCGGAGGGGGGGCGATTTGATCCTGCTCGGATACCTTCCTTTTTCGCAGATAAAGCCAAAGCGCCAGTCCGCATACCAAGGCAAAAGCCATTAACCCTATTGTCAAAAGGTTTTCTCCGAGGAGTTGAGACAAAGGTTTGAACAGGGGGACCGGTTGATCCTTTTGAACTTCCGGATCGAGCCAATACGTCTTTTTTGCGATTGTAGGGAACAGGTTCGAGTTCATCGGTTTCTGCGGATTTCGCGCATATGGAAAAATTCCTGCAGGGATCGCACGTAATCGGAGTCGGTGGAGAATTCAAAATGATCGACCCCCCTTCTGCGCAATCTTTTCTCGAATTCTTGGCGGTGTTCCTGGTTCAGTTTCTTATATTCTTCCCGAAAGTTTCGACTGGACGTATTGAGGTAAATTTTTTCACCGGTTTCGCTATCCTCCAGATGAACCAACCCAATGTTTGGGATTTCCAATTCGCAGGGATCGTGGATACGGGCGCAAACCAAGTCGTGCCTGCGTCGGGTGGAGGCCAATTCCTTAAAGAACAAGTCTTCCACGGATTCCTCTTGGGAGTTATATTCGGAGATAATGAAATCGGAGAGAAGAAAAACGACCGCTCTTCTTCTCATGACCCGGTTGATGAAGCGTAGTCCTTCGTTTAAGTCCGTCTTTTTACTTTGGTTCGGGTGGAAGAGAATCTCCCTCAGGACCCTCAGCACATGCTTCTGTCCCTTGTTGGGTGGGAGGTACTGTTCAACTTGATCGGAAAAGAGAAGCAAGCCGACTTTGTCTCCGTTTCGATTTGCGGAGAATGCCAGCAGGGCACCCAGTTCTGCCAGTCTTTCGCGTTTGCTTCTTTTGGATGACCCAAAAGCTCCGCTGTCACTTACGTCAATGGCCAGCAGGATGGTAAGCTCTCTTTCCTCACGGTATTGCTTCACGAAAGGCGTCCCCATTTTTGCCGTGACGTTCCAATCGATCGATCTGACTTCATCACCCGCCTGATACTCCCTTACCTCCTCAAAATCGATTCCTTGTCCTTTAAACGCGCTATGGTAGGAACCAGCCAAAGCTTCTGAAACAAGGCGGTTCGAGCGGATTTCGATTTGCCTGACTTTTCGAAGGATTTCCCGAGTGAACTCTTGATCCGGTTCGTTCATTATGAGGAGATTGACGGATGAGGGAAACGAACGCCGGTTTAATCAAGGTACTGGTACCGTTTCGAAAATTTTCTTGATGATGTCGTCGCTGGTAACGTTTTCCGCTTCGGCCTCGTAGCTGATGATTACCCGATGGCGCAAAACGTCGAGTCCCACGTCCTTGATATCCTGAGGGGTGACGAAGCTTCTCCCATGCATGAAGGCAACCGCTTTGGAGGCCAAGGCCAAGCTGATGGTTGCCCGGGGTGATGCCCCAAACCGAATGAAGGCGGCTAGTTCGGATGCTCCGCATTGGCTTGGATCTCTAGTGGCAAGTACAACGTCCACGAGATAGGACTTGAGCTTGTCGTCCAGGTAGATCCCGTCGATTACCTTCCGCGAGCGAAAGATGGTCTCGGCATCTACAACCGGGGTGACTTCATGCATGACGGAAACGTTGGCGTTGGCTTCGAGAATTTTCAATTCCTCCTCCCGGTCCGGATAATCGACCAAGAGCTTGAGCATGAATCTGTCCATCTGAGCTTCCGGAAGAGGGTAGGTTCCTTCCTGGTCAATCGGGTTTTCAGTGGCAAGAACGAGAAAAGGCTGGGGCAGGGGGAATGTCTCATCTCCAATCGTTACTTGCCTTTCCTGCATGCCCTCAAGCAAGGCGCTCTGGACTTTTGCCGGTGCCCGGTTGATTTCGTCCGCAAGTAGTAAGTTTGCGAAAATCGGTCCTTTTTTAGTAGTGAACTCACCTTTGTTCGGGCTGTAGATCAAAGTCCCGACCACGTCCGCAGGCAACAGGTCGGGCGTGAACTGGATACGCTTGAAATCCGCCCGCATGCATTGAGCGAGTGTTTTAACAGCAAGCGTCTTGGCGAGGCCGGGCACTCCTTCCAAGAGTACGTGACCATTGGCTAACAAGCCAACGATCAAACGATCGACCAAGTATTTCTGCCCGACGATTACCCGCCCCATCTCCTGACGGAGAAGGTCGACCCATGCGGCTTCTGACTTTATGTGTTCCTGCTCTTCGGGCGCAGGGGGTTGATTGTTGCTTTCTGATTCTTTACTTGAGCTCATTGCGATGTAATTTAGACAAACCTTTAAGCGTAAGCAAACCTCGCATTTGTCCAAGGCAAAAGAAAGGTATGCCGATCTATACATTCTTTTCGGTTTGCCATGATGCTTGCGTAGGGGATTGTATTAACTGAAAAAAATCCTTTAACCATCAATCGTACTATCGCATGTCTAATTTAACTAAGGAGTCCAAGTTTACATTCATAGGTTTGTTGATCGTTCCTATCTCTTGTATCGTTCTTTATTTCGGAGGTTTTTTTAACTTTATGGAATACAAGTCGGTTGACTTGAGGTTCACGGCTCGCGGGGATATTTCGCACCGTGCATCGGCTGATGCCGATGCACCGATAGTTGTCGAAGGCAACAAGACCGTACCCCGCATACCCAAGGTTATGTATGTCAACTTTGACACCAAAACATTAAGCAGGGATGAAGTCGGCGAAAGACCATGGTATCGGGATACCTTTCGTAAAGTCGGAGAAATTCTTCTGGAGGAGGGGCAAGCGAGGACTCTGAAATTCGACTTTATCTTCTCCCCCAAGAGTACTTCCCGAATGGTTGACGAAAAGAAAGTCTATGAAAGTGATTTGGAGATTGCCCAGTTGATTTCCAAGTTTCCAAGGCAAGTAGTATGCGCAACAGCGTTCACCTCTGTGCAGACCCCCTACCTGAAAAATGAGTTCATTGACGCTCCTGCCAACCTGCCACAATTAAAGAAAGGTTATAACCCATTGAAAATGGGTTATTATTACCCGGAAAGTCCCACTTATCCAATCTTCTCCTACAAGGATGGCGAGTACGTAGGTTTGGATGGAAATATTTTGGTTGGGCCTAGCCCGGTGGACGGATTGCAAAGAGAGGTTCAACTGTGGTTCCCCGGCGGAGGGAAAGCCCATGCCTACAACGTTCTTGGAGGAAAGATGGCGAAGCTTGGATTGGAGGGTGTTGAGGCCAATGGCACTGAGCAGGTTACCCTCGTTGAAGTAGGCGACGAACTTCGCTTGGTCTGGATGGACTCTAACAATACTTTAGTTGACAGCTTGCCCAACCGAATGCCTTTGGTCAGGAACAAGAATTTTTACACCATCGGAGCTGAGGTCCTGATGTCCTATTTTGGGGTGGATGAAAACTCAGTTGAAATGAGCGAAGGAAACAAGCGTTTTAGAATTAAGAACCTCGCTGGTGAAGTCATGATTGATGCCCCCATGACCGCAGGTCAGGACATGGAAATCAACTGGTTTTCCAAATGGCAAAGGACAGCAACTCACAAAGCGCTCAGGGATGAGGCGGAAAAAGCGTACATCGAGGGCAATTTGGAAAAGTATTTGCAGTTGGTGCTTCCTCTTCTGCGTTCCAATCTGGAGCTTATTGAGGGTCTGGAGTTGCCCGAAGCTGATGAGGACCTTCCACGCTTGCTTAGCGAATTGCAATTGGAAGAGAAAAACATCACAATTGTCGAGGAACTGATTCAAGCAAAGAAGGGACGTATATCACCGGATGAAGCTCCTGACTTCATCGATCTTCGGAGTGTGGTCGTTGAGATATCGAAGGAGTATCTTCCTCCTCTTCTATTTGATCCATTCAATCCGATGTGTGAAATGGATGATGTTTTGGAATACAAGGAGTACCTGGAAGATAGAAGGAAACAGCTCAAGTCCATTGATGAGACTGTTATCCCATTGGTTGATTCGAACATCCAAAAGATCAGGACTTTGTTGTACGGAAACGTTCGGGACCAAGCGATGCGTGAAAAATGGCAAACCCTTGTAGCCCTCGATGAAAAGGTTTCCAACTTGGAGAAGGTACTCGCGCTAAACAGTCTTCCCCTGATCGAGAATCAACTCAAGCAAAGCCGCGAGGAGCTCACAGCCCTATTGAAGGCGATAGATGAATACGAAGAAGCCGTCTTTGCTGAAGATGGAAACATGACCCGCATAGTATCCAAGTCAGATGCTGAACAGGCCGGCTTGGGCTTTGCGAGTTTGGCGAAAGAGCTCAACGACATTAACAAAAAGATAGAAAATGCTAAACGTGATCCTGCCATCGCAAACCTTCGAAAAAGCATCGAAGATAATCCTTCTTTGGCCGCTATTCTGCAGCCTCAACTTGATAAGAAGCTTGAGCTTACTAAGGACTTGGCATCCCAAATGGTTGAGAAAGCCATGGATTGCTTAAGAGTCCTGGATAACTTGGCTGCCTTCAACGAAAGGGAACGAAACGATATTGAGGCTGAAATCAAGCAATACCGAACTTTCTTTGATCAATTCAAGGACGCCGTCGTTCTCATTGGCCCCACTGAGTTCGTCTTTCAAGACATAGCCCCTTCCCCGATCGACAAGAAAGTAGTTCCCAAGGTGTCTCTTCATGGAAACGTCATCAAGACCTTGTCGAGCGGAGTCTACCTAAAAAGGCCTTTGGACGGTAACCTTTCGGTGTCTCTGCTCATTCTGGCTATCAGTTTGGTGCTTGGTTACCTTGCGGTCAACAGCGCCACTTGGTCAAGTTGGGTGGGAGCCATCATACTCTTGGCTTTCATCGGGGTGGCTTTCTTCCTTTTTGCCAAGCATCACATAGTCATACCCCTAGCCGCCCCTGCAACCGCCGGAGCCCTCACTTTCTTCATTGGGCTTATCGTCATGATGGTGGTCGAGCAAAAGGCCAAAGGTCGGCTCAAGGGGATGTTCGGGAGTTACGTTTCGGCGGAATTAGTCGACCAAATGGTGGACTCGGGCGAGGAACCACACTTGGGTGGTGAAGAGACTGCAATTACCGCCTTCTTCAGTGATGTCCAAGCATTTTCGAGTTTCTCGGAATTGCTTACCCCGACGGGTCTTGTTGATCTGATGAACGAATACCTCACGGCCATGACCGATATTTTGCAGGAAGAGCGGGGGACTCTGGATAAGTACATTGGGGATGCCATCGTTGCCATGTACGGAGCGCCCATCCCGATGGAGGATCATGCCTATCAATCCGTGAGAACCGCTTTGCGGATGCAGGAAAAGCAACTCGAGTTGCGCGACAAGTGGGCCTTGGAAGAGGAAAAATGGGGGAAGTGCTATGGTTTGGTCAAGCAAATGCAAACACGGATTGGCTGCAATACGGGTACCGCAACGGTTGGAAATATGGGTGCGTTGGACCGTTTCAATTATACCATGATGGGAGATATGGTTAACTTGGCGGCACGATGCGAAAGTGGTGCCAAGGCCTATGGCGCATACATCATGATTACTGAGGAAACCAAACTTGCATCCGAACAGACGAAGCAAGACATTGCATTTCGTTATCTGGACAAGATTGTGGTTAAGGGCCGTTCTCAACCTGTTTCCATGTATGAACCGACCGGCTTTATGTCTGACCTATCCCAGGAAACCCAAGACTGCTTGGATTGCTTCAGCCAGGGCATCGATAAGTATTTGGTCCAGGATTGGGACGGGGCGCTCAAGATGTTCGAGACAGCGAAGGACTTGGAACCCAACAAGCCTGGCGTTACGCCCGGAGTGAAGGATAATCCCTCCATGATCCTCATCGACAGGTGTCAAGTGATGAAGGAGAATCCTCCAGGTGAAGATTGGGACGGAGTTTACGTGATGACTAGCAAGTAGCCGGACTTCCCGACCGAAATCCCTTGGTCAGGAGCGTTCCTTAGCTATTGAAGTATTCCGGCTCGTTGCCGGGTTTCCATTTTACGTTGCATCCCATGCTCGGTTGTTGCGGTTCGGGAGGAGCGTCTCCGGACAGCAGTCGTCCGAAGGCTTCCTTGAGGTCGTTTCCCGTGACAGGCCTCGAGTTCCCGGGTCTCGATCCGTCGTACCTTCCTCGATAATAAAGGGAAAGTTCCTTGTCGAAGATGAAGAAGTCGGGCGTGCATGCAGCCTGATAAGCCTTGGCGACGCGTTGATCATCGTCAAATAGGTATGGAAACCGAAAACCGTACTCGGTGGCCAAATCCCTCATCTTGTCGGGGCTGTCGGTCGGATACTTGTCTATGTCGTTCGAAGAGACAAGGTACACGGAGATCCCATCGTCGGCGAGCTGGTTGAAATACTCGGTCAGATGATCCAATAAGTGAATGACGTAGGGGCAGTGATTGCAGATGAAGGCAATCAAGTGGGCAGGACTGCCGTTTTCTTCGATTTGCACGCTCGTGTCGTTCAAGACGTTTGGTAATGCGAATGGAGGAGCTTTCGTTCCCAACGGCAACATTGTAGAGGCTGTGGCGACCATGATGGAGTATTATGTTTTGAGATTCATTTGGAACGGGCAAGCCTATTTCCAGGTCTTTCGAAATAGGCCTTGAGAATATCTCGGGCAACGGGGGTTGCGGTGAGTCCTCCTTGTATCTTATCCTGCGGGATAATTCCCTCAATGAGTACGGCTATGGCAACTTCTGGGTTATCCAAAGGGGCAAAGCCTACAAACCAGGCGAGGTTTAGCTTCATGTTGTGGTTTCTCCATTGTCCGGTGCCCGTTTTCCCTGCCACGTCGATTCCTTCGATCTTGCCTCGATGGGCAGTTCCGTCCGTGGTGGCCAAATGCATCCCGTCGATGATCGCTAGCCTGTCTTCTTCTGTTATGCCCAATGGCGTTGAGACATCCGAACGTTTCTTGTCTTGATAAAGGATTGATGGTTGAAAGGAGAGATTGTTCGAGGCGAGTTTCGCTATCATGCAAGCCATTTGAAGAGGGCTTTGTCGGAGTCCTCCTTGTCCGATTGAAATATTAAAGGTGTCTTCCAATGTCCAACCGACACCGAGTGCCTTCTTTTTCCAATCCGGATCTGGCACGATGGGCGACCCGGGAGGAGAGGGGAGCTCAACGGAGGGGGATGTGTGCATGTTCAGCCTGCGCGCTTCGGCTATCAAGTTTGCATGGCCGATTCTTTCGGCGATTCGGAAGAAATAGACGTTGCAACTACGAGCTACTGCTTCCCTGAAAGTAAGCTCTCCATGAGTTCCCGGATGGACGTGGCAAATCATTCCCTTATGAATACCTTCGCAAAGAAGCTTCTCCTCTGGGTCGATCACGCCCGATCTAAAACCGCTCATGGCTGTAATCAGTTTGAATGGCGAGGCTGGGGCGTATCCGAAGTTTAAAGCTCGAGGAAGCCAAGCTTCTCTCCTCTGGATGCGGTCGAAGGCAGATTGGGAGAGGGATGGAGAAAAATCCTGCAGGTTGTAGTTGGGCTTACTTGCAAGAACCAGCACTTCCCGGCTTTTCAAGTGGATGAGTACGGCTGCTCCGGGAGGAGGAGGAGGGGGAGCCAGAACGTATTCGTCGGCTTCGGGCTTTGGCTTGGCCAGAACACCACGAACGTAAAGCAATCGGAGCAGGCGTTCGGCATCCTCAACCGTTCCCTTGAATCCGGCTACCGTTGACGCTTGCCGGCCATTCAGTGGGAATGGAGCATTCTTGAATGAGTTCAGGAGAAGATCCGGCCCCAAGGCCTTTTCGTTCGCTTTCACTAATTCCTTGCGGGTTCTTTTCTCGATTGTCTTGATCCAATCGGCATCTGGTAAGATCCGGTGATTTCGAACCCTGTTAGACATTTTTTGCAGAGCTTTTTCGGCTGTGCTTTGCAAATCTGAATCGATGCTCAATTTAACGGTCGATCCTTTCTTTGCCGCGATCCTTTCCACTTGGTTGAACCTAAGACCTCCCGGGTTGATCCTCCAAATGTCTACCCCGTCTTTTCCACGCAGAAGAGAATCGAAGTACACTTCGATCCCTTCCTTTCCTTTTTTCCCCTTAATTTCGAAAGTTCCGAGGTCCTTGCCTGCCAAACCATCGGCATCCGCCTTGTATCCGCTTCCGACATGCCCGAGGACATGAGATGCAAGGTCGCCCATGGGGTAATGCCTGACCGCTTGTGAACTGACCTGTAAGGGCGAATCCGGATCAAGCCCGTCAATCAGCTTGGCGTATTCTTCAGGGCTTAGGTTTCCCGATATTTCAAGAGGGAAAATGGGGTTTCTTCTCCAATGAGACTTTAGTTTTTCGAAGGAAACGGTCTTCTCCCTGCCAGTAAGTCGATTTGCCAAATCCTGATATTTTAACATCACTGCGTAACGGGCTTCCCATTCGATCGAGGTATGGACTTTCGACCGACCGGCATTGTCCATCAATTTGATCGTGCTTGAACCGAATTTAGGTTCGGTATCCTCCTGATCAAGGAAACCGGAGAAGGATAATCCATTTTTTTCGGTTTTCTCTTCGTTCAAGCGGTAGCGACCATCCTTGTGTAGGTATAGATCGCCTGTAAATAATCCAGCTACACTGAGTTTTAGCCGGTCTTGAGCCCCCTCCACTCTAAGTTGAATGCCTTCTTCAGTTCCTGACTCCGAAAGCAAGCAGTGCCAGAACCCCTTTGGCGTTTGGTTTACCGTGACTCTTTCCCCCTGGAAGAATAGCCTTACGCGTTCGCTTCCATTTCCTCCCTCTGCAGCTTTTCCGGTTATGATAATTCCCCGATTTCTTACGAATTCGTTGCTCATGCAATGACGGACCAGTTGGTCAAAGGTGGGATCGGGCAAATTACGCAATTCTTCCTTAAGCGACAAGGAAAGATCTCTGAGTGAAATGATTTCCTCCCAAATTTCATTCTTCAGGAATTCCAATTGAAGGACTGCAGAGAAATGGGCCTTGTTACCGATGAGCAAACGCCCGTTCCTGTCAAGAACGTCACCCCTGGCTCCGGGTCGAAGAATCCTTCGTTGACCTTGCTTCCTTTCCCTTTCCTCGAAAGTCTCGGTTTCGAATGCTTGCCGGACAAGAAGAAAGTAGATCAAGACGAGAAACAAAACAGAGAATAGAGCTTTGAAAACCCTCAGTCTTCTGTTTTCGGAGTGATATTTTTCAAGGATTTCCATCAGGCTTGTTCGGTTTCAACCGGAAGACCTTTGACTAGCAGCATTGAGGATTTTGCGAAACTAGGGACCCAAATGGCAAGTGGGATAAGCGCGATCGTTGATGCGAGAAAGTCGAGGCTCCAACGACTCAAACTCCAATCCAGAAAATCTTTCCCTATTTTTATCCAAAAGAACCAAAGAATAAAGCAGAAGACGTTTGCCGGAAGCTGAAAGAGGAGAGGGCTCAAGTCCTTTCTGAAATTGCTACCACGAACCCATCTTGATCCCAAGGCATGTAGTCCAGCCAGGACAAAGGCGTGGAATCCGAAGGGTGCTTGAATTTGTTGATCCAGAAAGAGTCCTGTGACGAAGGCGACTGGCATGCCCCTGAGATGATCCAGGTAGAGGGCTCCAGGCAAAAAGAAAAGTCCGGGCAGGTAGAGGAAGACACCGAATTGTCCTAGTTTGGAATTCACGCATCCAATCAAAGTGAGCGTGACCAGATTTGTGGTCAAAAGAACAAAGGCTATCCGGTTTTGTTTTTCCATTTGGTTTCAGCGCGGAACCAAAATGGTTACTTCCTGAACTTGAATAAGCTTGGAGTCGAGGATGACGTTGCCCGATTTGAAAAGTCCGTCTTCCCCTCCGGTCAAGTTTTCGACGATTCCTATGGGGATTCCTTCGGGAAGCGAACCGCCGAGATCGGAACTCATTAACTGAAGCGGGTTTTCGGGCGTCGGTGAAAGGTCGTGAGGCACGTCAAGAGCGAGCCCAAAGGGAGTCCCCCCGGGAGCGATCCCATTGCCCTGGAAGGTCACGGGTCTGTCGTCTCCCTTGAAGTGCGCGACGATGCGAAAAGTTGGGTTTGTTATGAGTTCGATTTCCGCAGACCTCGCATTGACCGATTTAATCCGTCCCATTACCCCTCCGTTGAAAATAACGCCGAATCCTGCTTGCAAGCCGTGGTTTTGCCCTTTCCGGATGGTGACTTTTTGCCACCATCCGCTCAAACTTCTTAGTGAAACTCTTGCCACGATTGGTTCGAAACTTTTGGCAGGGTCCAAATTCAAGCTGTTTTCAAGATTTCCGAGGGAGTCCTTCAGGGCTCTAAGCCTGATAATTTCATTATTTATGTCTTGCGTTCTTTTACCCTGAAGTCCCAAGTCGGATATCAGGCGGGAACTGTCTTTCCCCTTTTTGATCAAGGTTTGCTTCGAGTCACTGAGATGACCCCAGTAATTGCTCAAATCTTCGACCCGCGAAGAAAGATCCCAAATCGGAGCTTGGAATTCCGAGAAAGCCGACTTCGTAGTTGTTTTCCAAATGGTAGGAATTCCCAACCATAAGATCAGGAAAAAACCGAGGAAAAGGAAGGGGTGGGATTTTCGCTTGTTTGTCTTATTGACCAAATCAGAACCTATTGAGTAACCAAGCGGTCCACTTGTTCGCGGGTCAAATTATTAAGAAGATTAAGGAATTTACCGGTTCCGTTGGCAACGCAACACAGGGGGTCTTCCGCCTGAATTACCGGCAAACGGGTCGCCTCGCTTATTACTTGATCCAACCCTCTAATAAGAGCGCCTCCGCCAGCCACAACTATACCACGGTCAATCAAGTCTGCCGAGTGTTCGGGCTGACAGCGGTCCAATGCGCTTTTGACCAAGTCGACAATTTGCGAAACTACCTCCCTCAAGGCTTCTTCGCGAATTTCCTGTGAGGTGATATGCACAGTGTTGGGCAATCCGTGAGTGGCTTCTCGTCCTCTTACGTCCATGCTCAATTCTCCACTTTCGATCGGTCCGGCCGATCCTACGGTAAACTTGATCTCCTCTGCAGTTCGCTCGCCGATTAACAGACCGTATGCTCTTTTCATGTAGGCAATGATAGCCTCGTCGAGCTCGTCGCCTCCGACACGAATGCTTCTTTGGTAGGAGACTCCTGATATCGAGATGATCGCAACTTCGGTGGTACCACCTCCGATATCCACGATCATGTTGGCATATTCTTCGTCAATGGGGAGACCGGCTCCAATGGACGCCGCCATCGGTTCCCCGAGTAGCAAGACTTCACGAGCTCCTGCCCGAATGGCCGAGTCCTTGACAGCGCGTTTCTCGACCGCCGTGATTCCGGAAGGAACCGCTATGACGACTCTGGGGGGGACAAGTTTGCGTTTGTCAACCTTCTCGATGAAATACCTGAGCATGGCCTCGGAAATCTCAAAGTCAGCAATGACGCCGTCTTTCATGGGCCTGAGAGCCTCAATTGTCCCAGGCGTTCTGCCCAGCATCCTTTTTGCGTCTGCACCTACCGCACAGACTTTCTTGCTAGTCTTGTACCTAGCGACGACGCTTGGCTCGCGAAGTACGATGCCTCTGTCTCGTACGAAGACCAAGGTATTTGCCGTACCCAAGTCTATCCCGATGTCATTTGAAAGTAACCCTAATCCAAAGAAATTGCCGATCATTTAATTTTGCAGTCTGTTAACTAATTTTCTCTTTGTTTTATCTGTCCTGTCAAAGATAATTAATTCACAGTAGTAAAAAAATATCTCATCTTTGCCTTGTTCGCTAATCCTACCGGAGTGATTTCTTGGCCTTTTTTTCGGCTATTCTTACGAGGAAGATCCCTCCGAGGATCAGAAAAATAGAATAGAATTGCCCACGGGTCATGCCCATGATGAGCGAGGCATCGGGCTCTCGAAAGAATTCATTGCAGATTCTCGCGATGGAGTAAGCAATGAGGAATTCACCAGCAAGCCTGCCGGGAACCCTTTGCGTCACGTCGGTTTTCCAAAAACGCCACTGAACGAACGCAAAAGTACATAAGCCCTCTAAGGTTGCTGCATAAATTTGGGAGGGGTGCCTCGCTATCTCTTGAGCAAATCCAGGAGCTTTGGGAAACAGCACCCCCCAGGAAACGTCGGTGGTTCTTCCCCATAGTTCCCCATTAATGAAGTTTGCAATTCTTCCGAAGAAGAGCCCGGGCGGGACGACGCTGACGATGAGATCACCTACCGGGAACGGGGATTGCTTGGAGTACCGGGCATATAATAGAGCGGCTATGCAAACCCCGGCAAAGCCTCCGTGACTCGCCATGCCTCCCTCCCAAACCCTAAACAGCATGAATGGGTCTTGAAGGAATTCGTTCCCCCTGTAGAGCAAGGAATAACCGATCCTTCCTCCAAGCAATACGCCAAGGACCAGGAAGGTCATGAAATTTAAGATTTGCTCGCTGTCGTAAGGGCTTCTTTTGTTTTTGTAGTAGGTCTTCAGCAAAAAGTAAGCAAAGACAAATCCGGCAAGATAGGAAATGCCGTACCACCTAATGCCACCGGGACCCCAATTACCGAAAGAATCGGGGAATTGCCAGAGAAACGGGCTCAGGTCATGTACCCAATATTTGGAAAGTGAAGGATTCAATTCTAGTCGTCAGTTTGATTGTCAGAGTGTGTGTTTTCTTCCTTTATGCGAGCTTTGTGTTTTCGCATGGCAAATTCCCTCATGTCCACCGCCATATCGTCATGCTCGAAAATCTCCTGTCCGATTATGGTCTCAATAATATCTTCCATAGCCAAAACTCCAGCCACCGAACCGAATTCATCTACGACAATTGAAAGTTGGCAGTGTTCGGAAAGCAAAAGCCTGAGAGCTTTGTCAACAGATGCATTCTCGGGGACGAACACCGCTTCTTTCCCCAGATCCCTTAATCGTTGATCCGTTTTTTCTTCCACATTGGCATTGTATAAATCCCTTCTACGAACAATTCCGCAAATGTGATCTATGGTTTCTCGGAACAGGGGGATTCGGGCGAAGGGGACGTTCGGGTGCATCTCGAAGACGTCTTGGACCGAAAGGTTTTGGTCGAGAGCGAGCATTACCGTACGGGGTGTCATGATTTCGTGCACCTGGACGTCGTTTAGGCGAAGGGCGTTCGTTACCCAATTGCTTTCTTCATCAGTAAGTGTGCCTTTGCTTGCTCCTTTCTTGGCGAGCAGGATGATTTCCTCTTCATCGCTATCATCCGAATCTTTTTTTTGTGGAACCATGGCCTTTACGGTCACTTTGCAAATTTTAGAGAAGGGAAGCATCAGGATTCTGACAGCCCACAACGGAAAGACGAGTTTACCGAGCATATCTGCCCGGTAGCGAACGGTCATGTTCTTGGGCAGAATTTCCGCGAAGAAGAGAATTCCCAACGTCATGCCACAGGCAAACCAAAGCATGTCCGTCTGTCCGTCTCCGAGGTGCTTTTTTGCTAGTCCGCCTACCAAAGTCGCCCCAAGGGTGTTTGCGATTGTGTTGAGGCTGAGGATTGCGGATGTCGTTTCCTCGATTTCATTGCGAAACTTTTCCATCAGGAGCCCTCTTTTCGGGGAGGTTTTCTTGTAGCTTTCCAATTCAGCGGAAGTCACGCTCAAGATCATGGCCTCGAGCGTCGAGCAGAGTGCGGAAATACCAACGGTCAGCGATATTGCTACGATTAACTCGGGATCAGAATACCAGGGATTCACGCTTTTAAGTCCTGCCGGAAGTTGCTTCGAGCAGTTGGGACATAGCCAGATGAATATGTAAGGAGCGGCACGGTTTTGATTGATTTTTTTCTAATCACTGAGAGCATCTCGATAATCTAAAAAGAATGGAAGCCAAATAAGCAAGACAAGGTTACAGGAAATAATGAACAATCTTCAAAAATTGGAACTTCATGAGTTTCACCTCAGGAATTGCGCAAAGTTTACCCCGTTTGCGGGTTGGGATATGCCAGTGGCGTTTGGACGTTCCATTGAAGAACATATGCAAACACGGGAGAAAGCCTCCCTTTTTGACGTCAGTCATATGGGGGAAATCAAGGTTCAAGGAAAGGACGCGGGCCTTTTTTTAGACTATGTCCTTACCAATGAAGTCAAGTCGATCAATGCCGGCAAGGCTTTGTATTCTCCGATTTGTACGGATGCGGGCGGCGTTCTTGATGATCTGATTGTTTACAAGATGAGCGAGGAGAGCTTTTTCCTGTGCGTGAATGCATCGAACCTGGCGAGTGACTTTGAGCATTTTCTTGAACAAAAGAAGAGGGTCGGGGCCGATTGCCAAATCTCAAACGTCTCTGCAAGTTGGGGACAGCTTGCGTTGCAGGGTCCGGCTAGCGCACAAGTTCTTTTTGCGGCTAGCGGGATTGACTTTGAAGACCTTCCCAAGATGTCCTTTCGTGAAGTTGATGCGTTTGGTGGTCTTTCCCTTGTTGCAAGGTCTGGTTACACGGGCGAAGACGGGTTTGAGATTTATTGCCCGGCGAGAAGCATTTTGGATTGGGCCAATTCCTTTGAGGATCAGCGTTTGTCGGGCATGGTTCGCTGGGCTGGGCTTGCTTCGCGGGATAGCTTGAGGTTGGAGGCGGGTTTTCCTTTGTATGGTCATGAACTGTCTCTGGACATATCCCCGCTACAAGCTGGTATTGGTTGGGCTGTAAAATGGCATAAAGACGATTTCCTTGGTAAAAGCGCTCTGCTTGTAGAAAAAGAACGGGGGGTGGCGGGCAAGGTGGTTTTCTATGAGGTGGACGACCGCAGAATCCCAAGGCAGGGAGACAAGGTTTTCTCTGGTGACCTAGAAATCGGTAGAGTCCTTTCCGGAGGCTACTCGCCTATGATCGAATCACCAATTGGCAGTGCGTGGCTTGATATTTCGGTTGCCGGAAACAACGAGGCCGAGCTATTTGCGGAAGTCAGGGGTAATCGAGTCGGGTTGCAACAATCGATTCCCGTGCTAAGAAAGTTGAAAAGAAGCAACGCCTAGGACTCGCTCTGAAAACCTTTGATTATGATGTCAACTCCTCCAAAGTTGGAGAAGTTGAGGTTTTCAACCATGATCTCCTCAAGGCGTTCCCTGATCGAAGTGCGTGTCTCTTTGACATTGCAGTCAGGGTTGACCTTTAAATGAATATCCAGCCTCAACTCCCTTCCTTTTAGCCTGATGCGGGTTGAGGGTGAGTTTACCTCAGGGAAGACCTCGCATGTTTTTCTAACCAATTCGTGTAGGGCGTGAGGAGTTATTTTAACCAGTCCTTCCTCATCTGCAAATACTGGGATTAATTCTTTTTTGAAGCTTCTTGCAACGGCTAGTACGATGATTAGGAAAACAAGGAGAAAAAAGGCGTAGAGGTAGAGCGGTTCCTCGACCGCTTCCAAGAAAGTGGAATGATAGATTTGCTTAATTTTGGAAAGAGACATGGCTCTGCCGTTGAACGCTTAACTTGTTGACTCGTCTTCCCAATTTTCCTCTTCCTTGTGAATCGAGTCCATCTTTATGTCATCGATTACCACATCGATGTTCTTGGCGTGATTTCCGGTCATTGCAAGTACCTGATCACGAATAGATTCTTGAATCGATAATCCGGTTTTAGCCAAATCCACACCAAATTGAAGCACGACTCTCACTTCGATGTCGTAACCACCTTCTCCACCCTCGCTTTCGGCTACTTTGACGCCTCTTTCGGATTCTTTTTTCGAGAAAAAGTCGGTCAATCCTTCCACGACTCCTCCTCCGCCCACGTTTACTACGCCACTGACCGACTGAGTGGCCAAACGGACTATCCCGGCAATGACACTATGGTTTATCCGAATAGTACCAAGTTCGCTAGACTCTTCGGTAAGGGTCGGGATCGGTTCCGGATCCGGATCCGGGAATTCTTCTTTTTTCTTTCTACTCATTGGGTTTGTCCTTGCTTGCTTGATCGAGAATGTCTTTGGGGACTCTGTCGAGAAAATCTTCGATGTATGAAGTCGTGGCTTCTCCTTGCCTAAAAGCTGGATCCAACAGCACTGCCTTCAAAAATTCCACATTGGTGTCGATCCCGCGGATAAGATATTCGCTTAAGGCTCTGTACATTCGGTCCAGGGCAATCTTACGAGTCCTTCCATATGAGATGACCTTGCTGATCATGCTGTCATAGTAGGGCGAAACAGTGTAGCCCCCGTAAACATGGGAGTCCACCCGTACGCCATGTCCACCTGGGGCGGAATACAATCCAATGAGTCCGGGGGAGGGTATAAAGCCCTTGGCGGGGTTTTCAGCGCATATTCTGCACTCAATCGCATGTTTGCTTAATGAAATGTCCTTCTGGGCAAATCCAAGCTTGTTCCCCGATGCGATCTGAATTTGCTCCTTGATCAAGTCTATGCCTGTGGCTTCCTCAGTGACTGCATGTTCCACCTGAATTCGGGTGTTCATCTCAATGAAGTAGAAATTCCCCTTTGCATCGACCAAGAACTCGATGGTGCCTGCATTAACGTAATCCGCAGCTTCCGTCGCCTTTATGGCCGCTTTCCCCATTCTGTTTCTGAGGTTTTTATCAAGGAAGGGCGAGGGCGATTCCTCTATGACCTTTTGGTGCCTTCTTTGCACGGAGCAATCGCGTTCCCCCAGGTGGACGATATTTCCATGTATATCTGCAAGAATTTGGAATTCTATGTGTCGCGGATTCTCCAAATATTTTTCAACATAGAGGGAACCGTCTCCAAAGGCTTTTTGGGCTTCCAAGCGAGCGGCTTGAAATTCCTTGACGAAAGTCACTGCATTGCGGGCAATTCGCATTCCCCGACCGCCTCCACCGGAAACCGCCTTGATGATCACAGGGAAACCGATTTTCTGAGCAACCTTAGTTGCATCATGTTCGTTTTCAATCGGGCCGTCGCTTCCCGGGATGATAGGCACTCCTGCCTTGGAGACTGTTTCGCGGGCCTGGGCCTTGTTCCCCATCTTATGTATTGTTTCTGACTTAGGACCGATGAAGATGATGTTGCAAGACTCGCACTGTTCGGCAAATTCTGCGTTTTCGGACAAAAAGCCATAGCCTGGATGAATGGCGTCTACGTCACCAATTTCTGCGGCGCTAAGGATTCTGTCCGCTCGCAGGTAACTTTCGGAACCGGGGGCAGGACCGATGCAAATGGCCTCGTCAGCTAGCTGGACGTGAAGTGATTGTAAGTCAGCTTCGGAATAAACGGCCAGCGTTCGAATTCCCAACTCACGACAGGCACGAACAATTCGCAAGGCAATTTCACCCCGGTTGGCAATTAGGATCTTTCGGATCATGCGGGGGTCTAGCTTTTACGGATTTTGAATAGGGTTTGGCCGTACTCAATGCTGTGGGCATCCTCTACAAGAATTTCGACGATCTCCCCGGCAACGTCGCTTTGAATTTCATTCATCACTTTCATTGCCTCGACGATGCACAGGACGTCACCTTTTTTAACTATGTCTCCAACCTCCACAAAAGATGCATCGTCTGGAGACGGCTTTCTGTAAAAAGTTCCAACCATTGGCGAGTCGAAAGGGTGAAGTCCATCATCTTGCGGAGCTGGAGACGAAGGCGCGACAGGTTGAACTTGGGAGGTGATCTGTTGCTGAGGAACCTCCGACTTTATTACATTACCCGCTGGCAATGAGGTTGCTCCCGGACGCGCCAGTCTTAACTTCAGATCTTGTATCTCGATTTCAAGCTCGGTCAGATCGGATTTTTGCATCAAGGAAATTATTCCCTTTAGTTCACTTAAGTCCAAAATTCATTCCTCCTCTATCTAGGTTATGTTGTTTCGACACCATCAAATCCTATTTGGAGAATCATGCAATGCTTGATTTCAGCATTTGCGTCCAATGCCAAAAAAATGCCAAAAATTATTTAAATGGATTAACTCTGAACTTTCGTTCAATCTTCGGGTTTTTGACGTCGCCGGAAATTCTGATCTCCGCGATTTTTGAGAGCGGATCCGCAAGATTGATAACCGTGGAAATGAGCGGTATTTTCAAGTTTCCGACGAGTTTGAGCTTTGCGGTGATGTCAATCTCATTGGAAATCAAGTTCATTTGCCCGGAAGCCTCCAACTTGGAAATTGGTCCAGCAAGCAGTATGTTATCGGAGAATATTTTTTCGTATTCGATTCGAAATGGAATCTCAAGTCTCTCGAAGGAGAAAGAGCCGGAGGGGAGTGGTAATTTGGACATGTTGAGCATTCGGGATATTTCTCCCAGTAGGTTGACCTGGCTCAAGCTTTCCTCAACCAAGCGCAGATGTCCAGTTCCCTCAAATTGCAATCGGTTGTTGTGGGGACCCTTTGCTTGCAGTGAAAGATCTACCGTGCCAGATGTGTTTTCGAGCGTCTTGACGGTTTCCTTTATCTGGGCGCTGTCCTCCGCCTCCAAAAAGGACAAGTTTGAGATAATGGAAGAAATTGCATGTCGGTCAGCCTTCTGTAGGTGAAATTTGAAGCTTAGCGAATCATTTCCCGGGGTGTTTTTCGATTGGAAATTCAAGGATGCCTTTCCTTTGGCTATTCCAATCGAAGGGAAAATGCCCATTGTCGCCGAATCATGATAGTTTAATTCTCCATGGATTTGGCTTACGGGAACGCCCCACAGGGATGCGTTGGTGTCTGTCGAGATTTTTATTTTGTAGGCAGTCTTGTTGCCCTCCGCAGAACCATCGGTTTTATTAAGGTAAATGCTACCCCCTGCTTCGCATGAGACTACTGAGGAGTTGAAGTCTGATAGAATCTCCTCCACCTCCTGTCCAAAGACTTTCTTCCCCTCGTTGAGAGGAAAATCTCCTTTGAATAGAAACCTTAGAGGGTTGCTTGTGAAGCCTAGGTTTCGAGGTATGCTCAAATTGCCGTTGAGGCTTCCTTTGTCATGGCTTGCGGATGCTTCGATTTGCGTGCTATTCCCATCACCGAAAACCTTCAGGGTTGATTGAGTGAGCGGTAGTCCTCTGAAAGCCACGGCTTTGCTTTGGACGATTCCTTCGGTGATCGTGCTTGCTTCGGAGTCTTGCCAATTGCCGGATATGGAGAAATCTCCACGGGGTATTGCTTCGGTAAATGCAAACTCAAGCCAAATTCTCTTCCACCAGTTTCCCAACCAGTTGTTTATGTCGGTAGGCAGACACTCGCCTTTCAATAGGAATCTGAAGTTATGAGGGTTCCAGGATTGAGTATAGGTGCCCTTGACTTCACTACTTCCCAATTTGCCCCAAGCCGAATCTACGAAAATGGAATAATCGGGAGTGATCCGTCCCGAAAGAGCAAAGGCTCCCTCAGGTGCTTCCATCACTGAAAGCCGATCGGTTGCTACTTGGAATAACATGGGGGCGGTTACCCTGCTTTCCATCTTGTTTCTGAAAAGGTAGGCATGCGCTTCATCCCCGTCCAGTACCTTTAGGTTGCCTTTTTTGGTGTCACAGTACAGATCGAAGTTCTTTGGCGTTATCCGAGCCTCTCCATGTAGGGAGATGAAAGATGTGTACTTATAACTCAAGGCTATGCGTGTACGGTTGGAATCAGAAAAGAAGATTCCTTCCGCGGGGTATTCGGTGCTCTTGGAAATGACGTTGAAGCTAGGGAGGTGACCTTGGATTCTCCCGGCAAAACCAATTCTGCGAACACTGAGGTTGGTTTCTCCCAAGTCATCCTTCAGGTCATTGAGCTTCTTGAATCTGATTGAGGGATTTGTAAGGGATACGTCCTCGAAGGTAAGTTTAATCGACTTTGCTTTGAGCGAGAAATCGTCGATGCGCGATTTAATGGAAACGGAATGGTTTGCGCCTTTCTCGGTAGATATTTTCAAGAAAGTGTTAAATCCGTTTACTTGATTCGAGCGATTGCCCATTTCCTTTTCAGGTAAGGGTGCTTGGGTAATGCATAGCATCCCGCTTGGGGTGGCATTTGCGAATGCCTGGAGGTGGAGGGGGGGCACGCCTTTAGTCCATGAGACGATTTGATCAAGGTTGGCAAGTAAGCGATCTACCGGATTGTCCGCACTCTTCTGATCTTTCTTTGCGAACAAAGACTGAAGATAATGGAAGTCAATCACGCCTCTTATGTTTATGATTTTTTGTTCAAGGGATAGGGATGAGGAAATGACATGCTGGCTATTTCCATTCTTTTTTATCTGGGTGTCCCTGAAAGATAAAATGGGTCGATCCCGATCAGGCGAATAAAAGTGGATTTCTTCCGCTCGAACCCGCTCAAGATATCCAAGCTCAAACCAAGGAAGGCGAAGGAGCGAACATTTCAAGGAAAGATCTTTGACTTCAATGGCCGGGCGACCATCTTTTCTAACAGTCAATCGCTCTACCTTAAGCTGATCGGGGAGAGAAAAATCAATGTTTGAATAGTGGAACGCAACACCATTGGTTTCATATTTTTCGGACAGGTTTTTAGCAAAGGCTTCCGGAATGGCGATTGTCGTTTTGAGAAGGCACAAAAGAATAATTTGAAAAACCAAGAGTGCGAAGAGTGCTTTGTTTGGCTTGTCGCTTCCCTTGTACAGGGACATGTAGCTTTTGTAAGGTTTCACCTCGTTGACCTTTCCCTCAAGGAGAGGGGGGAGGTTTCTGCTCTAGGTAGACGGTAAGGTACTCAATGATGCTGATTGGCAGGTTGAAGGTAGTGTCTTCCTTTTCGGAACCGCAGTACCAGGTGGTTGCCCCTTTCTTTTCGCTGAGGTAAAAATCGTATGCCGTTTCATTTTCCAAGGAACTGACGAAGGTCAGCCTGTATTTCCATGGAACCCAATCTCCGTCCACCCATGCTCCGTCCTTTTTGAATTTGTTTGAGATGTATTTCTCAACCTTAAACAAATTGATGAAGTTATTGTCAGGATCAGTGGAGTTGCGGTCACTGGAATAGATGGCGTCCTTGGCGTCACCGTCTATCATGGATATGTCATAGGCCGAAAGCGGCGGTTCGGATGGGAGCAATGATTTTGTTCTGAAAGGCAAGCTCTCGGTCGTTAAGATTCCAATCAGGTTGAGGTCCACCAAGCAAACCAATGCTTGTTCAGTGTTGTATATTTTCGAAAAGGAGGCGTCTTCGATTGATTCGCTGACGAGAATGGTCTGCTTGGTACTATCTGCTTTCAGGACGCTGAGTATGTATTTGGGCGGGGAAAACCCATTTTCTACCAGATCGTTCTGCTCGGGGTTGATTGCAAGGTATTCATTAACCCGCATTTGGTTAAGCGATCGAACGAACGTCTCGATTGTTTCCTTTTCTGATTTGACCTGAGTTTTCACGGTTGAGTTTCCTTCGATTACGAACCACTCTTGGTTTGATTTTATTAATTTCAGGAAGTCATCATCTTGCTGGATTTCAATCTCCTTAAGGTTTTCCAATGAAAGATCAAAGACTGTTCTTTCTCTAAGTTGAGTGCTCAAGTCAGTCAGTTTCGTTACGAAATCTTCGTTGACGGTAAAAATAGTCGATGAAGCGGATGACTTTGCGGTTCTGGCAGATTTGTCGTTGCCAGTCGGAGGACTGAGGAAAATATTCTCTTCTTTACCCATGCTTTTGAGGTAAATCTTAACCTCCCAGGAATCCTCTGCCTGTGTTGCGTTTTCATCCTTCGGCGAATGCGCGAACCCTTTTATTTTTTCCGAAAGTAAACTGTTTAGGAAAAACAAGACTTTCTCTTTGTTGGCCTGAGCTTCGGTAAAAGGCTTTACGAAGTTCCAATCCGAATTGACTTTTTCCAACCTTGTTTCACTGGTTTGGTTTCCGTCCCTTCGAAAGGTTACTGAGAACTCGTCAATGGAATAAAGCGGTTTGTTGACGAAAGTGGGCACCCCCCAGTGCACCGGATCTGCATTTGTGATATCCAGAATTTCTTTGGATACCGCCCAAATGCCCGTGTTTTTGTCCGAGGCTCGCTCGATTTTCGCGTAAACAGATTCTTCGTCTCTGGTTTCTTTGCCTATCGTTAACCGCAGCGTGGAGTTCAATGCCTTGATTTCCACTATTGTCGAATTTTCATCCACACCATAATCCTCAGCGATTTCACCTCGTTTTTCGATTTCCTCAATCGTGTACAATTCCTTGAAGCTCAGATGGGCAAACTTTGTCGTGAAATTCGATAGAACGAGTTCTTCGGCTTCCCAGTAAAAAGGTTCCTTCAAAACCCAATCCTGTTCATCTTTTACTATTCTTACCTGCCCGTTGCTTTTTGGCTCGGATATCGAAATGGAATGCAGGTTGGAAAGTAATTCGCTTATCTCGAAGACTATGTCTTTCTTTTGATCTTCCTTCTTGTTAACGATAACGAAAATGATGACGGCAATCACCAGATTTGCAAGGAGGAGGAGTATCTTGGATTTTTTCATCGATTATAATTCTTTTCTTAACCACCCAACGAATATACCGAGCAAGGCTATCAGTCCCGGGACGACGGATAGGGAATAAAGAAGTTTTTCGAAGTTCTCACTACTCATGGATACATGATAACTGTCGAGTGGTTTGGGCGGTATATCAAGCATTTCATATGAGTTTTTTATCCAGTAAATCAAGTTTTGGGCGAGGAATTGATTGCCGGTATTCGACCTGAGTCTCTTGTTGGAAAGAATTTTCGAACATCCAAGAACAACCAGCTTGCCTTTGGGAGAAAATTCATTGGGCGAATCACCTTCCTCGGCATAAGAAGAAAGTGATGCAATCGGAAGGGGACCTTCTACGTCGAGGAGAGGGTTTTTTTCCGGAGGGGTCTTTCGGTTTGCCCACCCGGAAACAGCCCATGAAGTGCTGGAAGAATAAACCAGCGAAACGGGATTAAGCCCCTTGGGATGTCCCGGGTCGACTTCTACCGGGCGACACCTGTCCGTCTGAATCGAGTATCCCTGCTCGGCAAGTACCTTAACCGAGGGGTGCAAGTTTTCTCTGGAATAGGTTCTGAGTGAGTAGTCACCTGTAAATATGTCGAAGTTTTCTCGATTGGGATCGTAAACAAGCATGTCATGACATCTCAAGCCCCATTCCTTGAACAAGGGGCGCAACCCAAATGCGGGACGATCAATAACGGCGAGGCTTTCCATCGGATCCAAGGCCACAAGAAGGTTTCCGTCATTTTGATTTAGAAAGTTACGCATGAGGGAAACTTCCTCATCTTGGAAAGTAGCTTTTGGTCCTGCGATTATGACTAGTTTTGCATCTTTAGGAATACTTTCCGAGACGCTCAAGTCAATGGTTGAGACCTGAAGGTTCTTGTCTTCGAGAAGCCTTCTTAATTCGGAATACCCCTTTTCGGCATTTACGTCAGCGGGACTGCTCTCGCCATGTCCACGCGTGAAGTAAGCAACCCGTTTCAATTGAGGTTTCCCCGAAACTTCCAAAATAGCTCGCGTAATTACCTCCTCGCCTCTGAAGACTTTGGGCTCAAGCATTCCATTGGGTCCCTCAACCCATTCTCCGTAAAGGCCCGATTCCCACAAGGATTCACGGGCAAGGGAGTCCTTGGAGCGGAAAGATTCATTCGGGTCGTAGGGGTTGGCTCCATCAGCATCCTCGTGCCTAAAAACGATTTTCTTGTCTCCTCTGGGCGAGGCAACCATGATCAGGTTCGCTTCCGTGAGATTGTAGAGGTTGATTACGTCGGATGACATGGTTGCCGAATTTACGTCAACCCTATGAACGCTGATTTTCCTCGCGGATGCAGAGTTCTCGAAGCTTTCCAAAAGAAGATCAAGGTCATGCAGGAGCTTTTGAACGACTTTTGGCAAGGCGTTGTTGTCTTGTATCGTAATGATGACGTCGACCGGACTTTCCATCTGATTGAGCAAGGCCAGAGTTTCTCTGGAAAGCGTGTGCTTCGAATCGGGCGTGATGTCTATTTGACCGTCTATTCTGGATGCCAGGAAATTAAGTCCAATGGCAAATGAAAACAGCAACAATACCAACAGCCAACTGTCGAATTTACGATTCCTCTTCGCCTGCTTGAAGTCCATCAGTGATTGAGCCTTTCTACTTGCAAAGTTGCCAGGCTCAGAAAGAGGAAGGAGAGGATCAATTGGTGAAAAATCGTGCCGACGTCAATCAGTCCTACGGAGAAATGCTGAAGTTTGTGCAGTCCATGTCCAAAGGAGCCAACGCATGCGTTCCAAAAATCCGAAAAATTATCAATGGAGTTCAAGGAGGAAGATTCTCCAAAGGAGAATGCCATTACGGAAAGGTAGAGGGTGAGAAGGGTGAAGGAAAGCATTCCTGCAACCATTTGGTTTTTTGTTATCGAACTGGCAAAAATTCCGACTGACGTAAAACTAGCCCCGAAAATCATCAGGAAGGTCCAGGCACCGATCCATTGTTCGTATTGAGTGAAACCCAGGGTCTCCCCTTGCTCGGGAAATAAAAAATGCAAAAGTGCCGGAAAGCAAAAGGCAAACCCACAGATTATTAGGAAAAACAGATAGCTGGCGCTCCATTTCCCGAGAACCAAAGAGATGCTTCCGACAGGAGCGGACATAAGGGTTTCGAGGGTGCCGAGTCTTCTCTCTTCTGCAAAGGACCGCATTGTAAGGAAGGGTATTAGACCAGGTGAACCGAAAACAAGTCCTACGACCAAGGAGGAAAGGGGAGGGAGAATCCAATCGGTGGTGGTAAAGCTCTCGATGAAGAACCTGAATCCGATCGCAAGCAACGAAAGAAAGTAAAAACTCGCTACATAGGTAGCGGGAGAGATGAACAATCCGAAGAGTTCAGCCCTTAGTATGACCCAGTATTCACGCATCGTCCGAAATC
>Ga0315321_10000751_pt1 | contig 24642 bp, 20 predicted proteins | sample M180m21515metaG_FD_203464 | JGI IMG/M metagenome (GOLD analysis project Ga0315321, IMG submission 203464) | Ammonia-oxidizing marine archaeal communities from Monterey Bay, California, United States - M1 80m 21515 | ecosystem: Environmental > Aquatic > Marine > Intertidal zone | place: USA...
TACACGTCAGTGAGTTTTTAGAAACACGGCCTGTGGGTGGTCCACCTGGACAACCTCCCTATTTAAATGCTGCTTGTCTCATTGAAACAACCTTTGAGCCCGCGGAAGTACTCGACATGCTTTTGGCTGTCGAAAACACGCTCCAACGGTCTCGGGAAATACGATGGGGTCCACGAACTATTGATCTGGATTTGCTAATCTACGATGACCGTGTCCTGAAGACTGAACGTCTTCAGGTTCCACATCCACGAATGACAACGCGAAGATTTGTTCTTGAGCCAGCAGCTGAAATTGCCGCCGACCTCGAACATCCAGTGTCCGGCTGCACGATTCGTGAACTTCTTGAGAACATCTCACAACGGCACCTCCACGTCGCTGTAGTGGGCATTCCGGGGAGTGGTGCGCCGGAAATTGCTGATGCGGTAGCTGATGTAACACTTTCGAGGTTGATTCATGCACCTGCTCCACTTCCGATAAATGCTGTGGGCGCTTTGTCCGAGCAGCACTTATCGACAAAAAAAGAGCCTACAGGGCAATTACTCCTGTTATCTCAGAAATATGCAGATCCTCTTTTGAAGGCCAATTGGCCTGATGGTCCACATGGCACTGTCACCGATTACTGGATTGAGTCCATTCGACTAGCCGCAGAAAACAACCCCACAATTGATACGAACAAGCAATTCGAGGACGCCTTTGCATCAATCAGTAAAGAAACAGTCGCCCCACATGTGATCCTGCTTCTCAATGTGAATCGCCAAACGCTATCAGAGAGAATTGCCTATCGGGCTCACGCGGCACAACAGAGTGATATTTTCTCCGATTTAGTTGCGGTGCAAGCAATGACAACAACCGATCAAGGCATTGCAACATTGCTCACTTTGCAAGAGCGATTCATAGATTGCTTGCTACGCACTCAGGACACACAATGCCGCGCGAAAGCAGTTATACAACTTGACTCCGATGATCTTGGAAAGGCTGCTCTTGATGCCGTTGCCGCCATTGAGGGCATCTCGTAAACATGGCGACACCACTCGTTATTCATGATCGTAATGTCATGCGAGAACTGATTCTCTCAAGTCGAACGATGGGACGGCGCATCGGTTTTATTCCCACGATGGGAAGCCTTCATGCGGGACACACATCATTGGTTGATCAAGCAGTTGCTGAATGTAACGACGTTGTGACCTCAATTTTTGTGAATCCAAGTCAATTTGGACCACAGGAAGATTTTGAGCAATACCCGAGAGATTTTGACGCTGACTTCAATCTGTTAGCTCGGCATGACGTTCGCTGGATTTTCGCGCCTGATGTTCATGAAATGTATCCACCTGGTGATTCAACCCGTATTGAGATCGACGGACCAGCTGAGCCTTACGAGGGAACGTTACGGCCGGGCCATTTCTCTGGCGTCGCAACGATAGTTTTCCGCCTTCTTCAGGCTGCACCATCGCATGCTGTCTATTTTGGTGCCAAAGATTGGCAGCAAGTTCTTGTTGTACGCAAAATGGTGCATGACCTCAAACTCGACGTGGAGGTTATGACATGTCCAACAGTCCGAGACACAGACGGCCTAGCGCTGAGTTCTCGAAATACCTACCTGAGTGAGTCTGAAAGAAATCGAGCCCAAACCATTTACGCTGCTCTCGAACAAGCGGCACAAAACTGGTGTCGTGGGTTGGCAATCGATACGATAGAGCAGAAGGTAAGAGATATGCTTTCTGCAAAAGAGATCCAGATTGACTACGCTGATATTGTTCATACTGAATCTTTGAAAAAGATTTCTGAAGTGAGTCAAAATACACCTGCAATTTTTCTCATTGCTTGCCGCGTCGGCTCAACACGATTGATTGATAACATTCTCCTGCCATCACAGGCTTTATCTTCGTGCTAACAACGCTTTTCTATATACCAACAAAAATCTCACTTGGTTCAGCATCTCTGCCGCTTTTTGGATGGGGTGCATTCTTTTTCATCTGGCTGTTTCTCGGCGCCACGGCATTTGTGTTCACGAGTCGACAAAAAGGTTATCCGGAGGCCATCAGTTCTCTTCTCTTTCCACTGGTAATAAGCGGTGCCGTGATTGTCTGGGGGCTGCCTGCGCTAGACGATGGCCGTGGGATTCCTGTGCGCGGATATGGGACGATGCTTATCGCAGCGGCAGTTGCTGGCACATGGCTGTCAATTATCCGCGGACGAAGGGTGGGCATTGATGCTGATTCAATCATTGCCCTCGGGCTTGAGGTTTTCCTCGCTGGAATTGTCGGTGCGCGAATCTTTTTTGTCATTGAATATCATGAACAATTTTTTTCGCCTGACAAAAACCTGATCCAATCATTTCTTGCGATCATCAATATTCCTGCAGGTGGTCTTGTTGTTTTTGGAGCTTTGCCTACGGCATCGTTGGCGGCATGGCTATTTTCCAGAAGAAGAAATATTTCCATTACTCAGCTTGCCGACTGCATTGCTCCAGGCCTTCTCATCGGTCTTTCACTTGGGCGACTCGGTTGTTTTTTAAATGGGTGCTGTTACGGTGGCCCCTGTGAACTGCCATGGGCCATGCAGTTCCCCGCTGGGAGTCCACCATGGTTTGATCAGGTCAGTCGAGGATTAATTCCTACCCCTGGCATTGATGGAAGCACTGTACCAACACTTCCAATTCACCCAACGCAACTCTACGCTGCACTCGATGCAGCTATCTTGGCCATGCTGGCTATTACTTTTACACCTTTCGCTCGCCGAAATGGTGAGGTCTTTGCGCTGGTCATCACTCTTCATCCAATCTCACGAATTCTGCTTGAAGAAATTCGAATCGATGAACCACCCGCCCTCGGCACACCACTCTCAATATCTCAATTGATGTCAGTCGCGATTCTCATCTGTGCGGTAGTGTTCTGGTGGTGGCTTTCAACGCAACCGCAGCAGGCATTAGAGACAACGCGTAAGGAACATTGAACGTGACCCTTCAGAAACCCAAGAAGTCTGTCATCGAGCCGCCTATTGTGAGGCTCCGCTGTCGAGAAGATGGGCCACTTGTTGTCGAATTACCAGAAGCTATCGATGGAACTCCCTCAGTCACCGTGCAAGTCACTGATCACCACCGAGTGGCGTTTACCCTACCAACACACAAATCAGTTCTTGCACTGTGTCGTTGTGGAGAGTCCGCAAACCGCCCATTTTGTGATGGGAGTCACAAAACCTGTGAATTTCGCGCAGGGGAGATCGCTCGCTGACAAAAATTCTGGAAGAACGAAAAAACAGCCTAATACGCCTCCTCACCTCCGCAGAAGGGGGGCGTTGTAACGGCTCTTCCGAGTACCAAAGCTCTTCCGAACAGGAAAACCTTGCCTAGAAGACGACTCAGACCGAATCCCTCGGGAAAAAAACAAGCCATTTATGGTGGAAAGATATAGACTCTGAAGAAGAACATGGTTAATTTTTCATCGTGTCCGTCAGTTCGTTCAGTACTCATACGGTTCAATTGACTGACGCATTGCTTCATCAGCCGCTATTTAGGTTTTTCGGCTCGTGATGGCAACTGATGGATACCGATCGTCGTCATTCCCAGTATTGTCTCCTCAACAGGTTCACTTGAGCCCATATGTCTCAAAGACCCGGATTTTATGAGCGATATAGCGTTTGGATTCTCGCTATCCTTGTCTTTTTGCTTCCCATGGTGGTTGTGGGCGCAATCAAGGCCAAAGGCAATAATCGTAATGATGTAAAGGGATGGCTGCCTCTGGAGTATCCAGAGACCAAGACGTATCGCTTCTTTCGTGAGAATTTCCAGGGTGAAGAATTCATTCTCGTGAGCTGGGATGGCTGCACGATGGATGATCCACGGCTTGAACTACTTGCCAGAAAGTTGCTGCCGCCTCCCGAAGAGGCCTCCCGAATTAGTCGCACAATCTTTTTCAAAACAGCTCAGACTGGCCCCCGCGCTGTTGAGCAGATGACTGAAGAGCCGCTCAACCTTGATCCTGAAGAGGCGGTGGACAGGCTGACTGGTGCACTTATCGGTAATATTGATTCACCAGATAACCCGACCGTCGAAGATGACAGCACTGACGCTTTGACAGAGGCCGAGCTAGATGACCTTCAAACGTGTCTTGTCCTGACACTGTCCGATGCAGCTCGAGCAAACCTTCATGGCGCAATCGACACAATAAAAAATGTTGCAGTCGAAGAGTGTGGTATTCCGGAAGAAACGATCCACATGGGTGGGCCACCCGTTGACAATGTATCAATTGATCGCGCGGGACAGACCAGTGTCACGCTACTCTTTGGCCTTTCACTTGTTGTCGGATTCTTTGTGAGTTGGTGGAGCCTCAAAAGCAAAATGCTTGTTGGGCTTGTGCTCGCATCGGGTGTTTACAGCATGTTCGCGAGTCTTGCGATCGTGTGGTATTCAGGATACCCCGTTGATGCCATCCTGCTCACGATGCCCTCTCTTGTCTACGTTGCAACAACGAGTGGTGCAATCCACCTTGCAAACTATTATCGCGACCAGTTGGCTGAAACAGGAGTGCTTAAGGGTGCTGCCGGTGCTTCGGTACGTCATGCTCTCCTACCACTTTCTTTAGCTACAGGCACAACTGCCGTAGGACTCGCAACGCTCGCTGTGAGTGTCCTTGTACCGATCAAAATGTTTGGCATCTTTTCAGCAATCGGTGTTGTCGTAAGTTTCGTCATTTTGATTACGCTTATGCCTGCATGCCTCGAACTTTTTCCGCCAAAGCTGCGTCTTGGTGCAGCAGGCAGTGAAGAAGACGGTGACTCATGGCGTCCAATTGAAGAGAGTCCATGGTGGGGTGTTGGTCAGTGGATCACAGAACACAACATTGCAATAGCCACAATTTGTCTCCTCGTCATGGCAGGCATTGGCTATGGCATGACCCGTGTCGAAAGTAGCGTTCAGCTTATGAGGCTATTTTCTCCTCAGGCTCGAATTCGACAAGATTATCGTTGGCTTGAGAAAAAACTTGGGCCACTCGTTCCGATGGAAATACTTATTCGCTGTGACCAAGAGCAATGTGATCTCAATTTCCTTGAACGAATGGAACTCGTAGATGAAATACAGCGTGAGATTGGTGAACTCGGTGAGGTAGGCAGTTCTCTATCAACCGTCACCTTCGGCCGGAGTCTTGACGTCGGCGGTGGCGGCATTGGCGGCGCGGCAGGCCGGGTATTTGGACTGAATGCACGAACACGACGCAGCGTGCTCAACAGAAGACTTGTCGCCCATCGTGATGAATTTCTTGATGGTGACTACCTGCGCGAAGCAAAGGTAGTCAGTGACGAAGGAACTCGGGAACAGGAACTGTGGAGAATTAGTGCTCGTGTGAGCGCGACTAAAGAAGTTGACTACGCAGACTTTAAGCGTGACCTCCAATCAAAGATCGATCCTATTCTGGCCAGCCACCAATCTGACGGCACGAAGGGAATTTCTGTCGACTACACTGGCCTTGTACCACTGGTCTACAAAGCACAACATTCTTTGCTTGATGGGCTTATCGCGGGCTTCATTAGTGACTTTGCAATTATTGTTCTAGTCATGGTGCTTCTTTGCCGGGCTGCCTCCGCGGGGCTTGTGCTATTACTTCCTGCCGCCTTTCCAGCTGTTGTTGTTTTCGGAGGAATGGGTTGGGGGAATGAGCTCCTAAAGAGTTTTGGGACAGGGAATCTTCTTATCGATATCGGCACCGTAATGGCTCCTTGCGTTGCACTCGGTGTTACTGTCGATGATGTTGTTCATTTCATGCTTTGGTTCAGACGGGGTATTTCTGATGGCATGGACCGCAAGCAAGCAACCATGCTGGCCTACAAAGGCTGTGCTCGAGCGATGTATCAGAGTTGGGGGGTCATTGGTATTGGTCTGTCAGTTTTTTCACTTTCACCGTTTGGTCCAACACAACGTTTCGGTCATATGATGCTCGCCATGCTAACTGTTGCATTGGTTGGAAACCTTGTCTTGCTTCCAGCACTTTTGGCTGGACCGCTGGGTGACATTTTCGGATGGAGCGTTCTCCGCCTGAATAAAAAGAAGGCTGAGAAAAACAGCCAACGTAAGGTTAAAGCTGAGGCAGGAACAGATGCTCTTCCGCAGCCTCACGTGTTGCCAGAGCCGGCAACGAAGCAGGTTGTTCATGCCTGAGAACGATGTGGCCCCTGCGGCACTTTCCGGGGCCACTGTCTTCATAAAGCCCAAGCGTGCTCGCCCATTTTTTGGCAGACATCCATGGGTTCTTGATTCAGCAATATTGCGTGTCGATGGCAATCCCGACAGTGGCGATGTGGTTGACGTTGTAACCCACGATGGCAACTTCATTGCCCGAGGCCTGTGGAATGCATCGAGCCGAATTCGAGTCCGATTGTACTCCTTTATGCAGGATCAAGCTCTTGATCAAATATTCTGGAATGCTCGCATTGAAAATGCAGTTGCCTTACGACAACAACTCCACCTTTTTTCCAAGAAAACTGGCTGCCGGCTCATAAACAGTGAAGGTGACAATCTCTCTGGCGTCATCGTGGATCAATATGGACCCTACCTCGCGGTACAGGTGACGGCACTCGCCATGGCTGAACGACTCGACATGATCTGCGACAGCCTTGAGCGCATTGTGCAACCCAAAGGCATCCTGCTTCGTGGTGCCGAACGAGGGCTAGGGAAACTTGAAGGCCTTCATTTGCCTGATCGATTGCTCCGTGGTGAACCACCTGATGGACCAATCTTTGTTGAGGAACATGGCCTTCGCTTTGGTGTCGATCTTACCGAAGGACAAAAGACTGGCTATTACTTGGACCAAAGAGAAAATCGACAAGCTGCAGCACGCTATGCAGCCGGGCGACGGGTGCTCGACATGTTCTGCTACTCCGGAGGTTTTGGAGTAGCAAGCGCCGTTTCTGGAAATGCCAGTTCGGTTTTATCTGTCGATTCAAGTATCAAAGCAATTTCACTGGCACGAGCAAATGCAGAACTTAATAATGCGACAACAATGACGGTTGAGCAAGCCGATGCCTTCGAAAAGCTCGCGTCTCTTGAGGAAGAGAATGCAAAGTTTGGCATGGTCGTACTTGACCCACCAAAGTTTGCCCGCAGTCGAGCATCTGCCTCTGACGCGCTTCGAGCATATCACCGAATTAATCGTCTTGGCGTTGATCTGCTTGAACCTGGTGGGGTTCTGGTGACGTGCAGTTGTTCTGGAGCGATCACCCGTGATGACTTTCTCATGACGCTTTCGGCGGTTGCCCAACGAAGCGGTCGGACTCTACAACTTCTCGAGTACCGTGGCGCTGCGCCTGACCATGTGGTCAACCTCCACTGTTTGGAGGGAGAATACCTGAAGTGTGTTATCGCTCGAGTGCACTAAGACAGAGCCGTAACGCTCTACGCGACTTCACACCTTCTTGATCCGGGTAAACTCGTCAATCGTAACGGTTGTTAATTCTCCGTCATCTCTGGCAAGGATGAGTACGTCACTATAAACCTTGTCGTCAGCATTTCGTCGAAAATGAAGTCCGTGGCGACGCCGCTCGCGACGCAATACTTTTCCAACTGTTGTTGTACTCCAGGTAGCACTCGAGCCAACCGTCACACCATGAATCACCTCGACCCGATCTCCGGGCTTCAGACCGTCATAAAATTCGCGCAATTCCTGCTCTGCTGTATTCATACTTGCAACCCTAGCTGGTAGTACCACAGACCTTACTATTCCATGTCGGCCTTATTCATCAGAACCTACCGCATGAAATCAAACTTCTTTTGAATCAATCCATTTCATCATCTTCCTCAAATGGCGACCCGTCTCAGTCAATGTATGCTCCCGTTCACGACGACGAGTAGCCTTGAACATGGCGGCTCCGGCTCGATTTTCAAGAATCCAGTCTCGCGCGAATTCGCCACTTTGAATTTCTTCAAGAATCTTCTTCATTTCGGCTCGGGTCTCATCCGTAATCACGCGATTCCCTCGGGTGTAGTCACCGTACTCGGCTGTATTGGAAACACTGTATCGCATGTATTCCAAACCACCTTGGTAGAGAAGATCAACGATTAATTTCATCTCGTGCAGGCACTCGAAATACGCCATCTCAGGCTGATAACCTGCGTCGACCAATGTATCAAAGCCGGCTTTGATCAGTTCTGATACACCGCCACAGAGGACCGCCTGTTCACCAAATAGGTCAGTTTCAGTTTCTTCCGCAATGGTCGTCTCGATAACACCACCACGGGTGCCGCCGACGCCTTTCGCGTAAGCCAACCCGATCTGTTTTGTCTCCTCCGAGGCCCCTTCACCAAGTGCAATGAGACAGGGAACACCGCCCCCTTTTTCGTACTCACTTCGAACCAGATGACCAGGACCTTTGGGTGCTACAAGAAGAATGTCATGGCCGGGAGGAGGCTCGACCTGATTGAAGTGAAAATTGAATCCGTGACTCGCCATAAGAACCGCACCGGCCTTAAGATTTGGCTTGATTGACGTCTTGTAGACATCGCCCTGTAGCTCATCTGGCAAAAGAATATTCACAACATCTGCCTGCTTCACTGCCTCTTCCACAGAGAGTGGGTCAAAGCCATGACTTTTGGCTAGATCGAAATTTGGTCCACCGGGCCGTTGTGCAACGACAACATGCAGGCCACTGTCACGTAGATTCTGTGCCTGAGCATGACCCTGACTTCCATAACCAATAACAGCTATTGTTTTGCCTGAGAGAACGGCCAAATCGGCATCAGAATCGTAGTAAATTGTGGCTGGCACGGGGGGCTCCTTTTGAACCAAAGTGAAATCGAAAGTTTAGTTTTACGGTATTTGTCACATACAAGAACCCCTCATACTGCAATGAAAAGCAGAGGTTCTTAAGATAAGTTAACTGGCGTTCGCTGACTCCGTATCGGAGTTATCACAACTTGGGCTACAACCTCGAACCATTGCAATCCTACCTGTTCGAACCAACTCAATAATGCCCAATGGACGAATCATATCGATAAACGCCTCAATTTTATTTTCAGTTCCAGAAATCTCAACAATCACACTGTCGGCGGCAACATCAACAACTCGTCCACGAAATATTTCTGCCAATCCCCTGACATTTGAGCGATCCTCTCCAGCCGAGGCTGATACTTTTACAAGCATGAGATCTCGTTCGACATAATTTCGTGAACTGATGTCATCGACGCTCACCACTGTGACAATTTTTTCGAGTTGCCGGCGCACCTGTTCTTGAACTCGATTGTCACCTCGCAGCACAAAAGTCATTCGTGAAAAACCAGGATTCTCAGTCTCCCCAACTGCGAGGCTATCAATGTTATATCCACGGGAAGCAAGCATTCCCGATATGTGGGCAAGTACACCAGGAACATTCTGGACGGTTGCAGAAAGAACGTGTCGCATCAGCATGGCCTCAGCCTGGGAGTGCCATGCCGGCCTGCTGGCGTCTACCCTACGGGTGAAATTGAGTATTTGACCGAATTGATCAGTCTAATTTCGATCCTAGGCTGAATTCAAGCCACTTCCTTCATGAAAGGGAACCCCGTTCACCTCAGACCACAATCCAATGGATTGACAAATGACAGAAAACACCGATATTTGCAGTACTCGCCGGAGTTCATTCTTGGATTCCGGGCAGTCGTGTCGCCCAATGCTGGTGCACGGATTTTTCAGATACCAACAGAAAGTGATCCTCTTACCGTGTCGAATGTCCTCGCTCAAGAATTAATCGAAGCTGGTGTCCACTTTGGCCATCGCTCGAGCCGCTGGAACCCAAAAATGCGGCCCTACATATTTGGCCGCAAAAATCTTATTCACATCATTGATGTCCGCGAAACGATTCGTGGTCTTCTCCGTGGAAAGAAGTACCTGAAGCAAGTGGCTGCAACAGGCAGCCTCATTTTGTTCGTTGGAACAAAACGACAAGGACAAGAAGCCATTGCGCGTGAAGCCGAGCGCTGTGGAATGCCCTACGTAAGTGAACGCTGGCTTGGTGGCACGCTGACTAACTTCCGCACGATTCGTAATCGATTGGCTCGACTTGAGGAACTAGAGGAATTACTTCCTTCTGATGCCTTCCATAACTATTCGAAGAAAATGCAGTCTTCGTTGCGACGAGAGCACAGAAAAATGCTCCGTAATCTTGGTGGCATCCGCACACTTTCCCGTCTACCAGAATGTCTGATTGTCTTTGATCCAAAGAAAGAAAAAAACGCGATCAATGAAGCTCGCAAGATGGGAATTACAACCGTTGCTCTCATTGATACCGATTGCGACCCGGACGTCGTCGATCTTCCGATTCCTGGAAATGACGATTCCATTCGCTCGATAGAACTCGTCGCTTCTCGACTGGCCGATGCTATTCTTGAAGGCAAGGCGGATGTCGCGGAGAAGAAACAATCAAAGGATGAGGGCGCCACTTCGGAGACAAAACCTGCGAAGCCTGCACCAAAGGCACGCGGGAATGTCACACCACCTTCTCCAAAACCTGCAAAGACCTGATTCACAAGACCGCATAGCCGGTCTTGTACTTTGGTAGTTACAAGAAGACGTGTGTAGTTTGGCTTCGAACGTCACACCACACCCCCTTCAACGAGTTGACTTATTTTGCTTTTCAACACAATCTCCCACTCAACATGAGGACTTAAGAACAATGGCAGCAGTCACAGCCGCCGCAGTGATGGCACTGCGAGAAAAAACCGGTTTACCAATGATGGAGTGCAAAAAAGCTCTTACTGAATGTGGTGGCGACACAGAACAAGCCGTCGAGTGGCTGAGAAAGCAAGGTGTCAAAACGCAAGCAATGCGAGCTGATCGTGAAACTTCGATGGGCCGGCTTGCTGTCTATGCTGATCTTGAGAAGGGTGTTGGCTCTCTTGTCGAGTTGAAATGCGAGAGTGCACCAGTAGCGGGCAGTCCTGATTTCAAGGATTTCGTGAATGATATAGCGAAAACACTTGCTCTTGGATCTGGTGCCACTTCGCCAGAAGAACTCCTGAGTCAGAAAAGCCAAGCGCATCCTGATAAAACTCTTGGAGAGATTAAGGACGATCTGTTCAATCGTATGCGAGAAGTTTTTGAACTTTCTCGAATCTGCCGAATTGATGCACCTTGCGGCGGTTACGCTCACCATGATGGCTCGAAGGCAGCCCTTGTTGAGGTCACTGGTGAAACGGCTGGCCCACAAGCAGCAGAAGTCGCAAAAGATGTGGCGATGCATATTGTGGCATTGTCACCCAAGGCAATTGTTAAAGAAGATCTGGATCAATCAATTGTTGATAAAGAACGTGAGATTCTGACAGAGGCTGCGAAGCAGGAAGGCAAGCCCGAAAATATTATTCAAAAAATGATTGAAGGCCGGCTTCGCAATTTCTTCAGCCAGTGTGTTCTTCTCGAGCAGCCATTCGTAAAAGATGACAAGCAAAGCGTTGGTAAACTCTTGAAGAGTGTTGGCCTGAGTGTCAAACGAATGGAGCACTGGAAAATCGGTAGTGCAGATTAATGTATCGAGCGAATAGAAATGCAGCTCAGCGTTTGACCCACCTCAACTTCTCTTTTTTTTGGCTATACATTCAAAGTAGATTTCATGCCATCTGATCCTTACCGACGAGTACTCTTGAAGCTTTCAGGAGAAAGCTTCTCTCATGCTGGTGAACGTGGCATTGCGATGGAAGAGGTTCTTCACATCGCAAATCAGACTGTGCAGGCGGCTGCTCGCGGAACACAGTTAGCCGTCGTCATAGGTGGTGGCAATATCCTTCGGGGCGCCTCCTTCACGGCAGGGAACAGCGGTGTTCAGGAAGCAACCGCTCACTATATGGGCATGCTGGCAACCGTGATTAATGGTTTGGCACTGCAAGATGCAATCGAAACACTTGGTGTTGAAACTCGCTTAATGACTGCCATCCGAATGGACGGTGTTGCCGAACCATACATTCGCCGCAGAGCACGACATCATCTCGACAAAGGTATCATTGTCATTCTGGCCGCAGGCACTGGGAGTCCATTTGTGACAACAGACACAGCCGCGGCCCAGCGTGCACTTGAACTAGAGGCGGATATCTTGATGAAGGCGACTCGTGTCGATGGGGTGTATTCAGATGATCCTGAGAAAAACCCTCATGCAGTCCTCTATCGTGATCTTACGTTCCAGCAGGTGCGCGAACAAAACCTGAGGGTGATGGACGCGACCGCAATTTCACAATGCATGGAACACAACATGCCTATTCTCGTGTTTAATTATCGCAAAGACGGCAATATCGAGCGAGCAGTTGCCGGTGAAAAGTGTGGGACGCTTGTGAGTAGTCGTGAGGAGACTACTTAGAGAGAGCAAAAACTTGCTCTCTGGTGGCAGGTGGGTGACAATCCATGTCAACAAAAGTCTGTTCGTAGAACCAATTCCTTTTGTTTTTGGGTAAGGAGAAAAGAAAATGGCAGCCGATGAAATTCTTCTTGGTGCAGAAGAACGAATGGAAAAAGCAGTTGATGTCTTTCGGAACTCACTAACTGGAATTCGTACCGGTCGCGCAAATCCAGGGCTGGTCGATTCATTACGTGCTGAAGTCTATGGATCACCTACACCAATCAAATCCTTGGCAAACGTTGGGGCACCTGAACCAAATCAGATCGTTATTCGACCCTTTGATCCAGGAACAATGAAAGACATCGAAAAAGCAATTCAGTCAAGCGACCTGGGGCTTAACCCTCAAAGTGATGGAAGAGTTATACGTATTATCATTCCATCGCTTTCAACTGATGTTCGTAAGAAAATGACTGCACGTATTAAAGAACTTGCAGAAGAATCTCGCGTCTCAATCCGAAACGTACGACGCGACGCAAACAAGGCTGCTGATGGTGAGAAAAGCAGTGGCGATATGACTGAGGATGAGTGCAACGGGACAAAAGAAGATGTTCAGGACCTCACGAAAAAGTACGAGGGTCAGGTAAGCGATCTTGCAAAAGCAAAAGAAACTGAAGTAATGGACAATTAAACGGCTTCTATTCGGAGAGATTTGAGTCAGACAAACACACCATATGACAACTTCCGACGATACCATTCCCGTTCGGCTGACCAATATTGTCAAGCGATATGGACGACGAACTGTACTTGATGGTGTTTCTCTCGACGTTACTCCTGGTGTGACTGGTCTTGTTGGACCGAATGGCGCGGGTAAGAGCACCCTTGTCAGATCAATTCTTGGACTCGTCCGACTTGCAAGTGGCCATGCACGTGTTTTTGGGCATGACCCATACCGGAAACCTCGACGTGTTCGTCAGATTGTTGGCGTTGTTCCCGAAGATGAATGCACTATTCCAGGCTTATCCGGCGTTGAAATGGTTCGATATGCCGCCCGTCTGTCCGGCCTGCCGGCAACGGAAGCGCTTCGTCGATCCCACGAAGTGTTGGATTGGTGCGATGCTGGCCAAGAGCGTTATCGGCCAGTCGAAACACTTTCGGTTGGCACGCGACAAAAAGTTTCTTTTGCAGCGGCTATCGTTCATGATCCTGACATGGTGATTCTGGATGAACCGACAAACGGCCTCGACCCAATTGAGCGGCGGGCAATGCTTGGGCGTCTCACCACACTTGCCAAAGACCACGGGAAAACAATATTTGTCTCAACCCATGTTCTTCCCGATGTGCAGGCCATCTGCGACCGGGTTGTTGTGCTTGCTCGGGGTCGTGTTCAACTTACTGGCACCATTGAAGCTCTTACTAAGCCTCCACAGCCTGAGCACCACCTTGCTGGCTCTGGGCCACTCGAAAAACTCGCCATAAAACTTTCCGAGCGTGGTCTGCCTGCTCGTGTAGAAGCAAATGAGACCGAGTCAATCATTTCCCTTGTGTCGCCAAAATCAGAAAAAATTCGTGATGTCTGGTCTGCAGCAGCTGAAGTTGGAGTGCGTATTCGTTCCCTCGCGCCAGCAACTCGACCACTTGAAAATATTTTTATCGATACACTGCGACAATCGGACCAAGACCAACACAAGACCACGCAGGGAGACCGTTAATGCCATTGCAGGATGTCGGTTACCGTGCTTGGAACAATGAACGGTGTGGCCCTTCGTCAACAGTCTGGGTTATTGCTTTCACTGGAATTCGGCTGGCCTGGGAAAGCCGCTGGCTTCGTCGGATGGTCTTTTTTGCATGGAGCCCGGCACTCCTTTTTGCGGCTAGTTTTTTCGCATTTGAACAAGCTGTTGACGAGGGACGGCTGACCTCACTTGGCACAGCCGCACAACGCGGTCGAAATCTTGATGGTATTGGAATGCTGGGGACTGTTCTTGCTGATGCTCTAGGTGGTAATACTGATGAAGTGGATATTGAGCCGACCCGCCACCTTGTCTGGAGTCGCCTCTTATTAGCCTTCATGCGAGCGCCGCAGGCAATGCTCCTTGCGGCTGTAGTTGGCTTAGTTGCTCCAACACTGATTTCACGTGACTTAAGAGCAAAAGCATGGCTGATCTATTTCACGAGGCCTGTAGGCCGCACAGAGTACATACTCGGCAAGTTTCTTATTCTCCTTTTGTTGGTTCTTGTGATCACCATGCTGCCCGCACTCGCGCTATGGCTTACTGGTGTTCTGGTAAGTCCAAGCGTTTCAGTTGCGTTTGAGACATGGGATTTACCAATTCGAATTATCACCGCAAGCTTCATTCTGGCCGTTCCGACAGTCTTGCTGGCACTTGCTTATTCATCACTCACAACTGAGAGTCGAATTGCAAGTTTTGCATGGTTTGCCACGTGGGTTGCATGCTGGATTGCACATGGTGCTCTCACAACCGCAGATCTTGTTGCCAATTCGCAGGATGGTGGCGTTTATTCCATGGAATCGACGACAGAGGAGGAGGCGAACCGTAATTCAAAAGCACGAGGCTCTCCAATCCGGCGTAACTTTCGTTGGTTTGCCCGTGCTGCGGGCATCGATGCCACGCTTGATCGATGGGCTTGGGTCTCTCCGTATCATGCACTTGGGGCCGTCCAGGCAGCAATATTTGGAATTGATACACGGCTGCTTTCCTGGTGGCCATCGTCAATAACATTACTTGTAATGAGTGCTGGCAGTTTATTTATTCTTGCCTGGAGGATAACCGCTCCTGCGTCGAGTTAATCCAGATATTTCACCCATTCAACTACTATGCTTTCTCTCCAGAACGTAACGAAGCTCTACGGCACTGTCATTGGCGTCAACGATGTCTCGGCAGAACTTGGGCAGGGAGCTCACGGACTTCTCGGTCCAAATGGTGCTGGAAAAACAACGCTGCTTGGACTCATTACCGGTCAGCTCCGCCCAACTATTGGATCTGTAAATGTTTTTGGTAAGGCTCCTTTTGGAAACAGGCGAATTCTTTCCCGAATTGGATACTGTCCAGCGGCCGACCTCACAGAACGTAATGCGACACCACGAGAATGGGTCACATACCTGATGCGATTAAGTGGTTTTGACATAGCTGAGGCTCCCCGAAGAGCTGCACGTGCACTCGACGAAGTTGGCCTTGGGGAAGCATGCACCCGTCCACTGTCAACACTTTCAAAAGGCATGCGACAACGTGCAAAACTAGCTGGTGCATTTGCCCATGACCCAGACCTACTGGTTCTCGACGAGCCATTTGATGGTCTCGATCCTGTTGCCCGGCACGACCTCGTTAATCTCGTGCGAACGTGGGCTCAGACCAGAAGTCTCATCGTAGCAAGCCATCTACTCCACGAAGTAGAGGCCTTACGGGCTGATCTCGCTGTCATCCTTGGAGGACGGCTCGTTGCCAACGGTTCCGCATCAGAAATCCGTGAGCTTGTCGACGCATTGCCTACAGAGGTCAAATTCAAAACATCATCTGTCGAAAAGCTTGCTCAGATAGCGTGTGCGGCTGGTGTCGTTGAAACACTCCATATACCGGATGAAGACACACTCGTGATTGGTACAAGGAAAGCTGGTCTTCTTGCAGATATGGTTGCCAAAGCCGTTGATGATGGTCTTGTTGTCCGTGAAGTCATTGCTGAAGACAGAACACTCGAAGGCATCTTCAGTCGGCTTATGAAACTGCACCGGGGAGTTGAACAGTGAAAGATTCTCCGCAAATAGCTGACGCTCATGATCTTCCCCAGAGCCGTCCTCCTCAGGGAAATTGGTTTGCCGCCATTCGGGCAGTCACCGGCTTCCAGCTCAATCGGTTAATGACGCGACCTCGTCTTGCTATGGGACTGGTTGGCGCTCTTTTTCCAGCGGCAGTAATGTTCGCCGTCATTCGCACGGCGCCAATCAACCGAGACATGACTGTTGCAATGATATACGTACTCATTCCTGAAGCTCTTTGTGTCCTTGGGCTTCTTGTAACAATGTGTCCGGTTGTTGCTGATGAGCTTGAGCGGGGAACATGGATTCATGTGACCGTACGACCGGGCGGTCGACAAAGTCTCCTTTTAGGCACATTCGCAGCCGCAGTCATTTGGACAGGGGGTGTTTCTCTCGTAGCGCTTATGCTGACGCTCCTTATTTCCCAACCAACCCAGCCAATTGGACTCGTTGTGATGTTCACCGTTCTCATTGGAATATCCTGCGTTGGGCGGGCAGCCTTATTTGCTCTTCCAGCCGTTATTCTTCCAAAGCGGGCCCTTATTGCCAGCGTTGGAGTCGCCTTGGTCGTTGAGTATTTTGCCGGTTTACTACCGGCTGTTGTAAATCAAGTTACGGTCAGTTTACGTCTACGAAGTCTGCTTGTTGAATGGATGGAATGGCGTAACGATCTACCGATCGAAATGACTCTTTTCGTTGATGATTACTCGGCACCCGTCCAGATACTAGCTGTTTGCATTCTTGTATTTATACTCCTTACAACGGCAGGGTTTATTCTCAATCGCCGACAGTTTCCACCAAGCGTAGAGAACTAATCAATGAAAAAAACTGCTGAGATTTTGGATGATCCAGTCATCCAAATCGAAAATCTCGTAAAGGAATATAAGAGCAGTGACGGAACGATTATTCGGGCTGTGAACAACGTCTCAATGTCTGTTGCACCTGGTGAAATTGTTGGGTTACTCGGCGCAAATGGAGCTGGGAAAACAACAACACTTCGTATTATTGCAACTCTCCTGCAACCAACATCTGGTCATGCACAAGTCTGCAACCATGACAGTATCACCGACCCCGTTGGAGTGCGGCAGTCGCTGGGATATGTATCAGCCACAACTGGTGTACCTGATCGTCTGACGGCACGTGAACTACTCACCTCTTTTGGACGGCTTCATGGTCTTGAAGAAGATGCGATTAAAGACCGTCTTGACTGGCTGATTACGACACTCTCCCTACGCGATTACATAGATCGTCCTGCTGGAAGGCTTTCTTCTGGACAGCGCCAACGAATTTCACTCGGCAGAGCACTTGTTCATAATCCACCAGCCCTTGTTTTAGACGAACCAACAAATGCTCTTGATGTTGTCGGTTCACGTGACCTGCTTGACACACTTGATCGTCTTCGAGAAAGCGGACATGCGATCTTGTTATCAACACATCGCCTGCATGAAATTGAACATCGATGCGATCGATTTGTCATCATTGACAAAGGACATATTGTCGCTGCAGGCACACGCCATGCACTCGTTGGCGATTCTGGAGAGCTTGAAGATGCCTTTTTTCATGCCATTGAGCAGGGGGCACCTACATGAATCGTAATGCCAATCCTCTTTGGGCTGCCTTAGCACTCGCTCGTCGTGATTTACTTGAATTTTTGCGAGATCGAAGAACGGTTGCTGTCACACTCCTTCTACCAATGATCACATATCCGTTGGTCGCCCTATCAAGTTCTCTTGGTGTTCGGACTGGCTTAAAAACAACTGAAGAACGACAGTCAGCAACGCCACTGTCACTTGTTCTCAGTGGACCAGAAGCCCCTCGTTTGGCAACTCGTCTCGGGTTGGTTCTTCTCGCTGCAGAAGACAATGAGCCATCCGGATGGCCGAGTGATGTCTTCGCTGAAATTGAACCACCACGGCAAGCAAAGGAACTCCTCGAATCTGGGAAAGTTGATTTGTGGATTAATGTTCCGAATGGATTTACAAAAGAGCTGGCGGAATTCAATACGGTCAATCTAACTGCACATGTTTCTGACAAGTATCCTGCAAGTGAAAAAACACGCTCACAGTTTGAATCCCTCATTGAAAGCTTCGCAACACAGGTGCGTGAAGAACGAATGGGGGTTGCCGGAGTTCCCTTAAGCCTTTTTGATCCCATTCAGTTGATGTTCGAGGGAAAAGACCCAGAGACCGTAGTTGCCGACCGAAGAATTATGGCTCCCGTTGCAGGAGCGATCCTCGTACTGCTTTCCGTACTGACAATGACTGGATCTTTTTACCCTGCAATCGATGCCATTGCTGGTGAAAAAGAACGGGGCACCATCGAAACACTTCTCATCGTGCCCTGTCGGACACAAGACATTGTCTTCGGCAAATACCTTGCCATTTTTGGTGTCACCCTTGCTACTCTTGCCGCAAATGTCATTTCAATTTTTCTTACAATTCTTGTCTCTCTGAAATATTTTCCAGATGGTTCTGCCGATTATTATCTGCAGAATATTAGACTCGGGTCTCTAATAACCCTTCTTTCATTCATTGGTCTGTCATCAGTAGCATCAGCGATGAGCCTCGCTGTAACAACTGCTTCAAAAAGCATGAAAGAGGCACAAAACACACTGACTCCTGTCATCCTACTTATCAGTGCACTTGCAGGAGTGTCGCTCATACCTGGGATCAGCCAGAATCGACTTGTGCCAATGGTGCCCTACACGGGCCAGATTGTTGTTTCACAGAACGCCCTAACACCTCCACCGACGAAACAGGAAGTTGTTTCTAAATCGAACCAAACTGACGGAGAGTCTTCTTCCGTCATGATGAGTCCAATCGCCAGTATTTCGCCACTCCTGCTGACACTCTTTTCGAGCGTTGCCGTGACTTGGGTACTCCTTCGTGGAACAACAGCAATGCTGACCGACGAAGACCTCCTGTTTCGTGGACCAGATGCCGCAAGTGGTTTTAGCCGTCCTGCACCTCGACTGATACCTGGCATTATCCATGGTGGCATTGCCCTTGTACTTGGCCTTGCTGGTCTCTGGTATGTCCAAGGACTCAGCCCAGAAAGCATTATCTTTGCGATACCCGTTCAACAACTCGCCGTTGTCGCCCCTCTAGCCATTCTTCTCTTATGGCAACGGGTAAATATCAAAAGAACTTTTTCTCTTTACTGGCCAGGGTGCGGGTCAAGTTGGCAATCTTTTCTCGGTGGCCTTAGTGCACTGATTGGTGGCCTCCTGACTGGTGGTGGACTTTTCATTCTTGGTGCTGCCGTCCTCTTGGAACTGACAACTATTGAGATGTCACCGGCAATGAAACAACTCTCCGAGAAGATACTGTCTCTCATGCTTGACCAACCCTGGTGGCTCGCCTGGGCTCTCATCGCAATACTTCCGGCATGTCTTGAAGAACTACTCTTTCGTGGATGGGTCCTCTCTGCATTTTGTGGTGAACAACCCAGCAAACAACGAATGGCTATTGCTGTTTTTGCGCAGGCTATCTGCTTTGCAATTTTCCATCTTCTCCCTGAACGAATGCCTCAAACGTTTCTTCTTGGCATCGCACTTGGCACCATCGTACTGCTAACGAAAAGCATCTACCCTGCAATACTGTGTCATATTGCAAATAACTCGATGCCACTTCTTTTGCTGTATATGACTGGTATTCAAGACAAGGACTCTCTCCCCGAATCCGTAGCAACCGATGCAACCACTCTGTCGCTGCCGCCAGAGGCCATTGCCACAGCAGGTGCCACTGTTGTACTCGGTGGAATCCTTCTCGTTGTTTCCAACAAACTTCGAATGCGCTGTTCATTGGCCAGAATCGCCGCATTGATCCTGCTAACGATCTCTTGTTTTTCCAACAGTCAGTCGAACCACCTACTGGCTCAAGAACCAACAACACAAAAAACGGCTCAGCCGCTGCAAGTTGGAGTTTTTCCGATGAAGGGGCTTGCCGAATATGTTGGAGAAAAACCTCGTGGATACTCCATTGATCTTTGGAATGAATTATCGAAACGTATCAACGAATCGTCAGATTTGATTGCAATATCGTCAATTGAAAAACTTTTTGATGCTACACAACATGGTGACATTGATGTGCTTCTAGGGCCGCTTGCAATGACAGAGCAACGAGAGAAGCTGGTCGACTTTACGCATCCTGTCGTGCATTCAGGACTACAAATAGCAGTTTCCCGTGAGCGTGATGGCCGTCTGCTTACAGCTCTCAATAACTTGATCTCATGGGAATTAGTATCCATTCTTGCTGGAGTGATTGGAACAATAGTCTTGACTGGACACCTTCTCTGGATTTTTGAACGACGCCATAATGCAGAATCATTCCCCACTCCTTACCCGCGAGGCGCCTGGGAAGCTATCTGGTGGAGCGTGAGTACAATCATTACTGGTGGCTGTGAAAATAAAGTAATTTCGACTGTTACCGGAAGATTTATAGCAACCGCATCGATGATTGGTGGCATTGTGCTTGTTGCACTTCTTACGAGTACACTCACCACCACCATGACGGTTGATCAGGTAACCGGTACCGTGCAGAGCCCTCGTGACCTCTTCGGCAAGACCGTTGCCTGTCAAGAAGGTGGTGTTGTTGTTGATGCAGTGAAAGAGTTCGGTGGTAGCCCCGTACTCTATCCGGATCTTGAAGCGATGATGGCTGCCGTGTCGCGTGAGGAATGTGACGCACTTGTCTCTGAATCGCACACACTCATGCTTGCTCTGCATACTTCCGGAGCGAATGACCTTCGCCTGATTCCTGGCATTTTTGATTCTTTTGACTTTGCATTAGCACTTCCTCAAGGCAGCACACTTCGTGAGCCACTGAATAATGCAATCCTACAGATGCGCGAAGCAGGCCAACTCGATGAGATCAAAGAGCGTTGGTTTGGTGAACATAACTAGACGAGTACCTCAGTAGCCATGCAAGGCGTTGTGCAAAGAAACGATGTCTTTTATGGTGATTACATCGAGTTAATTCCAGCCCCTTCGCTTATGCGATCGCACGGTAACGTGATCTTTTCAGAGCACTATCTTTCAGGAAATCACACCATGAAGAATTTGATGTACTTCCTTATTGCCTTGGTGTGTCACACCACGTCAATTCAAATAGTTGCAGATGCTGCTCATCCGAATGTCATTCTTATTATGACTGATGATCAAGGGTACGGCGACATAGCCTGTCATGGCAATCCGGTCATAAAAACTCCTTACATTGATCAGTTGCATGCGGAATCACTACGACTCACAAACTTTCATGTGAGTCCTTACTGCACGCCAACTCGTGCCGCACTAATGACAGGTCGCTATCCTGCTCGCACCGGGGCATACCGTACGAGTAGTGGCCGTACGATGCTCCATCGTGATGAGCAAACAATTGCGAATATTTTTTCAGATGCTGGGTACGCCACTGGGATGATTGGGAAATGGCATCTTGGAGATAACGCACCGCACCGCCCACAAGACCGCGGATTTCAAGAAGTTCTCTGGCACCGCTGTGGTGGGGTTGGCCAAGCCTCGGACTACTACGGAAACGATTACTTTGACGACACGTATGAACGAAATGGTGTATTTGAGAAATTTACCGGGTATTGCACAGATATCTGGTTCAATGAAGCTAAAAGCTTTGTTGAGCGTCATCGAAAAGAACCTTTCTTTTTATATCTCGCAACCAATGCCCCGCACGGCCCCTATCGGGTCGATCCAGAGTGGAGCGAACCATACCGAGATTCGGTTCTCTGGGGGAACGGTGCCAATTTCTATGGCATGATCACAAATATTGACCATAACCTAGGACGATTACGAGAGTACCTCAAAGAGCTGGGCCTTGCTGAGAATACCATTCTCATTTTCATGACAGACAATGGTACCTCCAACGGTATTCCCAAGAGTGAACTACCTGCAGGAAGTTTTCACGGGTTCAATGCGAACATGAGGGGGAAAAAGTCGACTGTATACGAGGGCGGCCATAGAGTCCCCTGCTTTCTTCATTGGCCTGTCGGTGGACTGAAAGGAGGAAAAGACTTCGATGGATTGACGGCTCATCTTGATCTCCTTCCAACTCTTCTCGATCTGTGTGAGATACAACTCCCTCAGGATCATGACCCCGACGGATTTTCATTCGCAGCAAACATCCGTGATGAAAAAATACCGGCACATCGGCACCACTATATTGCACAACTCCATGGTGGTGCCGGGTTTCACCATCCGGAAGAACCGTGGGACACATCATGTGTATGTAAAGGACCATGGCGTCTTATAAACGGCACTGAGCTTTATGATCTCCGTACTGACCACTCCCAACAAAATAATATTGCTGAAGATCATCCAAACGTTATTACTGAACTTCGTGATCTTTATGAAGCGTTCTGGAAATCTGTATCACCCCGCATGGAACCGGTCGCTATCGATGTCGGCAACCCTCTGGAAAACCCAACTACTTTGTGCTCACAGGACTGGTATTTGCCATTTGGAAACCCACCATGGAATTTCAATTCGATCAATCGTAGACCATCTATCACAGGACCATGGCACGTCATGGTTCAACAAGATGGAACATACCGAATCACCTTGCGGCAGCTTCCCAAAGAAGCAAATACGCCTCTGGTTGCAGAGCGCGCCTCTCTCACAGTTGCTGGTGAAACACACGAGGTGAATGTACTCGACGGGTCATCACACGTTCATTTCACTGTAAATTTGCCGGCTGGAAAAACTGAAATCATCACACAGTTCTGGAATTCAAATGAACCAGATGGTGGGGCGTACTTTACTGATGTTGAGTTCTTAGAGGCAAAACATGCACCATGACTTTATTACTTTCTGGGCAGTGACTGTAGGTTTTACTCATACGATGCTCGCAATTGGAGAGAATCAATGGTTCTCATGAAGGCCTCTCCTCCACTTGATTTTCTGTCTGCAAATCAAAATCGACCACCCTGCCAATTATATTTTCACTTTCCTTCGCTTTAAATTGTGTACCTGGTGACCGCCGTGAGTGAAGACACTGCCAATCAATCTATTGCACGCTCTTCTGCATATTCACTCGATGCAAGCCTTGGCTGTATTAGTATCGGAATCGCAACAGCCAGCTTTATTCACATGCTCTCCTTTCCATGGTGGATGAGCATGATCACCGGACAGCTCCTTCTGGCCGCAACCTTACTTCTTCTGTTTTTTCCACGATCTATCCTTGCCCTCTGTCTTTTTCTTCTCTCCAGTCTCACGTTCTGGTTCCAAAGACTTCCCTTTGTGCCAAATCACATTTTTTTTGAAATGCTCATACATGCCTCCATGATAGGTACGGTTCTTGCCGTCACTGCATGCAATTGGAAAAAACACCTACCGTCTGTCGAACTTCGTGCAGCCATTTATGAGCAGATGCGCCCTGTCATAACGAGTTCCTTGATCATCATGTATCTCTTTACTGTGCTGCATAAGTTGAATTGGGACTTTCTCAACCCTGCGGTCAGTTGTGCTGTATCGATGCACAAAGAGCTTGCTGCATCAGTGCCCATCATTCCATCAAGCGAATGGACACAGTGGCCGACCATCATCGGGACACTTCTCATTGAGCTTGCCATTCCAATTGGCCTCTGGTGGCGCACGACACGGGTTGCCACTGTCATTCTCGGGCTTCTCTTCCACTGGTTTCTTGCACTTCACCCACATGGAGGCATCTATAGCTTTTCCCACCTGCTCTACGCGCTGTATGCCGTTTTTCTTTTTTCATCTCACGACAATCCATTTCAGATCTGGCAACGAATACCAAGGCTCGGTGTTCTTGCCGCAAAGTTAGCTGCCGTATTCATCTTTGGACTTGCCTGCTTTTTGCAGATTCGTGCATATCGAACTGGTGGCAGTTTTTTTACTGCCAATGCAATTGGGTTTTATGCATGGCTTCTATTCGCTTTATGGTTGACAGCCACATACGCACCGATGCTCCTTAAGTCTGGCTGGCGGAGTGCACAGGAAGCTATGGTTCGCCCATTGCGAATCCTCTGGATATTCCCAGCTCTCGTTTTCTTCAATGGATTCTGTCCGTACCTCAGTCTTAAGACCACAACAGCTTTTTCAATGTTCGCAAACATACGAACCGAAGGAACCGGAAACAATCATCTCTTCATGCATCGGCTGAAACTTTTTGGATACCAGGATGATCTTGTTGAAGTTCTTGGATCGAATGACCGGCAACTGCAACAATACGTGAAGACGAAGGACCTTCTCACCTGGTTCGAACTTCGAAGGATCACCTCTTCCCGGAAGCGGGAAAACCTTTTTGTAGAATACAAGCGGTCGAAAGATCCTGAGGATATTCTTTTCAAAAAGAAAGGTGCGCCGAAAGACGCTGAACTCTTAAAGCCACATCCTTGGTACCTCTCACGATTTCTTGTTTTTCGTCCGATCGGTAGACTCGACAAACCAATGCCGTGCAGACACTAGCATGTCACCATTTAAAAAGACTCATGCCTGAACCTACTTCATCGAAAACAATTGCTCGCAGACATGATCTTGATGCCCTTCGGGCCGTCGCAATGCTTCTTGGCATCGTGCTTCATGGATTAATGCCATTTATGCCCGGGTTATCTGT
>Ga0315321_10000752_pt1 | contig 24626 bp, 20 predicted proteins | sample M180m21515metaG_FD_203464 | JGI IMG/M metagenome (GOLD analysis project Ga0315321, IMG submission 203464) | Ammonia-oxidizing marine archaeal communities from Monterey Bay, California, United States - M1 80m 21515 | ecosystem: Environmental > Aquatic > Marine > Intertidal zone | place: USA...
CCCGCACCCGCCCGAAAGAGGCGTCGACCGGGCCCCCCCAGTCTCCAAAGAGTCCTCCTGCGCCGGCCCAAGCCAGCGATCTGCTCGACTCCGCCAAGCTGACATGGTCTACCGCACCCCCCAATGACACCAATTGTCTCGCTCCACCCTGTCGCACTGTTGCTGCGGGGCAGAACGGGGCTCGTTCCGATTCACTCGCAAAGACCACCCTCTGCGGCCGTTCTGGCTTGCCGCGACATCGACCATAAAGTCGGGCCCACCAATCGAGCTCAGGACGCGGACGGTGCCGTGATCAGCGCCGGCTTCACCTCGGGCGGCAGCCCTTTCAAGAAGCGCAGCAGCAGAGCTGTGTCGATCAAGCCCTCCAGCAAGGCGGTCGCGGTGGTCAGCCCGAAGATCCACTGAGGCTGGTCGTCGGGCACCCCAATCACGAGCAGCACGAGCAGCGTGACGCGGAACACAGACGCCGCGGCAGGAAGGATGGCCCGCCCGGCGGACTGAAGCACGAAGGTGGGCACCAACGACAAGGCCACACACAAGCCAAGCCAGGCCGAGTAGTCGAAGTAAGTCTCTGCGACCGGCAGCCAGCTAGGGTCCTTGATGAAGAGCAGGCCCGCGTAGCTGCTCCCGAAGTACAGCAAGAGGCTGCTGCTCAAGCCATACGCGCAAGCCACGACCAGAACGCCCAGGGCCACGCGCCGCACCCGACTCGATCGACCCGCGCCGAGGTTTTGTCCCACGATGGCGGCGGTGGCGGACCCCAGCGCAACCACCGGCATGAAGCACTGCTGGATCACGCGAAAGCCCCCCCCGGCCGCCGCCGTCCACGCCACTCCATGAGGCTTGACCTTCCACATCACGATGCCGAGCACGCCAGAGATGAGGAAGAACTGGAGTCCCGCGGGCAGGCCCTTGCCCACCAGCTCCGAGATCAGCTTGGGATCGCGACCGGGCGCCACCCAGCAGAGGTCTCGGCCTTCGGGAGCGCGCACAAACCGACGCACGTAGAGCAACAGCGGCAGAGACTGGCTGATGACCGTGGCGAGCGCGGCGCCCTCAATTCCCATTGCGGGGATGGGGCCCAAGCCGAAGATGAGAATGGGATCGAGCACGAGGTTGGTGGCCACCGACCCAACCATGAGGGTGACCGGAGTCACAAAGTCGCCACTTGCCCGCAGCCCATCGCCAAAGGCAATCAACAGCAATTGAATGAAGAAAGTGAGCGCGCAGATGCGGAAATAGGCGAGCCCTTCAGCGAAGGCGACGGGGTCCTCGGTGAAGGTGGCCACGTAGACGTCGGCACTCAGGAAAGCGACCACCGCAGCCACCAGTCCGATTCCTGCGGCCACCATGCTGTACCGAGTGAACACGCGCCGGGCTTCGATGACCTCTTGTCGGCCATACAGCTGGCTCACCCGCGCAAGCAACGTGGTGCCCACCACCTTCGCCATGGCGAGCACCAGGAAAAACGCCTGAAACGACACCGACAGGCCCGCCACAGACGCCTCACCGAGCTGCCGCACATACGCCAGATCGACCAGCGCATAGACGGACTGCAGGCCCATCGCCGCCACGACGGGCAGGGCCAGTGCAAGAACATGGCGGGGAATCGAGCCCGCGGTGAGGTCACGGGCGCGAATGTTCCGCTCCGGTCGCTGAGGTGACCCGCTCCTCTACCGCTCCACACCCGCATCGCACATCGGAAGTCAGTCCACCGTCGCTCGCCAAATTACGTAGGCGCATGTGGTCCAATCTTTCCCTGCAACGCTCCGACATCCGCCTCTGGCTGGGCAGCTGGGCCTTCGTCCAGCTCGCGTCGGCACTGCACCTCTTTGGCGTGCTCAACGCCCCCTTCAATCCAACCGCTTTGATCGTTCCAAACGTGGTGGGCCTGCTGATCGGCGCGTGCCTGGCCTTCATTGCAAGTGGGCGTCGAAAGGAGCGCGCGCTGCGCACCGAGGTGGAGCGTCAAGCCGCTGAAGTGCGTCGCCTCAACGCCGCCCAACGCACCGAAGACCGCACTCGCCAGCTGCGCGCACGGGAACACGAGCTGCTGCAGCCGCAGAAGATGGAGGCCCTCGGACGCCTCGCTGAGGGGGTGGCCCACGACTTCAACAACCTGCTCACCGACATCGTACAGGGATCTGAGCGCATCATCGAGATGGCTGACGACACCGAGGCCACCCGCGAGAGGGCCCGCGAGATCCACGACACAGCACACCGCGCCGCCAAGCTCACCGCCCGCCTGCTGTCGCTCGGCCACGGACGCCGTGAGCCCAAGCCCTTGGTGCCGGTCGACCTGGCAAGCGTGGTGAGCGGACTGCAGCCCCTGATTGTCCGCTTGATGGGCAAACGCTCCATTGTCGCCATCGAGCTGATGCCAGACACCCGCCCCATTCTCGCGGACCGCACCCACCTCGAACAGGTGGTGCTCAATCTCTGCGTCAACGCTCGCGACGCGATGCCCGACGGGGGGACGCTGTCCCTGGGGGTACGCCACATCCACCACGCCGACTTAGCCGACGGCCTCAACCACAACACCACGCACGGTGCTGTACACCTGTGGGTGCACGACAGCGGCTGCGGCATTCAAGCCGACATTCAGGACCAGGTGTTCACCCCACTGTTCACCACCAAGGAAGCAGGCGTGGGCACCGGTCTCGGCCTGAGCATCGTGCAGCGCCTCGTCACACGCGCCCAAGGCACCGTCCGCCTCACCAGCCACGAAGGACAAGGCGCACGCTTCGACGTGTACTGGCCGGCGCTGGGTCCACCGGACCAGATCCCGACTCCCCCCCTGTAGGCAGGCTCACCAAGGGCTGTGGGCTCGACCTTCAGAGCGACTGCACCAACTCATAGACCACGTACAGGCCAACACTCGCCACGATGCCTGCCATGAACAACAGCAGGCAGCCGGTGAACAGGCAGCCCGCGACCATGCCGATGAGCTTCTCTTGGCCCATGGCCTTGGCACGGGTGACAAAGTCGCGCTTGCCATCGGGAAGGAGGGGCCAGGCCCACCGGGGCAGCATGCTCTTGACCTTCCGCCACGCCGCTTTGGTGGCCGCCGACTGCGCATGGTCCACCGCCGCCGACTTCATCGCGTTCTTTGTGGCCGTCATTGGGTCGGGCGGCACGGCTTGAGGTGCCGCAGGCAATGGCGGGGCCGGCGAAGACGACGCGGGCAGGGAGGCCACTGGGGAGGCCTGGAACCGGATGCGCACCCCACACACCTGTCCAGAAGCGTCGAGGAGGGCTTGCGCGGGGTAGGCGCCGTGGGGATGGCCCGCATCGAGCACCACACACGCCCCGCGACGGACCTGCACGATGCCCGCCCGCAACGGACTCGCTTGAATGAGCGCCTCGGCGCTATGGCGCAGATCGTGGGGCTGGTGGACGATGTCGACCGAGACACCACGCGCGACCTGCTGCTCCACCCAGGTCTTCCACTGTGCGAGATGGGGTCCCGGGAGGTCGGTCCAGCCGTAGCGCCCGCCCCCGAGGTCAGGGACCTGCCCTTGCTGAGCGAGGTAGGCCGCATCGCGTCCGCTAAAGCTGAGGTCAGCCTTGCCATCGATACTCTCACCGGGAGCCCAAGCGCCGAGCGCAGCCAGGTCCCCCACGAAGAGGCGCGGTCCGACGGGGAGCTGTCCGAGCGCGGGGCCCGGCTTGGGCTCTGGCGGGGCAGCTACGGTCACAAGGTCGATGTGAATCCAGCCCTTACCGGCTTCTTGACCGCGTACCCACACCGGTCCCCGGGCCGACCACGTCAGCGCGCGCACTCCATCGAAGTCCACCGGCCCCCCGGTGGCGGTAGCGGCCACCTGCCGGGCCAGCGGCCCATGAGCAGCGGTGTTCCAGCGCGAGATGCCGTCACAGTCCACCGCCACAAGGTGACCGGACAGCCCATCGACCTGACCCAGAACGGTAGTGGTGGTGTGCATGAAGACCCGGAAAGTGCAGCGAACGGCATCCTACCGTCAGCGAGCAGAGTCCTGACGTTGATCCCCGCAAAGAGAGAACACTCGCCGCAGCTCGTCGATGCGTCGCCTGCTGCTCTACTGCGGCAGTCCCCAGAGAGCGGCAATGCCAGGATGGAGACTGCCCAGACGCGCACGCACCAGCTCATCTTGGGGAAGTGCGACCGGGTTGGACGGGGCCGGGTGGTCGAGGGCATCGGCCACCGCCAGCACCCCCTGGGCTTCGGCCGACTCTGGCTCCAGGCTCAGGAAGGCGCGGGCATGGTGGCGGGCCCGGACCAGTCGGCGGTGAGGGTCGTGGTGGCGCACGGCGGCCCACTGAAGCCAAGACCGGGCGCTGCGGAGCTCGGCGGCGTGGACCTCCTCGGAACGCAGCTCAGGCAGCACAAGCTCGGGCAGCACAAGCTCGGTACCCGCTTCAGAAGCAGCCAGCATGCCTGCCTCGGACATGCCTGCCAGAACGGCGGCAGCAAGCCTGCGCTGAGCCACCGGTCGGGGGTGGACCCAGTCGTAGTAGAGGGCGTCGCCCGGGGGGGGACCGTCCGCCTGCACAGCCGCTTCGGCGTCGACGACCACCAGACCGCGGTCTTCGGCGAGGGCCCGAAGCGTGTCGTTGACCGCACTGGTGGCCCGGAAGGGCAAGGCATCGAGGTCGACGGCGCGTCGGAGCAGCCCGCCATCCGACCGGTGGGCGGACAGCCGGCGATGCCCAAGCACAAAGGCGATGTCGGCCGAGGTCGGGTGCTCCTCCCACGCCTGCTCCAGCTCGGGAAGCGACTGGGACGCGAGCTCGGCCGAGGCCCCCACAGTGCTCCAATTCGGGTCAAAGCCCGCGAGGTTGGCGGCCTGCGTGGTGATCACAACCGGCACACCAGCGTCTTGGAAGCCTGCGACGACGTCGTCGAGGTTGCTGCGCAGCTGGGAGAGGACCGCCTCGGCGTGAGGTGGACCGCCGTAGGAGGTGGGTCCGTTCCAGCCGGGCGAGGTGTCCGCCCGCTTCTTGAGAACCGAGAAGCGACGCACCAAGGCAACGCGCCAAGTGGACGGCCGGAACTGCTGCGGCACACTCATGAACTCGTTGTGGCCGTCGTAGAGCACCACCCCGGACGCCCCCCAGTCGACGGCAAGTCGGGCCACCAAGCGGGTGTCTGCGGAGTTGCCGCCGTTGATGCCCAGGTTGATGAGCTCGTAGGCATTTGGCCAGCGCGCATCGAGGGTGGACTGCAGCGCGCCGACGAAGCCGTGGCGGGCTTGGTCGAGGTCGTGGGTGCCTTCGGGGCGCTCGGGGTAGCCGAAGGTGGTGGAGCCTCCGAGCACCAGGATGCGGCGAACCCCCGAGGGCGGGACCTTCGAAAACCGCACACTGGCGAAGTTCTGACAGCCGAAGCGCACGTCGTCGCCGAGGTCCTCGACGCGATACCAGCTGTCGGCGACCGGCCATGCAAAGCGGTCCACCCAGACCTCGATGCCGGCGAGACCAAGCACGCCAAACACCACGAGAAACAGAGTGGAGCGGAGGCAAAAGGCACCACAGCCCAGCTCAGGGGGCGGCTCCGCGGCGGGAGGCTCCGTAGGCATCCGAGATTCCAGGCAGGACTACAACAGGGGGTACACGAAGGGACTGATAGCCGGGACGAGCGCCAGAATAGCAAGAATGCCCGCCAACGAGAGCAAAACCACCACAAGCGGAAGGGCCCAGCCCACCCGGTGGGCGAAGAGAGATCGCACGACCCGTACCGATGAGCCCAACACAATGCTCAGGCCAGCACCACGAGGCCGGGTGCCTTCGGACTTGCTCATGGGGACTCCTTCTTCACCAGCAAGTTGTTGATCACGAGGGTGTCGAGCTCGGTGCGCGCGAACACGAGCAGGGCATCCGCAGGGGAAGCCGCCATCGGAAGCTCGCCCTCGCGAAGGGTGGCCGTCAGCAGCGCGGCGAGGCCCACCCGGTCGCCAAATGCACACAAGAGGTGGTGCAGACGGGGCGTATCGCGGGCAGTGCAGACCGTCGGACGCACGGTGCCATCGACGTGGACCGCTTCACACACTTGGTCCAGCACCTCGGGGCGCGGACGTGCAGTGCTCTGCCCCCAGCGATGGAGGATGCCCGGCGGCCCCTCAAGCTCAAGCACCTTGACGGCGCTACCCTCGGCGATGGCAAGGCCACTGTGATGCCAGCTTGGTCGGTCCACCACCCGTTCGTTGAGCCGCATCGCTGCGTCGGCATTGGCGGGCGCACACAGCACCAAGCGGTGGCCCGCACTGTGGGGTCCGAGTCCGAAGCGCCCCTGCACCCAGCCCACCACTCGACCGGCCGCCAGGTCCGCCACAACCACATCGACCAGCGCATCCAGAGCCAAGCCCGGCCGAACCTCCACCCGCACGTTGGGGTCGCTGTCGCAGCCGCGAAGACGAAATCTCGGCCAGTAGCGCGGCTCGACAATGGCCATCATCTCAGCATCGGCGGTCTCATCGTAGGCGCGGCCCACAAAGGGCGACTGGGCCGACCGCTGACGGGGCGGTGCAGACGCCAGCATGGCCGCCCCCACCGCAGCCCCACGCGCACCCACAGCCGGCGGCACGAACACCGTGTCGAAGGGACCGTCGGCATCGAGCCGGGCCACCAGCCGAGGATTGTCGGCGAGCGCACCAGTGAAGCAGAGGCGGGGGGTCGGGGCATGGTGGTGGAGACGACGCGCGAGACCGAGCACGGCCTCCTCAACAAGCACCTGCCAGCTCGCCGCGAGGTCAGCAAAGCGGATGGCCTGGGCATCGGGGGTCGGTGCGGGCCCCTTCTGGGACGACCGGAACGGAAGGGGAACCCGGGTGTCGCGCGGCTCGCCAAACGCCGCCCGGAAGCGGGGCGTGAACGGCGAGGAGTGGGGCTGCTCGGCGATGGCATCGAGTGCGAGCCAGTCGGGCTGCACCCGGTAAGTGCCGTCTGGCTGCAGGGTCACAATTTCCCGCAGAGCCTCGAGCTGAGAGGGGCGTCCGAAGGCGGCCAGGTCGGAGAGCGCACGCACCCCTTCGTAAGGTCGGAAGCCGCAGAACAGAGCCAGGCTGGCCCCCACTAGACCCAGCGAGTGCGGGTATGGAAGCTGCTCGTGAACATCGATTTCAATGCCATCTTCGATGGTTCCAGAGCAGAGGACCGAGCAGCCCCACTCGCCAATAGTATGGGCAATGAGCACCGCGGCCTCATCGAAGGGAGAGGACGCCAGAGCATGGGCGGCGTGGCTGAGGTGGTGGGGGACGAACGACACCTTGTCGGGGTGGACGTCGAGCCGGCGCGAGATGGTGTTGCGCACCCACAGCCGGCCGCTGAGCCACTCGGCCATCGAGCGCACAAACAGTCGCGGAGACCACGGAAAGCCGGTAGCCAGGGTGGTGGTCATCACCCGAGTGAAGCGGCTGTGGGGGTCTTCGTGGAACACGATCCGGTCGAGTGCATGCGCGGGGAGGCCCGCTTCTCGAAGGCAGAACTCGATGGCGAAGCGAGGGAAGTTGGGGTCGTGGGACTGCCGAGTGAAGCGCTCCTCCGCTGCGGCTGCGATGACCTGTCCATCCCGGACAACTGCGGCAGTGGCACCATGCTCATGGGCGGAGAGGCCGAGAACAATCATGTCAGACCCCCGCCAAGTGGGGATTGGCCAGCGCATAGGACTGGGCGATGCGCCAACGACATGGCCACGCCAGTAGTCCACCGAAGACCACATAGAGCAGGGTGAGAACCACGCTCAGGTTGACGTCGCCAAGGTTCTTCGAAAAGCGAAGCCACGCGCCCCAAGCACGACTCAGGCGCACCTTAAACACCCTCTTGCGAATGTCCGACTCGGCGAGCCCCGCCCCCTTCATGATCGCGATGGTAAGCCCAGCGTGACCCTCTTCGTCGGCCTTGGCCTCTTGGAAGACCTTGCGAGCGTCGCCTGGCCCAATGCCAGCCGCATACGAGTCGAATTGGTCAAAGACATCGACCTCACCCACGTGGGCGTAGGCCATGAAGTCCATCAGCGCGTCGCTGCCGCACTCCGCTTCAAACAAGGGCTCTCGCTCGGGAAGCGGTCGAGGGGGAAGCTCGGGCAGTACCTGTCGAGACACGCGGTCGAACTCGACGGAGTGGTGGAGCTCTTCCATGGCGTGCTGAAAGGCCTTGCCACGAAGCACAGGGTCGCGGGCGTGTTCGAGCACGTGGAGGATCTGCCAGGCACTGTCCAGCTCCGTGACCGCAAAGCGCTGCAGTCCGGCGGCGGTGCGTCGACGAGAGCTTCGCCAGAACACCGGCAGGAAGACTCGGATGGCGATTTTGCGAAACAGCATGCGCACGTTGGTAGGGGACCCATCGAGGGCATGCCACCGCAAAGACCACGTGGGAACGCTATTCCTGACCATGCGCAGGTGTCGGCCTGTCTGGGAGCGATGAGACCAGACCGACGGGTTTGCCCCACCTACTCAACCTGCACGACAATCTCCTCATCGACATCCACAGAACCCGACCGCAGACGCACTTCGATGGGCGTGTCTCCACCGGGATGCGACGCGAGCACCGTGAACCGGAAGCCTTGGTCGCTGGTTGCGGACCGACCGGGATTGATGTCGCCAAGCGACTCCGAGCTGTCGGAGAACGTAAGGTGGCTGCTCGACGACGTGAGGTCGACCGACACACCGGCCGCCAGCACGGCGCCAGCGTTGCCCACCGTGAGGTCGAGGTAGTACGCCTCGCCCGGCTCCACACGACCATCGCCATCGCCGGAGATCTCAGTGAGCGAGCTGTCTTCGACCAGCAAAGCCACTCCCGAGCTTCCTTCCACCAGCGAAAAAGAGTCGGAGTAGATGTTTCCGAAGGCGTCTTCCATCGTGAGGAAGAACTCCAGAGTAGCCCCTGATGGGGTGGTCTCCAACAGACGACCCGAGAAGGACTGGGTGCCCGAGTCGCCCGACTCAATCTCCCAGTAGCCCGCGGTGTTGCCGTCGATTTCGAGGTACTCGCTGGAGGTGCTCAGGATGGCGTCGACATCGAGGGCATCGGAGCTACCGATGTTCTCGACGGTGACATCAAGCTGGAAGGACTGCCCGGACGCCAGGGTGCCGTCGCCTGTGGTGACCCGGGCGGCCGATACCTGCAAGTTGACGTTGGGGGCCACGATGGGGACCTGCACCGTGTCGGTCCAGGTGTTGCCGTAGACATCGACGAAGCGCGCCTCAAAGGTGACCGGCGTGCCCGCAGAGACGGCGGGACCGACCCCAATGGAGAGGTCGTGGGAGGTGGCGTCGCCACCGTCAAGGCTCCACAGCGTACCGGACGCACCACTGTCGATCTCGACATCCGCCGACGTGGTCACGATGTCGAAGTCCCCGTCAACGACCTTGTCTTGGCCACTGTTGCTGAGGTGGAGCCGAATGGTGCAGCGCTCACCTGGACTGCACACGCCATCGCTGTTGGAGTCGGAGGTGATCTCCACGCCGTCGATGCCCACCTCCGCCCGAAGCGGCAGCAGGTCGATGGAAAAGGTCTCGGCCAGCACCTTGTCGCCCGCGTCGGTGACGTCGACCTTTAGTGACAGCTCCCCCTGTTCGGCCGCGGCGTCGAGCCACTGGGTACGGAAGCTGATGTCGCAGCCGCTATACATTAGGCCGAGGTCGACCCCCTCGACACTGCACTCAAGCTGCTCGGTCGCCTCGTAGCTGTCATCGAGCAGGGGGCCGGCGAGTGTGGCGACGATGGCGACGTCTTCGAGCCCCAGAGGATCGTCGCTGTTGGCCTCGACCTGCACGCTGAGCTGACCGGATTCCCCTGGGTTGAAGCGGTCATCGCCGCTGCCATCGCTAAGGGGAGCCCAGGTGATGGTGACCGGCGCATCGTTGCCACAGGCCACGAGCGTGAGAATCGGCAAGACGCAGACAAACCGCATGAAACCTCCAGGACCGGCAAGCACTACCAAGGCGGAGACGAGACGTCGACAGAGGTCAGCGTCGCGGAGGAAGCGCCCCCCGAGCCGACCACCCAAGCAGTGCCGCCATCGAGCGCGATCCCGGTGACATCGTTGGACATCAAGCCGCCTTCGCGGTCGCCGCCCAGCTCGCCCGCCGTCGTGGCATGCGTGGCGTCGTAGCCGGTGAGCGAGAGGAAGCTGCCGTCAAACGTGGCCACAACGAACGCACCATCATCCACCACCGCAGGGCCATCAGGGCCACCGAAGGAGATGGTGTACTGGGCCTGCACGCTGTCGGTGCGCAGGAAGGTGAGCGCCCTGCCGCCGGTCGATGCCACCAGCCAGGTGCCGTCGTAGCCGAGGCCGGTCCAGCCGCTGTCGGCCGTGTGCTCTGTGAACGATCCGGCATCGGTGTCGACCTCAAGCAGCGCCCCTGCGGTGGTGAGAATCCACAACCGGTCGCCGCTGGAAACCATGTCGACGGGGTTTTCACCCAGGAGGTCGATGACCGGCGTGACGGAGCCACTGTCGAAATCCACCGTGTAGAGCTGGGAGGTGCTCCAGTCGCCCACCCACAGCTGTCCGTCGTGAAAGGCGAGCCCATGTGGACTGGTGACGTCAAGTCCAAGCCCGAGGCCAATCGAGATGCTGCCGCCGCCATTGTCGCCGCCATTGTCGCCGCTGCCGCTGCCGGACAAGCCGCTGTCGCCGGCCCACTCCAGCAGCTCGGCATCGGTGACCCAGCAGCCGGTCGTGAACAAAGGCACCGCAGCCCACACAAGCATGGAGGGCCACCGCATCAGAAGCGCCCTCCCACCACCAAGCTGGGCGCAGACGACAGCGGGCGCAGGCCCAGGAACACCCCGGAGGCCACCCCCACGCCAATGGCGGCGTAGCCAAGCGCATAGCGGGAGTTGGCTTGGGCCTGCACTGCCGCGGCCCCATCGGCATCCAGCGCGCCCGACTCGACATCGGCCTGGAGCGTGGACTCCAGCGACAGCCCCGACACCAACGCCCACGAGCCGGCCCCCACGCCAAGAGCCGCGCCGGTCCACCCAAGTGCCTTGACAGTGCGCGCCTTGTCGGCCGCAGTGCGCACCTTCGGCGGGGCCTGGGCCGCGAGCCAGCGTTCTGCAGCCCGCATCTCCGGCACCGTGACAGCCTGGACATGGGTGCCCTCGACGTCTTTGACCACCACGCTCACATCCGACCACGCCCGTGCATAGGCCCGCACCGCACGCTCGGCCTCGGGACCGCCCAGTCCCCGCAGATTGGCCAGCGACTCCCACTCTCGGGTCGCTTCACCACGCTCTTGGTCGCGCGCAGCGGTCATCTTCGAGGTGCGCTCCTTGCGGAGCTTTTCGCGCAGTGCCCGCTCTCGGGCCTCCGCGGCGAGTCGATCGCGCTGGGCCGCCTCCAGCTCAGCGATGTCCGAGGACGACAGGCCACCTCCGCCACTCGTCGACACCGCCACAGGCACGACCGCTGCGGGTGCTGCGTGAGCGAGAATATCCAGCTTCGGACCACTCTCACGAACGCCCGCCGCGAGCACAAGATCGGCTCCGGTGAGCGTGGGGGTCTGGGCGCGGCCGGTGGTGGTCTGGAATAGAGCGTCGTCGACGTAGCGCACCGTCTCCTCGGAAGTAACCTTGCCATCAAGGTTTTCGTCGGCCCATCCACGCAGTGCGCCGAGGGCGAGGTAGCTGAATGCGGGGCGGGAGCCATCGGACAGCGCGCCGGCGAACTGGTCCGCACGGGCCGCTGTGAGAACCGTCGCCCCCACCGGCGTGACGAGCTGGGTGGGCACCAGCGGCTGCAGACCTGGGGCCAGCGCATCGCCACCTTCCAGCCTTCCGGAGAAGCAGGCATCCAGCACCAACACGGTCTCCACAGCGGAGTTGTGGGTGCGCAGCGCGGCCAGCAGGTCGCCTCTGGACAGCCCTCGCTCAGCGATGGAGCGCGCGGTGGGGTGGACATCGACGTCGAGCAGAAGCCCCTCGGAGCCTCCTGTCGCGGGCGCGCCGTGGCCGATGAACACGACCCACACGCGGCCATCGTCGCCCACCCGCCGGCCCACCTCAGAGGCGGCAGCGAGGATCTCGGCCTTGGTCGCCTCCTGATCGCGCAGCTCCTTGACCACGGACACCCCGAGGCCTTCGCGCAGCCAAGCGGACCAGGCCGCCCCATTGGCCGCCGCCCCCGCCACGTCGAAGGTGTGGGTGTACTCCTCAATGCTGACTACCAGCGCCGCGTCTTGGGGACGCTGCTGGCCAGAGCGGCGAGGAGGTTCCGACAGATCGGGCCAGCTCGTCGACGAAGCCAGAGCGGCTCCAGCCATCAAGAGCACAGGAAGTGGCATCGACCCTCCAAGTCACCACACTATCCAGTTGCTGCGCGCCTGCTCCATCCGAACGGCGCAGATTCCCGGGGAGACGCAGAGAGCTACAATATCGCTGGGAGGTTCACATGCGAATCGCAATCATCGGCGCCGGAGTCGCCGGACTCACGGCTGCAGAGGCCCTCAAGCGTCGGGGCTACGACGACGTCGTCATTTACGAAGCCAACGACCGGGTCGGCGGAAAAGTCCACACCATGCATGTCGATGGGCTGCCTTTTGAGCTGGGTGCCTACGTCACCTTCGAGAGCGACGATGAGGTGCTAGATCTCATCGAGCGCCATCACATCGAGGTGCGGACCGCGCGTCCTCGGATGGTCCACGACTTCGACAAGCAAGGCAAGATCATCGAGTTTGAGGACTGGCAGGCGAAGAAGTACACCACCGCGCAGACCGCCGCGGCAGCCGCCAAGTACCTGCTGATGTGTGCCAAGCACCGCGAGATCTTCCAGCCGGGCGGCTTCGCCGACGTCGACACCGAGCTGTACATGCGCTCAGACCGCTTCTTCGAAAAGCACAACCTGGGCCCGGTCGCTTGGCTCTACAAGCCCATCATGGCGGGCCTCGGCTACGGCTTCTACTCCGAGACCCCCGCGCTCTACGCCATGCGATTTATCGACCCCGCCAAGCTCGCTGTGTTGGTGCGCACACTGCTCGACCGCGACGCCAGAGTCGACATGGTCACCGCCGGCTTCGCCAAGCTCTGGCAAGCGGTCGCCCAGGACCACGACGTGTGGCTCGACCACCGGGTCACCGCCGTCGAGCGCATCAAGCGGGCTGGCGGCAAGTGGACGGTGCAGGTCACGGCCCGTGGCAACACCCACACCTACGACCGTCTCATCACCACGGTCTCCCATCCCCGCATGGTCGACATCCTCGACGCCGGAAAGAAGGAGAAGACCCTCTACGGCAACTTGGAATTCAATGCCTACGTCACTAGCATCTTTCGCGCAAGGGGCCTGGCCGAGGGCGTCACCGCCTACTTTGGCCAACACAGCACACCCAACACACGCGGTCGGCTGATGATCTACTCGCAGCCCCACGACGACACCGACCTCTACCTGGGTTGGCAGCTCGGCGATGAGTCCAATGCACGCTCGCTGGAACAGATGCTGCGCAAAGACGTGGCACGGGTGGGTGGTGAGGTCACCGAGATGGTCCACCAGGAGTTCTGGCCCGACTACTTCCCGCAGGTGAGCCGCAAGGCGCTCAAGGGAGGCCACTTCCAGCTTCAGGACGAGCTGCAGGGCCGCCGGGCGACCTACTATGCGGGCGCGATGGTGGACTATGAGCTCACGGGGACTGTGGCGGCGTGGGCGCACGAACTGGTGAAGAAGCACTTTCCGCGGGTTCGCAGATGAGTGTTGAGGGTCTACAGCAGGCCGCAGGAACAGCTGCCTGGGCCTCCTGACTCTCCCAGTCCACCGACCGCCAATCCTCAGCCCCACACCTCCCAAGAGCCCGTCCCATGCAGAGCGCCCATCACCGTCCCATCCCCTCGGCCCAACGCAAGGCCGCCATCGCACGCGGTCAGGCCACCGACCATGCCGGCAAGGTCGCGGTCTCCCCCATCGCCGACTTCGACCTCGACCGCACCATCTTCCAGACCCTCGAAGGCTCTCTCGCTCGCTATGTGATGCGCACTCGGGTGGGCAAGGAGGTGCGCTGGCACAGCGGCGCCGAGGGCAAGGTCGACGCCGAGTACGCTGAGCAGGAGGCTCAGGCGCGACTGCCGCCCATCGACCAGCGGCTCCTCGACTTCATGGTGGAGGAGTGCGACTTTGATGTGGAGCACGCCGACGGCAGCTTTCTGGACCACCTGTACTTCTGCTTCGAGTACTCGGCGCGGCACTACCCCCAGCAGTCCCCCATCGTGATGCTGCTGCACTCCATCTTGGGCACCGGCACCAACACCTTCGCGATGACCGCCGACAAGATGGACCAGCTCCAAGCGCTCGTGACCCCCGATGAGTGGGCCCACATCGCGGCCTTTCCGACGGTGCTGCGGCTGCTTTACGCCGGCGACCTGCGTGAGGAGCTGCGCGACCGGATGAACCAGCTCGACCAGCTCACGGGCATCGAGATGCACCGGGTGCTCGACAACGCCCCCATCACGCTGACCGCCGAGCAGCTGTGGGTGAACCTCAACTTCCAGCTCATCCACCTGGTCGACTTCCTGCCGGTGGCGAACTGGACGGCCCATCGCAACGACACGTCGTTCATCCTCTTTCGTGACCTGTTCGACCTGCTGGAGCGCGTGGGCAAGCGTCAGTTCGCGCTCAAGGTGGTGCCGACCACTGGAAAGGCGCGGTTGGAGGGCGAGTCGACGACCCTGGGCGGCTGGCTGACCACTTGGGTGCCGGTGGGCATCTCAGAGACTATGGCGGCCGGCTCAGTGCGACGGTTCTCCGAGCGCGCCAAGCACGACATCTCCTACACGCTGACCTGGCGGTAGGCATCCGCAGGAGGGGCTCACCACCACCCGAGCGCGCCCAGCCAGTCGACCTGCCGCGGGGCTTCGTCGATGGGGAAGCTGTGGGCGCCGTCGTGGAGGCACAAGCGCACCTCATGACCCCCGGCACAGTCGTCGAAGACAGCACATGTGACGCCATCTTCGTCGACCTGCACAGACGACTCTCCGCACTGCGCGGTCGCCCGGAATGCGGCGAGTCCTTCGTCGACGTTGCCTTGGGTCCAAGATCCAAATGAGCGGCCACTCAAGGGCCAGGTGCTGTCGGTGGTGCCGTGGGTATGGCGCACGGAGACCGCGCCCTCGCAGTCGGTGGGCTCGGGGTGCCAGAAGGTGCCGCTGACAGGCATCACCACGGACCAGCGCTGAGGATCGAGGCAGGCCAGCTCGGAGGCCATGCTGCCGCCTTGCGAAAAGCCCGAGGCGGCGATGCGCGTGCGGTCGATGGGCCACTGGTCCGCCACATCGTCGAGCACCTTGCCCAGGAAGGCCACGTCGTCGCGGGTACTTCGGCTGGACTCCGGACTGTTGCGGGTGGCCCAGCTGTTGTCGTCGCCCTCGGGCACCAGCCAGAGCACACCGGCCTTGCTGTAAGGGCCGCCGATGTCGCTGCGCTTGAGGATGACGTCGGGACTTCCGCCGTAGCCATGGGCGGTGAGGATGACGGGCAGCTTGGAGCGACCGTCCCAGTCCTGGGGCTCGATGGCGAAGTAGCGCCCCCCGTCAACACGACAGACATCGTCGTTTCCGCAGGCGCAGCCCGCAGTGAGGGCGAGGGTGAGGGGAAAGAGGCGCTTCATGGGGCCAGGGTAGCCCCATGAGATGGCAGTGGTCGTGCGGGAGGCGCCAAGCGTGGGGTCAAGGACCACACGAGCCATGGAGCGACTCACCGTCCTTGTGGGGAAAGCAGCCGGGGATCGTCGGTCGCAAGGAGCAGGTCGATGCGCGCACGGGCCACACCTCCCGACAGGGTGAGCACAGCCGACTCCCCAGCCAGCACCTCGCGCTGGAGCAAGACGGTGCTGGGCAGATCGAGCTCGCCAGCGAGGTAGCCAGCCTCGATGCTCTCCAGCGCCGCAGTGGCGTCGGAGCTAGGGTCGACCGGCATCCCCCCTTCGAGGGCCTGGGCTTCGTCGACCCGACGGCGGGCGGTCCGGCGCTCGGTCTGCGCACGGGCGACCACCGCACGCTCGGCACCCTGCGCCTGATGGACCTGACCCGTGGCATCGCCGCGACCCGAGTGATTGCGGTTGAACACAGGCAGCGTGACCGACACGGTGGGACCGATGAACGACTGCCCGTCCTCGACCTCCAGCGAAGCGCCGACTCCGATGGGCGGCAGGCTGCTTCGGCGCTGGCGGACCAGCTCGGCCTCCGCCACATTCAGCAGCGCCCGGGCCGCCTGCACATCGGAGCGCGGCACATCGGTGACCGCGCCCGGCTCCGGAGCGGCCGCCTGCGGTTCGTCTGTGAGGGCATCGGCATCCACCGGCTGGCCGACCAGAGTGGCAAGGGCTCGCAGAGACTCGACCTCCGACTCGCGGGCCTGGAGCAGGCGAGCCCCGGCCTGCACCTGCGCCAGGCGGGCCAGACGTACATCGAGCAGCGACGCCTCTCCCGCGCTGTGTTGCAGCTCGACCGCATCGCGGAGACGACCCGCCAGCGCCACGTTTTTATGGGCGATCTCGACCTGACCCGACCGCACGACCGCATCGACGTAGGCCACCCGAGCCTCCGCAGCAGCCGCCAACCGAGCCCGCTTGAGGCGAAGCTCCGAGGCGCTCACCTGGGCGTCCGCGGCATCGCGGGCTGCGGGTCCCTCCCCCGTAAAGGACAGGGGCTGAACCGCCGAGACCCCCGCTCGAGCGCCGTCCAAAGACAGGCCACCCGACACGGTGGGATTGCGGACCAGCACGGCGGTGTCGGCAGCTTGGCCGCGTGCGCGCAGCAGACCGCGCTCCGCAGCCAGCACGGCGGGGTGCAGGTGCGCAGCCGCATCCGCCGCAGCGTCGGGAGACAGCGCGACGGTGTCGGCGAGGGCCGCACCGAAGGGAAGTGCAAGCAGCCAAGCCGCGATGGTCCCCCCCAAGAGCCGACGAAGGAAAGTCATGAAAACAGCCGACAGGACCGCGTCTCAGGGAGCTCAGCGCGCGCAGGCAGACCGCTCGACCCAAGCAAGCGGCGGGGCGTCCGAGCGCCTTCTAGCGGGAGGAGCACCTCAAAGAGCGGCGCAGTCCGATCGCACCGGAGTCTGACGAAGCGGCGAAACATCGCAGCCAGAGTAGCGCGGCGCCGGGGTGCCCCGACAGATCCATGAGGGGTTCCGACGGTACAAGCAGCAGCTAGCTTGCCAACATGCCTGCGCTCGACCTCTTCTCGACCCCCGTCCTCATCGTTCCAGACGCCGTGAGCGCGGCCTTGTGCACTCGCTTGCGCCAGAGCCTCATCACACTGTCCGAGCAACAACCCGGTATCCAACGCAGCAACGCAGGCGGGGGCTGGCACTCCGACACCAACCTGCTCCGTCGCCCCGACATGAACGGACTCGGAGACTTCTTCGCCCGTCAGGCCCGGGAGGCGCTGGCCCAGCTCGCCAGCCGCACCGGTCAGCCCATGCCCCACATCGCGGGAGTGCACGTCCAAGCCTGGGCCATGGTGCTGCCCGACCGCGCTTGGGTGATGCCCCACGACCACGCCGATGCCCATCTCTCCGGTGTGCTCCACCTCGATCACGGCGATGGCTCCAGCGGCAACCTCACGCTCCTCGACCCCCGCAGCTGCCACCTGCCCTGGGCGCCGCTTGACCCCACCACCTTTGAGCTGCCGCCGAGGGTCGGTCAGCTCGTGTGGTTTCCGTCCGGGCTCCAGCACTGGGTCAGCCCCGTCCAGGGCGCCAGCCGGGCCAGTGTCGCCGTCAATGTCCGCTTCGACATCCACCCCGCCCCGGACACTCCAAGATGAAGTCCTACCGATCCAATTCGTTCGCTCAGAACCTCGCACGGACCGCCTCGGGAAGCAGCTCTCGGCGAGGAATGCCATCCCGCTCGGTATGGGAGCTGCCGGCTTCCGCCCCTGGCTCAGCATCGAAAGGACGCAAACCCGACCGAAAGCCTGCGTCCCTCCGCGACGCCATCGAGGCCGCCCTCACCGCCGTATCCGCAGGCCAGCCAGTGCCCCAGGAGTCGATCGCCGCACTGCTGCTCGAGGCGCGCAAGGCACTGACGACAGGGCGTCTCGGAGTCGTGCGAGACCGCCTTGGCGGCGCGGCCACCTCATCGCCAAAGCAAAGGGCGGGTGAAGCGGCCCTCAAAGGCGCACGCGCCGACGCCTTGGCCAGGGCCGAAGCCGACGCTGAGGCCGCCAACGCCGAGCTGAAGGACGGGGAGCGGCCCCACAAGGTCGCCAAGCCCGGCAAGCTCGACAATAGCTACTACCAGGGCTTCGCGGATCTCTGGGAAGCAGTGCGTTCGGAGGCCTCCTTCTCGGAGCGCACAGTGCTGGCGCTCGCAATCGCAGGCCACGACCAGCTCTGGACGTTGTCGGGTGGCGTAAGCGACGACGACATTGTCGACTTCGGAATGACCCGGGCCGCAGACTTCGCCGGAGATGTCGCTCGGGCCGCCCCGCGCTTGGGCGGAGATGGGCTGTGGTACTGCTACATCGAAGGCATCCAGGCCTGCGACCTGGTGAGCGGGCACCTGTACAAGTCCACCCCCGCCCACATCCGGCCCAACCTCGTCGACCGACTCCTGCGAGATGACCCGTCCCGCAAGCGTCTCACCGCCAACATTGACCTGTTGGAGCTGATGATCGGCGACATGTCCTCGACAGACATGGACTACTCGGTGCTGGCGGCCCGCGTGGCCACCCGCGACGTTGGCAAGCTCAGTGCGGACGGGCGCCTTCGCTGGGCGCAGTCCATCACCTTGACAGGGCTGCAGAGCTTCTCCCCGACCGCCCAAGCCAACCTCCTGGCTGTGCTGACCCCCGCAATGATGACCAAAGGCATCACCGACTGGCTCGACGAGCGGGTCAAGGATGCCTCGATGAGCGAGCTGGTGGACCTCTTCGACCGACGGTTCGACATCCAGGTGGGTCCCCGCAATGGCATGAACTTCGATGAGACCGTGCTTCGGCAGCTCTGGCCGGTGCTGGGTCAGCTGCCCGCCAGCGCGGTGGCCAACAATCCGTCCGTCCACCAGCTCCTGCCGCTGGACAACCAATCGTCCTATTCCGAGGGCGGGCACTCCCCGACCTCAAACGACATCTACCTGGGATGGTCGCAGACCTCGTTCGCCACCCAGACCCTCGAAGACGTCCCCAACATCAACGCCCACGACAGCCTGGAAGATATCAACGCGCTCAACCACGCCCTCCGCCACGAGATTGGCCACGCGGTCGATGACAGCAGGAACATCATGCAGTCGAATCGAGGCAGCGCAACTCTGGGCGGCTGGGAGAGCTTCTCCAGCGACGCGGAGCTGGCGGCCGCCATGGTCCGAGACGACCTCAAGAAGGTCAAGAGCCCGGAGCTCGCCAAGGCATTGTCCAGTGGAGAACAAGCGCAGGTCCGCGAGCTTGGCGGCAATGAGATGGACAACGTGGCCAACACTCTCGACCCCGCCTCCCGCTCCTGGTCCGGCGAGCCCACCACTACGGTGGGCGACCACGTGTACCGAAAGGGCTCGGAAGGCTGGCAGCGCTACGATGCCGATGCCCGTGACCGAAAGGTATCCAACTACCAATTCAAGTCGCCGGGAGAGTGGTTCGCCGAAGCCTATGCTGCCTACTTTGCACTCGACACCCCGGGGGCGGGACTCTCGATGGACTCTGCCGCAGCGACGTGGATTCAGAACAACGCTGTTGGCGACTGAGCGTGGATGAGTGCACCCGGTCGATGGGTCCGTCTTGTCGATGGGTCCGTCCTGACGGGCCCGCCCCCCTGCTACACTTCGGGCATGGGCTCCCCTCTCCGACTGCGCATCCTGAGCCTGTCGATGGATGCCACAGCCAATGTGCAGGCCGGCCACACCGCCAAGAACGCCGGGCTCTTCCACTCTCTGAATGTGCGCCACAATGTGGTCGGCAGTGTGTGCCCGAAGGTCTCCCGTACCAGGCTGTGGCGCCACCGCTTGCGGTGCTTTCATCCGGTGCGGCGCAGGTGGCGTCCCCGCGCAGACCTGCACCCCCGCATGTTCGCCGCGCGAAGTCGGGTGGCGGGCGTGGCGCTGCAGCAGTGGGGGGACCGCTTCGATCTCATCCTGCAGCTGCACACCTTGATGGGACCCGGACTGCCGCTCACCGACCGACCCTACGTGCTCCACACCGACAACACCCTGTGCCTGTCCGAGCGCGGCTGGCCGTGGTGGGCGCCCTGGCCGGGCCGACTACGCGATGAGTGGGTCGCAATGGAAGGCGCGGTCTACCGCAAGGCAGCCTTCGTGTTCCCCCGAAGCGAGTGGCTGCGGCGCTCCCTCATCGAAGACTACGGCTGCGACCCGAAGCGGGTCATCCGGGTGGGCGGCGGAGCGAACTTTCGCCTATGCGACCTCGAGGCCAAGCGGTGGGACACCCAGCGGGCCCTGTTCGTGGGCAGGGACTTCGAGCGCAAGGGCGGGCCGGAGCTGTTGGCCGCCTGGCCCAGGGTGCGGCGGGCGCTGCCAGGTGCGGTACTGCAGATTGTCGGCATCCACCGACCGCCTTGCCGACTTCCCGAAGGCGTCGAGTGGCTCGGCGATATCCACAACCGTGCTCGGATGAGGAGCCTGTTTGCGGAGGCCTCGGTCTTTGTGATGCCGTCGCGCTTCGAGCCCTGGGGACATGTGTTCTATGAGGCGATGGGCAGCGGCTTGCCGTGCATCGCGGCGGACGTGTGTGCGATGCCAGAGATTGTGACGTCCGAAGTAGGCGGTGTGGTTCCCCCAGGGGACAAACAGGCACTGACCGACATGCTCATCACTATCTTGGGCAGTCCTGATCGTGCAGAAGCGCTGGGCCGTGCCGGCTGGGCGGCGGTGGAGTCCGGGCACTCGTGGGAAGACGTGGTGGACCGCATGGCACCGTACCTGGAGCGAGCGGTGGGCTGAGGGGGACACAACGGGACGGCCGCTCCGGCAAGACTTGCCGTACTGGCCACAGTTGACGACCCCGAGGGGCAAGCGGTAAAGAGGGGCGGCTGGACAATTCGACCGATTCGCTTGAGTCTTTCGCTCAACCGACGGTCAGGCTGGCGATCCACCATGCCGTCGAAGACGTCGTCCACTTGTGTCCACATCGCCCGGGTCGACCTTGCTCAAGGTCACCGCGACCCGCGAGTATAAGGACACAAGCTGGCGCACAGCCAATCGTCCCTGGGCCTCCCTGAGGGACTCGTGTCCACGCTCTCGGGCCTGCCCGGTCGCTGGAGTGCATGTCCAACCGGAGACCCGATGCCCGCGCACATCGCCCACCACCACCTCTGGCAGAACAGCTGGGGTGACTGGTGCGCTGCCAGGGAGATTGCAAGTCCTGCGACAGGGTGGCCGCTGCAGCTTCCAGAAAAGGACAGCGTGAGCTTTCGGCCCGCCGCTGATCCCATCGACGCTCTCAACCGGTGAGCCTGCCGGACCCCTTCGAGCAAGCGGTGTCGGACCGCTACGCCATGGTGTGCGCGGCCACGGGACACTCCGCGGCGGAGCTTCTGTCTCTCGCGGACCGAACCGACTCACTGTACCAGCGCTTTCCGAGGCGAAAGTCGAGCGGGGGTGTGCGGTGGCTCAGCGCACCCCAGCCTGAGCTCAAGTCGGTGCAGCGGGGAATTCTCGACGGCCTTCTCTACCAGCTTCACCCCCACCCCTGCGCCCACGGCTTCGTGCCCGGACGCTCCATTGTCACCCACGCCCGCCAGCACGTTGGCCAGCGGTGGGTGGTGGGACTCGATCTGGCCCGCTTCTTCGACATGACCACGCAAGCCCAGGCTGCCCGGGTGTTCTCTCAGCTACCGACGGTGACTTCCGACGAGGTGGAGCTCCTCGCACGCTTGTGCAGTCGGGCCGGAGTGCTGCCCCAGGGCGCCCCCACCAGTCCGTGCATTGCCAACCTCGTGTTCACGCCTGCCGACGAGCAGATCCAGGCCCTGGCCACCGCCCATGGCTTGGCGTACTCCCGCTACGCCGACGATCTGGCGCTGTCTGGGCCCGACATTCCAGACGGGTTCATCGACGAGGTGGCCGACATCTGCGGCACACTCGGCTACGAGCTTGTTCCCCACAAGACCCGGCGCCTGGGAAGTGGCACCCGACAGGTGGTGACCGGCTTGGTGGTGAACTCGGGTGTGCGCGCTCCACGAGACACCCACCGACGCCTGCGTGCGGTGCTCCACGACGCTGGACAGCGAGGCATCGACGCCGCCTTGGGCCGAGCCGGCCTCACGCTGGCGAGCCTGGAGGGCAGCATCGGATGGGTGGCCCAGACCCGACCCGAGCAAGCGACGCGCCTGTGGCTGGCACTCGACGCGGTGCTCGATGCGGAAGCTGCTGCCCATGCGGCCAAGCTGGCAGCAATCCCATCTCCGGGTTCAGACGGACCCGCCGCGCATCTCAGCTGACCTCGGAGATTGCTCAGTAGGTCTGCGCAAAGTCGTCGAAGTAGAACACTCCGCCGCCGCCATCGCCCCCCGTGGTGCCAAAGTCGGGAAAGACCGACGCGCGGGTGAAGATGTAGGAGGGGTCGAGGACAGCGGTGCCATCGCTTTGGGAAGCGAAGTCGAACTCGAGCGTCTCCCAGGACTCCGCCATGGTGGTCGTGGCCTCGGTCTCGACAGACTTGGTGGGGTCGGTAGAGTCTTCCACCTTCAGGCGAATCTGAATGCCCGAGCGAGGCGACCAGACATTGAGGGAGAAGGTGGTGTCCGTGGCGGTGATGGCCAGCGCCGGGATGGAGTTGTCGGAGCTGAGCGACAGCGTGCATCCGGCCCAAAGCTCTGCGGAGTCGGACTTCGTGATGCGCGCGACGTTGTTGGTCGAGCTGGTGGGGTCGACCTCGACCGCACAGTCCTCGGCGCCCCCAAAGCCGGAAGTGTAGTACGAGAGCGAGGGGTCGTCGAAGTCCATGACGACGACATCCGCGTCGGTGTCCGCGTCGGTGTCCGCGTCGGTGTCGGCATCGGTGTCCGCGTCGGTGTCCGCGTCGGTGTCCGCATCGGTGTCCGCATCGGTGTCCGCATCGGTGTCCGCATCGGTGTCGGTGTCGGTGTCGGTGTCGGTGTCGGCATCCGTGTCCGCGTCGGCTTCTTCAGTGGCGGCTGAGTCGACATCCTTGCTGCTGCATCCCACCAGCAAAAGGGGAAGGGTGAGCACTGGGACAAGAAGCGAGTGGGGAAAGCGAGCGGTCATGGCGACTCCTTTTATTTGTTTGGTTGGTGAACAAACTAATACAAGCTTCCACGATCTTCAACAAGTGTCAAGAAACGATGTGCCGCACGCTGCTCGTCGAGCGGAGATCCGGCTTGCTCGGAACGCCGCAACCTGCGCACAACCTGCCAAGTCCTTTGTCCAACCCTCCTGTTTCATCCCATGTCGTCGCGCAGATGACCCAAGCCGGCTATGAGCGCGGGCTTTTGCGATGGTTCCCCTCTGGCGACGGGGACCCAGCCCGACCTGGAGAAGACATGACCCCCTCCCCACTCTTCCGACGCGCTGTGGTGCTCCTCACCACCCTCGGAGCGGCCTCTTGCGTCGCAGACCCGGCCTCTTCGGGCCGCATCCTGTACGTGGAGCCGCCCCCCGGTGGCGAGTGGGACGACCCCGACATCATGCCCGTCTCCGGGATGCTCACCTTCACCACCATCCAGGATGCAGTCGACGCCGCCTCTTCGGGCGACACAGTGGCCGTGCCATCGGGCACCTACGTCGAAGATGTCGACATGGCCAGCGGCGTGGCCGTGGTGGGGGCAGGCAGCGACGAGACGCTGATTGTGGGCTCCATCACCTTCACCAACCTCACCAACGCCTCCCTGTCTGATGTGGGCCTCTACGACTCCACCTACATCTCCACCGGCACCGCCTACACCGAGACCGGGATCCACATCGACGGCGGCGACGCCACCATCGAGAACATCGAGGCGTACTACTTCAACTACGCCGTCTACGCCGATGCAGCGGACACCGTCACCATCGATGCCGCCACCTTGGGCGGCAACTGGTACGCGGTCATCGCCGAGGCCACCACCACGCTCGATGTGTCCAACAGCTTTGTGTACTCCAACCCGGCTGGCGGCGTGGCCACCAACACCGGCACCGGCGGAAGCATTGTCCACAACACCTTCGTCGGCAATGGCTTCGGAGGCTCCAGCGCCTACCTCACCGGCGCGGTCTCGCTGGGCACCTCCGGCTCCGAGGTGGTCGCCAACAACATCATGGTGAGCAACTACTACGGGCTCAACTGCTACAGCTGCTCGAGCTCCTGGTCGTACAACCTCGTGTGGGGCAACACCACCGACTACGTCAACGACGCCAGCTCGGTGTCCACCGACCTGTCGGTCGACCCCGAGTTCAACGACGCCGGCGAGGGGGACTACAGCCTCGCCATCACCTCACCATGCATCGACGCTGGCAGCTCCACCCACACGAGCGCCACCGACATCGACGGCGAGGCCCGACCCCAGGGCAGCGGCTACGACATGGGCATGGACGAGGTCGCGTCCACTTCCTACGACCTCATCATCACCGAGGTCATGGCCAACGCGTCCACGGAATCCACGGGCGAGTTCGTGGAGATCTACAACGCCGGCTCCACCACGGTCGACCTCGACGGCCTGGTGCTCACCGACGGTGACGACATCGACATCCTTCAGGCCTACGGCACCAGCGGCA
>Ga0315321_10000754_pt1 | contig 24598 bp, 15 predicted proteins | sample M180m21515metaG_FD_203464 | JGI IMG/M metagenome (GOLD analysis project Ga0315321, IMG submission 203464) | Ammonia-oxidizing marine archaeal communities from Monterey Bay, California, United States - M1 80m 21515 | ecosystem: Environmental > Aquatic > Marine > Intertidal zone | place: USA...
TGGCTCGGCCTTAGGGTCCGCTGCTGGCTCGGCCTTAGGCTCCGCTGCTGGCTCGGCCTTAGGGTCCGCTGCTGGCTCGGCCTTAGGGTCCGCTGCTGGTTGCTCTGGCAACCTCAGCTTTGCACCCTCAACCCTGAGCTTGTAAGCAGCACGCAATTCTTCCTCTGTAAGTTTGCTTATTTCATCAGCCATGAAGTTCTCGGCCGACCCGCTGATGTATTGAAATTTGGCTGAATAGCGACGCCGAAATCCCGGTTCGCTGGACTCTGGATTCGGAAATTTATCTTTTCCGTCGTTGTAGATCTCGGCGACCTCCGCATTGTCAACTTTGAGTGTTTCTGCCTCGTCCATGTAATCACTCACCAGCAGCCCATAAGCATTGGCGGTTGCTTTCTGATTGAGCTTCTTGAAGCTTCGCCAAGTCTGGTCGGGTGTTGTGACGCGCAAACCTGCGTAGCCACGATTGATGAACACTTGCGCCAGCATATGGAGCCTGAGTTGCTCCTTGACCATCGGGAGATTCATCGAGTTGGACGACATTTTTTTCGCGAGGCTGTTGAGTTCAGCCTCCGTGTACAGCCCATCACAAAATCGCTCCAACCAGACAGCGAGGTCACTATCCGAGAGTGAAAAGCCTTTTTTGGTTGCCTGACCAGCGAACACAAACGTGCGGATTGAACCTTCAGTGCTTGGCTCAGGGTTGATGCCAAGGCCGACGATTTCTCCTGTTTGCTCATTTTGTCGGAAACCCGCTGTTTGCGGCACTCTTCCATCTTTGATCGTCCTCTGTGCTAGATCCTGCAGAAAGAACAGTGTGGCCCGGTGTCCTCGTGTGAACCCGTCGACTCTCTCTCGAGTGAGTTTTTGTCCATCGAAAGTCGCCAAGACCTGTTCGTTGCGGGTTCCAGCGTTCTGACGCATGTATTGGTCAAGGACTGGCAGCACAACAAACGCAAACAGCGCTAAACCGGTCAAAAAGACCATCAGTGGTTTCAAATTCCTGCGGAATACTTCGAAAGGACTGTTATTCATGGGAGCGGGCTTTCGGGAGCGACCAATTCCAGCGGTCTTTTGTGCGTTTCGCGGCGACTTTATGGAAACTTCGCTTGGAAGCGAGCAAGTCGAGCGTGAAGCCTAAGGAACTGGATGGAAGCTAAAAATTTCGAGGGTAGTTTGCGAATTTGGGTAACGAAGGTTCGGTGAGTCGCCTTGACAATCAGGCGTCATCAACCAAGTCTCTGGGTAAGGGTTCAAGCACTGCCGCGGCACCTGCCTGCCGTTTTTCACTAATCCAAAATGGAAATTTAGCCGAAAAACGAGCCGACCGGGTATCCTGCAACGTGTTTTACCTGATCTCTGAGAAACCGAAAGCGTATCGCCGCCTGTTTTGAAGGGTCAAGGTGAGATTGACCTTGAGAGAGACTTAACTGGCATTATCGTACCGCTGACTGAAAAATCGGTCTGGCAGAAGCATTGGTAGTCAGCTTAAGTTTTGCAAAACTCCCAGTCCCACCTGAATTCACAACTGTATCCCCACACCTGATTGTTTCGTCTGCATGGCAAAAAGCACCGGCAAGAGCTTGGTGATCGTCGAGTCACCCGCAAAAGCACGCACAATTTCGAAATTTCTCGGCTCGGGATATCAAGTCGAGGCGAGCATCGGTCACGTCCGTGACCTGCCCGCGGGCAAAAAAGAGGTTCCTGAAAAGTTTAAGCAGGAACCGTGGGCCTACTTGGGGGTCAACACGGATGAGGACTTCGCACCGCTTTACATCGTGCCCGACGAGAAAAAAAAGCAGGTAAAAAAATTAAAAGACGCTCTCAAAGGTGCAGACAACCTTTATCTGGCGACCGATGAAGACCGCGAGGGAGAGGCGATTAGTTGGCACTTGCAGGAAATCCTGAAGCCCAAAGTCCCAGTTCATCGGCTTGTTTTCCACGAGATCACGAAGGAGGCGATCAACAATGCATTGGAGGCCACCCGTGAAATTGATGGTCCATTGGTACGAGCACAAGAAACGCGTCGAATCCTGGATCGCCTGTACGGTTTCGACATGTCGAACCTGCTATGGCGGAAAATTGGCAAAAACACGAGTGCTGGACGTGTTCAGAGTGTTGCTGTTCGGCTGACTGTTCAACGCGAACGGCAACGGATCGAATTCTGCAACGCAACCTACTGGGATCTAGAAGCAACCTTCAAAACGGAAAAGAACGAGTCGATGTCGGCCACGCTCTCGACCATAGACGGCCGAAAGCTCCCATCGGGCAAAGATTTCGATTCAACGAATGGAAAGCTGAAAAACACCGAACTTCTGCAACTGGACGAAAAAGAGGCTGCCGCTCTGGCAGCCCGATTGCAGTCAGCCGACTTTCAAGTGACGAAGGTGGAGGTCAAGCCGTTCACCGAGCGTCCACGCCCGCCCTTCACTACAAGTACGCTGCAGCAGGAGGCCAACCGCAAGCTAGGCTTTGGCGCTAAACGCACCATGGATGCGGCTCAAAGGCTGTATGAAAATGGTTACATCACCTACATGCGTACTGACAGCACGACACTGAGCAAGGAGGCGATCGGAGCATCCAGAGATTTGGTGCGGAGCCAGTATGGAAACAACTTCTTGCACCCGGATGTTCGTGTCTACAAAGGCAAAGTCAAAAATGCACAGGAAGCACACGAAGCCATCCGTCCCGCAGGAACGCCGTTTCGTTTGCCTGAGACGGTGCGTGGTGAACTGGGCGACCAGGACCAGTTCCGACTATTCGACCTGATTTGGAAGCGAACCATCGCTTGCCAGATGGCCGATGCGAAAAAACAACGTGTCAGTATCACCATCGAAGGCGGCGGCACCACGTTCACCGCTTCGGGAACAAGCATCGTTTTCGAGGGTTTCCTGAGAGCCTATGTCGAAGGCAGCGATAACCCTGAAGCGGAACTTGCAAACCGTGAGAAGATTCTGCCAAACGTTACCGAACAGGATCCGCTGACTGCACAAGCACTTGACCCGAAAAGCCACACCACTCAACCACCCGCCAGGTTCACAGAAGCAACCCTGACTCGTACGCTCGAGGAAAAAGGCATCGGACGTCCAAGTACGTATGCCTCGATCATTGGAACGATCACCGACGAGAGACGAAACTACATCGTCAAAAAGGGCACGGCACTCGTGCCAACATGGCGTGCATTCAGCGTCACGCGTTTAATGGAAGATCACTTTGGACCGCTGGTCGATTACGAGTTCACGGCCGAATTGGAAGACTTTCTTGATTCCATCAGCCGTGACGAAGTGGGACGGGAAGAGTACCTGAAAAAGTTTTATTTTGGTGACGCTTCCTCCGACAGACATAACGTTGGTTTGAAGTCGCGACTGGCCGAGAAACTTGAAGCCATCGACCCCAAAGTTTCCGCTCGCTTTCTTTTGGGTGTTCCCGAGGGCGGTGAGCATCGCGAAGAGGTGTTTGTACGAGTCGGTAAATACGGCCCTTACATCGAACAGGGCGAGCGAACTGCATCAATCCCAGATGGCATGCCACCTGATGAAATGGATCTAGAGAAGGCGATGGAATTGCTGGTATCCAGCGAAGTCGTCGAAGAGCCGATCGGAACCCATCCCGAAACTGGAAAGCCGATCTACCTCAAAGTCGGACGCTTTGGGCCGTACATTCAGTTGGGCGAACCCGATGACGAAGAAAAGCGAAACCAAGGCTTGCTGCAAGGGATGGAAGTCGGTGATGTCACCGTTGAACTCGCTTGCAAATTGCTGGAACTGCCCCGCACACTCGGTGACTACCCTGAAAACGGACAACCGATTCAAGCGTTCGACGGTCGCTATGGACCGTATGTGAAATGCGAAAAGGAAACTCGGTCCCTGCCCGCAGGAGTTTCGCCACTGCAAGTGACACTAGAAGAGGCGATCGCTCTGCTGAAAGAACCCAAAAAGCGAGGCCGTGGTACGCCGAAAGAACCACTCCGCCTTTACGAGCAACCCTCGCCCGTTACGGAAAAGGAGGTCAAAATCCTAGATGGGAGATTCGGCCCCTACGTCACCGACGGTGAAACGAACGCTTCCCTCCGAAAGGGCATGGACCCGAAAGAGATGAAGTTCGAAGCAGCTTTGGATCTACTCGCCGAACGTGCCGCGAAAGGACCCTCGAAACGCAAGAAGAAAGCGAAAAAGAAAAAGGCTGCAAAAAAGAAGGCGACCAAGAAAAAAGCAACCAAAAAGAAAGCCAAGAAGAAGGGCGTTCCGAAAAAGAAGTCGTGAAACGAAGGTCGACTCGAGCCGATGCCAGCTAAGCGAGGACACGCATGGTACCAGCTTTGGTGGCTGCCTAGCGCCAGGTGCCACAGTGTCTCCAGGCTCGGTGTCTCCAATTGAGCCCAATTTGCTTTGTGGCCAATACGGCCGATAGATGGGCGGCAACTTACGCCCAAGAGTCTGGGCGGCAACTTACGCCCAAGAACCACCACGCTCCGAACCTCATTGAAAACGCGTCGAAACAGCTCTTCAGGCAAAACTTTTCAGCGGTCGAATTGACCTGCGCGTGACTCTTTTTACGTCAGATGCATGTGTGAGACAGCAGCATTCGCGGTAGAGCCCGACTTTCCTTCGACTTTCCTTCGACTTTCCTTCGACTTTCCTTCGCGTTTTCTTCGCGGGATCTCTCAATGGCGTGATTGTGGGACGATTGACCTCACACAGTGAAGCCGAACATCATCACGCTCCAAGTGTGTGGCTTAAGCCAATTTTCCCTTCCGGAAAAGCCAAGATACCCTCAGAACATCGGTGACCCGCAGGGAAGACGGGCACGTTCCAAAACCACTCAGTCGATGCGAATCCACGCGTTTAGGTCGCCGCAAGCTGATGACAGCGGTCCGAGGCAGTCATTTCCGCCGGTTTTACCCAAAATATGCGAGAATCACACCACAACGGGGTTCCACCTGACGGGAACCCCCATCACAATTTGCGAGCAACTTACCAAACCAGCTCAGGAGCAGAAAAACGATGGCAGGAATCGAACGCGTCAGGGAAATTCGTCGTCTCAGAACCCGACGAAAGAAAACAGCCAAACTGATCGCTCGAGCCAAGGCAGGGACCATGGACAAAGCGGAAGCAGCAAGAAAGCTGCGCCGGCTGACCCCAGGCGCTGACATCATCATCGCCCGTGAAGGCTTGGCCTAGGCCTGCAAGCTTGGCATCAACGCAAACCCGTGGCATCAGCTTGATCCTAAACGTGGGCTCACAGGCTCATCCACCGCTTTCGTTGAACATCGATCCCAAGCCGCAGATCTGAATGATTCATGAGGGTAAACGCAGCCATTTCTGCAGTTCCCCATGGCTTGCATTTTGCTTCAGCCGCTGCAGCGGTGCAGTTTGCCTGCTGTTGAAGCAAGGTCGGCTTCGAACGGTACACCGGCATCGCTTCTTCCCAAACACAGCGAAACTCTCGTTCTGTGCCAACAAGAAGACCGAAACGAAGCCCGCTGACACAATGCATGAGGCGTGAATTCGATGAAGCCGTCAGGGCCTTAGAGGCACAGTTTTAGAAGCATGGTGTCTGAAAAGCAGCACGGCAACCCGTGCTACAGAGTCGGGCACAGTAACTGCGTCGGGGCACAGAGTCTGGCTGCGTGACACATGCATGGCCGGGCGTTCTCGAGGTGTCAGTTGCTCTCGGTTCCCGGGCAGGCAAGCGATGAACAGCGGGCAATGACGCTAGTTAGTCTACCCAACCTGTTCAAATCGGGACGTTTCCCGCTGATGGTTTACTGGTCTCGCCTGAACCCTGCACCACTCAATAAGATGCCGAAGCAAGCGAGCCCTAGAAGTGAATGATTGGTTGCCGAGTAGACAAACAATGAAAATAAACCGAGAATTAGCACTTCGGACTTACGAACCACCCAAAAAGTGAAGCCGTATCCGAAGCTTGAGGAAGTGGTCGCGGGCAAGCCCCGCGTCATCGGGTCAAATTTTTTAATTGCAGCGTTGATTCACATCGGACCGTATTGATGAGTACTCCCGAAGAGAACGAACAGAAAAACTCCGGCTCCAAAACTGCCAAGGCGGGGAACCGTAGGCCAATGATCGAAGCGATCGGCCTGAGTAAGTTTTACGGTCCTTTCGCGGCAGCACGAGAGGTGAGTTTTTCGGTAAGCGAAGGCGAATTGGTAGCTTTTCTAGGTCCGAACGGCGCGGGCAAGAGCACGACGATGAAAATGCTCACCGGTTACATCGCGGCTAGCGAGGGCGAGGCTCGCATCGCCGGTCACAACATGATGGAAGACCGCATTGCAGGGAGTCGCCGTTTGGGATACTTGCCCGAGAACGGCCCGCTGTATCCTGAGATGACGCCCATGTCCATGCTCGACTTTTTCGCGGAAGCAAGGGGCATCCCGGCGTCAAAGAAACGCGACCATATCGATCGAGCGATCGACATCTGCGATCTGTCCTCTGTCATCTACAAACCCATCAGCAAACTCTCCAAGGGTTTCAAACAGCGTGTGGGCATGAGCCAAGCACTGTTGCATGACCCCGACGTTCTGATTCTTGACGAGCCAACCGCGGGTCTCGACCCGAATCAAATCAGGGGCGTGCGTGACACCATGCGGCGACTCGCTGAGACCAAAACCATTCTCTTGAGTACGCATATTCTTCAGGAAGTGGAAGCCATGGCGAACCGAGTCGTGATGATCAATGAGGGCCGACTGGTTTACGAGGGCGATGTTGACACCCTTCGCAAAACGGGCAGTGGAGACTTGGATGAAGCGTTCCACACGTTGACTCACGCCGACACCGTCTGAAACACCTGAAGCGAATCTGGTTTCCAGGGCCATTTGCCCGCGAAACATTTCTTCGGCAACTATCAATTTCACATTTTTCTGCAACAGATCCATCATGTCTAACGTCGCAACGGCTCTGCTTAGCCTGTTATTTTATGACATCGTATTTCTGCTGGTCCTGCTGGCCGTTGTGGCCCTGCTCTCAGCAACCAAGCGGGCTGCCTTCGCGGTGATGAAACGCAATTTCACGGGGTATTTTAGTAACCCGACTGGCTATGTGTTTCTGTGCATCTTTGTTTTCCTGACATCGCTTGCTGCGTTTTGGCCCTACGAGTTTTTCAACCAGAACTTGGCAACGCTGGATCAACTGAACTTCTGGTATCCGTTGATCATGTTGATCTTCATTCCAGCGATCACCATGAGCATCTGGTCCGAGGAGAAACGCCAAGGCACGGATGAGCTGTTGCTGACCCTGCCTGCGGACGATTTCGACATCGTGATTGGCAAGTACATGTCAGCCGCTGCGATTTTCACCGCATCGCTTTTGTTTAGCCAGCTCAGTACTTTTGGGACATTGGCCATTCTGACCGAAGGCGGCTTGGACATTGGATTGATTTTCAGCAGCTACATCGGCTACTGGTTTGTTGGGCTTTCGATGCTCGCGATTGGCATGGTGGCATCATTCCTGACGGGCAACTTGACTGTCGGTTTCATCCTGGGTGCATTATTCAACGCTCCGCTGGCTTTCGCTTCTCTGGCTGAATCGTTCAGTCCCAACCGTGCCGTGGCGTCATTGATATCCGGTGCTGGCATCGCTCGACCTTTCGACGACTTCGGCCGCGGCGTGATCAGCAGTTCCTCGATTGTCTACTTTTGCTTCGTCGCAGCCATCGCGTTGTACACCTGCATGGTGTTGATCGGCCGCCGACACTGGACTGGTGGCAAAGATGGCAACACGATGGCGTGGCAGTATTTGGTCCGAATCGGGGCATTGATTGCCATCACCACAAGTTGTGTGATCCTGGTCCGCAACTGGGACTTTGTCAGGCAGGATTTGACGGAGGGGCAAGTCAGCTCTCTCGCACCTGCGACCAAGCAACTCATCCGCGAGCTTGATGGTGACCGGCCTGTCGTCATTGATGCGTTTATCAGTAAAGACATTCCGGAAGTCTATGCACGAACGCGATATGAGTTGATCAACCTATTGAAGGAATTCCGTAGCGAAGCAGCAAAGCGGAACCGCACCATCGAGGTCAATCTTTACGATGACATTGAGCTATTCAGTGATGACGCTGCTCTCGCGGCCGAGCGTTTCGGAATCCAGCCGGTTAGCCGCATGGTGCGAGAAAAGGGCACTGCACAGCAGAAACAGCTGATCATGGGAGCAGCGTTCAAATCGGGGCTCGAAAAAGTCACCGTGCCCATTTTTGAATACGGTATCCCCGTTGAATATGAGCTGGTCCGATCCATCAACACGGTGGCATCCGGCAAACGAAAACGGATCGGCGTGGTCGCAACCGACGCACGCTTAATGGGCGGCACCGTCATGCAAGGCATGTCAATGCAGCAGGTCAGCCGACATCTGCTCATCGATGAACTGGCCAAGCAATACGAGGTGGAAGAGGTCGATCTCAATTCACCCGTGACTCGCGGCTTGTATGACGCAATGATTGCCGTTCAACCCTCATCATTAGAACCTGCCCAGTTCGATCGTTTGGTACAAGCGGTTGAGGCAGGTGTACCTGTGGCGATCTTCGAAGATCCTGCTCCTGTCGGAACTGGATACATCACACCAACCAGCGCACCTAAGCAAGCACCTGGTGGAATGTTTGGCGGCGGCGGGCCTGCCCCCAAAGGTGATATTCGAAAGCTTTGGGATTTACTTGAAATCAATGTGCCCGGGCAATCGAACGCCCAGGGGATGTACACACCTGATCTGGTCTGGCAGTCCCACATGCCCTACGAAGTTCTAAAAGATAGTGCGAACGAACTTTGGATTTTTGTCGACGAGGCCAACCCGAGCGTCACAGAACCTGGCCGCTCGCTAAGCAAAGACAGCATCATCACAGCCGGCATGAAAGAAGTGCTCGCCATCGTCCCCGGTGCTGTGGAAGCGAAACCCGACTCAAAATTAACGCACATCCCCCTGCTCCGTACCGGAACCGAAAGTGGATTGATCAATGGTAATCGAATGCGGGAACTGATGACCGGTGGTGCCACGTTTGCTGAGGTCGTTACCGGCACCCGGCCTGAACTGCCCATCGCGATGGCGATTGAGGGTAAAGAAGCAGTGGAAGGCAAAGAAAAATCGATCAAAGCGGTCTACGTCTCAGACGCGGACCTGATGCTTCCCGAGTTCTCCATGATTCGAGCTGACCCCGATACGTTAACCGAGGCACGCTTCCAATTTCAAAACGTAACGTTCGTCCTGAACTGCATCGACTGGCTGACTGATGAAACTCACTTTATCGAAGTGCGGAAACACGAGCCAATCTTTGCCAGCCTGCGAATGATTGACGCCCGAAAAGATGAAGCACGCCGTAAGGTGATGAACGAAAGCAAGGCGTACCAGACCGAGTACGACACGACGATGCGAGAAGCTCAGGAGTCGATGGATCAGCAACTCCAGAAACTCCGCGAAGAGGTCGAAGGCCTTCAAAAGCAAAGCGTGGACGGTAAGGTTCCACGAGCCGAGTTGAACGCCAAACTGCAACGTTTCCAAACACTGCAGGAACGAGAGCAGCGAAAACTCGATGTGAAACGCACAAAGTCTGAGCTCGATCGCGAGTATAAGATCAGTGAGATTGAGCGCAGCGCTGCGGAAGATGTTACAAAAATACAAAATCAGGTGAAGGTGTGGGCAGTTGCCCTGCCCTGCATCCCACCACTCTGCGTTGGCGTGATCGTATTTGCCTCCCGGCGTCTACGTGAGCGTGAAAATATCAGCAAAAGCCGTTTGAAATAGAGAGACAAGTTCCGTGACTGAAGTCATCAAAACTTTGATTTTTGCGGGTGTCGCTATCGCCATCAGCCTGGTTGCCGCATTTGTTTCATGGCCAAGAGCCACGGAACAGACGGAGTCCCGTGTAGGGACCGCGTTGTTCGAGCAATTTACAGACCCGCTTGCAGCGTCCAGCATGAAAATCGTTACCTTCGACGATGAAACCGGGCAGCTAAGTGCGTTTGAAGTGCGCCGAGATCCTGAAACCGAGGAGTGGACGATTCCATCGAGAGATGGATATCCCGCAGATGCACTGGAGCATATGAAAAATGCCGCCAATGCATTTGTTGCTCTCAAGGTGCTGGATACCCAGACAGACAAGGCAGAGGACCATGATGATTTGGGTGTAGCAGAACCGAAACTTGAAGAACTGGAAGTTGGCGACGAGGGCGTCGGACGCCTCGTCACTCTCAAGGACGGCAAGCAGGAAACGATCGCTGAACTGATCATCGGTGACGTCCCCAAAGATGACCCATCGCAACGTTACGTCCGCATTCCGGGCCAAGATCCTGTGTACGTGGTGCGTTTTGATGACAGCCCACTGACCACCGCGTTTCGCGAATGGATCGACAATGACCTTCTGAAGCTCAGCAGCATTGAACTGTCCAGTTTGGAAATACTCGACTACAACGCCTCGCTCGCGATGGGCGGCAAGATCAGCCTCACAAGGAACTACACCGCAGACGTCGGACTGGACGGCACGGAGTGGAAGCTCAACAGCCTGATGGATTACGATCCAAGTCGGCCCGGTGCGGCTCCCGTGGCCGCCGATCTCGCTTCGCTCGCGCCCCTGAACAAAGCAAAATTGGATGAACTGAAAACCGCGCTAGACGATTTGCAGATCGCAGATGTCGTGCGGAAACCAGATGGAATGAGCGATACGCTGCGTGCGGACCAGAACCTGCTGACAGACAAGGAAGCAGTGAACTCACTCGCACAGCGTGGTTTTTACCCTGTTCCGTCGGGCCCTAACGGCGAGATCGAAATCCTATCAGCGAATGGGGAATTGGATGTCACCCTGAATACAGGTGTTAAATACGTCCTCCGATTTGGGAATATCTCCGGTGTCGAGGATAGCAACGCCGACAGCGAGGCAGGAGTCAACCGATATCTACTCGTCACAACCAAGGTCGATGAGACGCAATTTCCAGTGCCAGAGCTGCAAACCGTTCCAAAGACAGTGGACGAGATGAAGGCAAAGATGGCTCCTCCAACTCCTCCACAGCAAGATCCGCCGACGGGGGACGTCAAGGACAATCCTGAGGGGAGTGCGTCAGACTCTGACCCTCCCAAAGAAAAGGAAGCGTCGACTGAGGAGAAAGCGGCAACATCCCAACCTGCAGGGGAAGCTCCCAATGCAGCCCCGAACCCCACGGATACCCCGAAACCGAACGCCGAGTCGACACCCGAAGGTGATGTCGCACCAGAAGCCGAAGCACCAGAAGCCGAAGCACCAGCAGCGGTGGATTCCAAGCCAAAACCGTCTGACGAATTAACTGACCAAACTGAGAAATCCGATACTCCCAGCGGAGTCTCAGAGTCGAGCGGTGGTGGTGAAGCCACGGGAACCGGACAAGCACAGCAGGAAGCAGCGACTGCCCCCGCGGCCAGCGCGGATAAGCCAGCTGAACTAACCGAACCCACGACGGAAGAAGACGTCGTTCCCGCTGCCGCAACGGACGACAACAGTAAGGCAGACGCCACAACCGCAACTCCACCCGGAAATGAACCTGCGACCAGCGACGCAGCATCGCCTGCGGATAATGCAGGAGCCAAAGCAGACACGGAAGAGTTGACGGAAGAAGAATGGCAAGAAATGCTTGAAGCTGAGCAAGAAAAAGTAATCAAGCAGAACCAACGTCTGATGGACGAACGAAAAGATCGCCGTGAAGATGCCCAACGACGAGTTCGTGATTTGAATGCGAGATTCGCTGACTGGTACTATGTGATCCCCGAAGCAACCTACTCCAAATTACGTTTCAAGCGTGCGGACCTATTCGAGCAACCTGCTGGCGTTGGGCAGCCCCAAGCACCTGGGATTCCAGGTCTGCCTGGCGGCCTTCCCCAGTTCAACTTTCCGGGTGCACCCGGAAATTGATTTAGAACAGAAGTCAGCAATCCACCATCGCCTCAAGTCTTAGATGATTTGGATTCCTGTGGGGCGCCGGGCTGACAGCATCAGACCGTCGGCCTGCACGCGTTGCTTGAAGGCTGCATTCCGATGGTGAGCTTCAACCTGCCCCCAGCACATAGTGCTGCAGCAGTCGCCCTGCAGCAGTCGCTTGCTCTAGCGACGCGGTCAAGACATGCGGTCAAGACATATCGAAGATTCTGCCGGAATCACAGGTTTTGGTCACCGGCGTTTATGATCCGGCAGCCTTTGCACCACGCTTCATGTCCAACGCACTCTGAATGAACCGAGCTAGACGCCCGACGGTGGGCATCAGCCACACAATCGCGAATGCAGACAAAAAAGCAAGAAACAGGTGCATCCAACTTTCATCAAAGTAGACCAAAACCAGGTTGATCGTCGCGGTGGTAAAAAAAAAGGCCTGACTCTTATGCGTTGCGGACGTGAAAGCTAACAAAAGTGTTTCTAATGGTTCCGTGAGCGGCTGATCCGTGCGAATGGGAAGCGTGGGCGAGTCATTGCTGGCTTGATAAGCATCAAGAGCTTTTCGGAATTTTACTTTCACCGTCAGGAACATGTAGATGACGGACACCAACAGGGGCAGAAGCCCACCTGCCACCATCGCCGCGGTTCCGGATGCATTGATGGCCTCTCGCTGCTCATTGTCTGCAAGCATGAGAAACAAAGAAACACAAGCGACAACAAAAATGGCCTGTGCAAGCAAAACCGTCAGGATTTGGCTATATCTCGCAAGCCACGCCACGCTCCTTGTGCGTCCTGTGTTCGGTGCAGCATCATCTTCTGTCATTTCAGCTTTGTCTCCTAACTGAACACTACATTCAAGGTCCGAGTTCAGCGTTTCAGGTTCCGCTTCCTCACCTTCAGCCCTTGCTTCTAGACCCAAAAATCAGGAACATCATTGGGCTACACTCTCCAACCACGCAGCCTCTCACCATGAGGACCTCAGCTCATTTCGGCTCACACCGAAGTGGAATTCCCGTCCCAGGGCGTATGATTCAGAAGTTTAGTTTTCTTGAAGCAGAATAACAACTCACGCGGCCACGGCTGTTTGGAGGGCAGCATTTTAAATGCAAACTCAATCCCGCCCAAAGTTTCGAGACCCCACTTCTGTTGAGCCAGTTTTACGGCAGCGAGCTATCTCGGAGTACTCGAAGCCTCGCAGCGTCTTTCGTTTACCAGCAGAACACAGCCACGAACTAAAGACGCGGTAGCGACAAACGCTGAGAGCAGCATCCCCGCGAAACAAACTTCGAGGTTGGAGAGATTTTGCGTCGAGATACCGGAGGCCATTTCTGCAGGATTCAAAATTGAATCGACGCCCTTTGCCCACTGCTCACCAGCAACAACAAAGCCCATTGCCGCACAGAGCATTGACCAACCACAAAAAGCAAAGGCTCTTCGCAGGGCGACACGAGCGTGCCCCATTGTTGTCGGATTAGATTGAGGCGGACAGGCGTCCATCAGTTTCACCTTTGGTCACTAATTCCATGCAACGCCCCCACGCATAAAAACAGCATCGCACACACTTGTGGACTTAAGAAGCCTAGGCTGCGGTTTCGCGCAATGTCGCCCAAGTGGAACAAAAAATCCGAAAAAGGAAGTGATTCCGCCCTTATCGGCTAACCACGCCCAGACAACGTTTCAAAAGCAGACCCTTCGCGTACCGTCCGCCTCACCACCCGCCACTGCCAGCATTAATTTTGCACAGGCCGAGCAAGCAGCAGATTACTACCGAACTGAAATGCCAGAAGAGCAAAGGCAAAGTAGCGGAAACTCGCGTCCACCGGCAACAACGTGTCTTCCGAAATACTAAACAGTACTCCAACCACCGGGATCAATCCAATCACGATTGTGATTGCTCCCAACCCGAGACGACGCTTGGGGTCGTCAACACTGAAGGTTCCGGCGATTGGGATTGCCATCCCCAGCCAATAAACTGCAGCCAACACGCCCAACCAGATATCAGCTTGAAAGAACCCAAGAGCCAACGAAAAAACAGAGAGCAACAGACATGGCGCAATCAAGTTGGACGCCCATGTTTGAGAGCGGTTCAACAGATGCTGGCCAAACGGATGAAATCGCAGAAAGGTATTGAACAAAGGGTTCGCAATCCAGGTCAGCACCACAAACATCACATAAAACCCAATGATCGGAAACACAATGGGCTGAAGAACGGGGTACTGATCTGCCACCTGCGACAGAACCTGCACGAGCGCCCATGCACCAAAGATCAACAAGAACGCCGCCTTCCCGTTGATCCGACTGAGTATGACATAAAACTTATGCACCATCCGAAACAGGAAGCTGCGATTATTGAGCGCGGTGATCAATCCCATTCGCGCCATATCATTTTCGGGATCAAGCCGAAGTGCTTCACGAAAAGCAAGTTGCGCTTCCTTGTAGTTCCCTGACTGCAACAGCGTATAGCCATGCGACGCATGAGCGATGGGATCCTGGGGATCCTGTTTGAGCCGGTCTGTCGACGCTTTGACCGCCTCAGAATCACGTCCCAACCTCTCGAGCGTGATGGCCCTTAAACTACTGCAATCTCCGTGTTCGGGATCAATGGCTAAGCCTTGATTCAAGATAGCCAAGGCATCCTCGTACCGCTTGCGTCCAACGAGTGCTCGCGCCAGGAGAGCAAATGCATCCGCATCATACGGATCCAGATTCAGCGAGGTTTGGATCGCTGCTTCTGCCTCATCGAAACGGTTCCGCTGCAGAAAGCACGTTGCCAACGCATAATGGCAAAGTGATTCGTCAGGCGCCACGGCAACCGCGCGTTGAGCGGTGTCAGTCGCTTCCGTCTTCCTCTGGTTGTCGTGAAGGATGCACAACGACAGTAAAGCCAACGAGACACCGTCATTGGGCTCGTCCGCAAGTAAACCTCGCAACTCACGCTCGGCCAACTCATACCGACGGTGCGCCAGCAGCAACTGAGCTTGTTCGTACCTGTTATTCATCGCTTGATCTTGAGGTACTCGAGTATTTCGTCATACAGGCCGCCCTCATTCGCATACAGTGCATGGTTCCTTGCGGCTGAAAACCACTCGCGTGTTGTTGGTCTGACCTGCTTGGCAGCTTTCAAAAGATCTTTCGTGTTGATCGGCTTGGGCATCCCCAGTTTGACGGCTTCATGCAATTTTACTTCCACCGCCCTCTCAACCACAGCTTGCAAATCCGCCCCCGAGTAATCAGCCGTTTTGGATGCAATCTTCCGCGTATCCACTTGGTCAGTCGGTTTCCCGTTGAGCTGCAAGTCCAGTATTTCCTGACGCGCCTGCTGGTCCGGTGGCGGCACAAAAATCACCCGATCAAAGCGTCCGGGTCGCCTGAATGCGGTGTCCAAATGCCAAGGCGTATTGGTTGCAGCCAGACACAGAACCCCCTCATTGTCGTGGTCGACACCATCCAATTCGGAAAGGAACTGGTTGATCAAATGCCGCCCAGCTGTTCGCTTCATATCAGCTCGACTCGCCCCCAAGGCGTCCACCTCATCGAAGAACAAGACACAAGGTGTGCTTTCCCTTGCCTTCTGAAAGACCGCACTGAGGTTTTTTTCACTGCTCCCGAGCCACATCGAAAGAACATCACTGATTCCCACCGAGAAAAACGTGGAACTGACCTCACCCGCCGTCGCACGAGCGAGGTGAGTTTTGCCACACCCCGGCGGACCATACAACAGGATTCCCCCCCCTACTTTCTTTCCATAAGCGGCATACATGTCGGCGTGCTGTAACGGATAGATAATCTTGACCCGTATCTCATCCTTGACACCCTCCATGCCGCCTACCGAATCAAAACCTTGTTCAGGCCGTTCGCTCTGCAAGCTTAAAGATTCATCGTCATCTTCCTGATCAACATGATCTGCAAATTCTGGCATTGCATCTCGGAAATCAGGAACACCACCCACGTCCTCGTCACCGAAATTTTCAATCCCCAGCAGGCTTGCAAGGTCGTTGTCGGCGACATCTTCATCGCGTTCCACGGCCTCACGATAAGTAGAGACCGCAGCCCGAATATCCCCGGTACGCTGCAAAAGCCTCGCGTGCATGACCATTGCGCGTGGGTCCGCATCCTTCCCCACCGCCAAAGTTTCAACGATCGCAAGAGCATGAGAATCCTTGCCTTGGCGAAAGTAAATATCAGCCAGCGTCAACTGCAACACAACGCTACCTCGGTGTTGCTGCAATGCAACGCGGGCGGCCTGCTCGGCCTCGTCATAACGCAACAACTTAACCAGAAGTTTGATCAATTGGTGCACTAATGCCTCATTCTCCGGAGACACACTCACTGCAGTGCGGAGCGCTTCAATGGCGGCATCATTGGGATCATTCACTGCTATTGTTCCTCCGCCAAGTTTATCAATTCGTCGGCACTCATTATTCCGTCACGCAGGCTTGGAAGCCAGTTTCACCCACCCGCAAAAGACTTCCACAGGACAATTTCGTGCTGTGTCATCACCGATCATTGCGGTGGCAAGAATCACTCAATGCATTGCCATCCAACAAGACGCAGCAACCGACCACTATTTTTGACCGCTTGCCCCCGTTGCACTGCCCTCTGCTTCAGCTTCCTCTAATTTTCCGTTGTCCACGGCAACGTGTGGGTTACCGGCCTGTAATTCCCCGCCCTGTCCTGCCTCTGCTGGCCCGCCCTTCTCTGCCTGCGCGGCCCGTGGGGCATCAACTTCACGCAACAAGATTCCGTGCAAAGAATTGATGGCCAAATAAGTAAGACCACCTCCAAGAACGAGTAGAGCCAAAGGAATACTCCATCCAGCCCGTGACCGTTCAAAATTTTCAAAGGGATCAGGATTCATCTGCCGGCCCAAGATGCAGGGAAGCTGCGTCGAGAAAATCATTGAGAAACTGAGTTCAGTTCCAGTTTAGGCGAAAACCGTTTTTCCAACCATCCGCGACTGGACATGCTGAGAGACAAAGCGGCCCGATTCTGCGGACTGAACGATCAGGGTGCACTGCAAATCAACTTCAATTACGCATTCTACGCGGGGAAGACAGTGCATGACTGCCCCTTACATCGATCTCATGCATCTGACGATCGACAAAATCGGAACATTCCGGCCACTCCCACTCGGCACCCCGGCATTCACACTTCCTTTTGCTAAAGCGTAAGCAAGAGTTAACCGGAATCGAAATGCGATCCGCTTCAAAACCGGTCTGAAGACACCGGTTTCCAAATACACCTTCGAGTCATGTCATGCCATCACGGATTCTGCTGATCACTGTTTTCTGCATCACGCTGTGCTTCGCAGCAGTAGCCTCTGCACAGAACGGGCGATTTTTAAGCAACCGCCGCTACAGTCCTTCAACTTTCTATTCCACGCCCGTGGCACGCAATCCACGACTTTCCGCGGAGCAGATGGACCGGATTTATGGGCCCAGCATCTTGGTAACTAAACAGCTGAAACCAACAGAAGCAACGCCGTCGTTTGTGGTCCAACCTCGATAGACAGGCAACTTATTCCGATGCATATCCATGAACAGCACCAACGTGGCTTGGCATACATGTTTCTTAGTGGCCAACCTCACCGCGGCAAAACGGGAATATGCGTTCCGTAAGCGACCAGCAGCGAATGACTAATCGGTAATTTCGTTCACGCCGGCTCTCTGGCAAGCATATCAGGATGGCAGTGGTTCTTTTATGCATCATGCATGCCATCAAAGGGCAAAACTTCAGCAGTGCGGGTTGTATTGAAAAATCCCGATTCGCATCCGGCAATAAGCTGTGCGCGACAACTGTCCTTCATCTTTAAGATAATCTCTGTGGCCATGAAACATCGTATTCTCCCAGGCTTCATGCTTCTCGCTATGATTTGCACCGATGTGGCTGCACAAAACCGCACCCATCGTCGCCGGGGTATTCTTCTTGGTGGACTGGCGGGCGCGGCAATTGGCGTCGCCATTGGAGACAAGGGTAACAACGAAACAGCCGGGGCTCTGATTGGAGCGGCTGCAGGGGCTTTCGCCGGTGGCGCCATCGGGAATCAAAAAGATCAGCGAATTGAACAAGAAATGCGTTTGCGTTCGGGGCTGTATAGCACCGGCACATCAGGGTACACCCACCCCGCGCAGATGCAGAGCCGCACCTACCGCCCAAGACCGACTCTGCAGCATAACATCCAAGCGGAGAGTAACCTGCGATTCCATCAGAGACATTATCCCCCCACTGCGGACGTGCTTCCCGCTTATAACCAACCCTATGTATACCCTCAAGGTCGTCGCTATCTTCCATCGCCAAACGCAAATGCAACTGGCAGCAGTTTCGGCTACCAGCGTCAGGCACCACGCCAAGCGGTCGTCGCCCCTCAGCGACCTGATGGCCCCCTTAGCATTGATGACGTGCTAGGCATGAAACGCAGCGGGGTCAGCCCGTCGCTGGTCGTGCGACAGATAGAAGCACACGGTTTTGGAGGTTACTTGCGTGTTGCTGATATCATCGCACTACACAAAAGTGGCGTTTCTGACGAAGTCATTGAAGCGATGCAAATCCAGTCTCAGCAGCAATTGCGGCAGTCCAGTCCAAGCTTGGTCGCACCGTCCATGCAAGACTCGAAACCAAGCACGGCAACCGAGAATATCTTGCCGCCGCCGCCCGCACCGTCTCGATGAATCACTAAACCTTGATGCCAGTAACCAAACGCGGTGGCAGATGAGCCACTTCATCCAGATAGCTTAGCCGCCAAACGCTGGAATCAAGCTTCAACTTGGTCACCCCTGTATTACTCAGACGATTGACCTGCAGTGATTCAAGACTCTTGCCCAGCAAGCAATCTAACAGTCTGCGTTTAAAGTCTGCGTGGGTCACGACAACAACCCCACGACCCTGGTTGCGGACACACAGAGTCAGGCGTTTTGCAACGTCGCTCGCTCTGCGAGATGCCTCGTCGGGAGATTCACGAGTCCGGCCCCACCACCCCGCTTCTGTGATCGAAGGATCCAGCGTACAGAGCTTGGGGTTCGAGGCAGCCAGCCCGCCAACCTGACTGCGTTTGAGCCCCGGTCCCCCCTCGCTTGCCTGCGGGCCAAACCCACGGAAAATACCCCCTTCTTCAAACAGGTTGGCCCACACATGCACATGATGCCCGGTGCGATCATGAATCGCTCGAGTCGTCTGCACAGCCCGCAAGACGGGACTGGTGACCAGCATGTCAAATTCAAATCTCCGCATCCATTGAGCCAAATAGTGCGTCTGCAGCCTTCCCACAGCAGTTAAAGGCGGATCTTCGACACGGCAGTACGCCGGTCTGGCATTATTCTGGCTCTGAGCATGACGAATCAAGTACAGCAGCATGCTACCCACACTTCCGATCACCCCAACGCTTTGACGTGTTCTTTTGATGTCTGCCAGCCAAATTTTGCCACGTGTCGTGCAACTCACCTCGCCGCAGTTCAGCTGGCATCAACTGCCTTGGAAGTACCGCAACCCTTGCAGCGGCCCGCAAAGATGCCGGAAAACCTCAATCACCGAGCGCGGCGAACAAATCTGGTTCGAACATAATCGATCATCATCCATTCAACGACAACAAGGATCACTGGAACAAGAAACAGAGCACACTGAGCGATCTTTTCGTCATCTGCCCAACTACTACCTCCTGGCTGTTTCAATGCCGAAATCACGGCCAGCACAAGTAACCCATTCAGGTAAAGCAGCAAGCAGGTGAACAACGCTGAACCGATGCCGATGGCACACCCCGCTGCAGCGACTCCCGTTTCATCAGACGGTTGCTTATTCATAGGCTGGCATTCATCGGCAACACTTGGCTAAGAGCGATCGTGACGACCAGCCCAACTAATGAAAGCACCATCAACAGAGGCGTCCAACTCCGCAGCGACTCTCCCTCTGTCAAGCCGCCCATTTTAGTAAACACCCAAAAACCACTGTCATTCATCCAGCTTCCCATGAGCGATCCCGTGCCAACAGCCGTGGCGACGTAAACCATGTTGTACTCTGGCTTGGCGTCTCCAATGATCGCGGACATCATGCCCGCACCAACAATCATCGCAACAGTACTACTACCCTGAGCCACTTTCAAGACAGCTGCAATTCCCCACCCGAGCAACAGCAGTGAAACACCGGACGCCCCCGCATCAGAAAAGTAGTCCTTGATCGTGTTGCTAATGTGCGTGTCCTGCAGCATCGCTCCGAAAGCTCCACCTGCGGCGGTAATCAGAATAATCACTCCACCGCTCATCAGCGATTCTTCGACATCTTCACTGAGGCTTCGCCAGGACAGCGACCTGACGAATTTGAGCGTCAACATTGAGACGATGGCAGCCAACATCAGAGCAAAATTGGCGTTACTCCACAGCGATAAGCTATTGGACCAATTCCGTCGGGAGGTATTCCAGTTGTGTTTTGCGATTAACGCCGGATACGCATCTTCCAGAAGCGAACGGTTCATTCGTCTGCGATCGACCGGCTTCATCCGCAGTTGATTGGCCCCTAACTTTGATTTGGAAACGTCTGAGAGTGGAACACCAAGAAATGCCCGCTCATCGTACAGATCATCATCCAGCAGGACCTGATTCAGAAGCTCCACTTGACGCTCTTTCTCTGCCGGATTCCTGGCAGTTACCAGCAGCTCATCGCGTTCATTCCCGGACAACTGATCACTACCAATAACACGGCCCGCAGGCGTATCTGGATCAGCATCGACAAACATCGTTGCCAACTGCCCAAAATCCTGAATATCTTCAACCATCAACTGCGCCTTGTCTTCGCGATCAGCCAAAGTCATCGCCAACGTTCCAGCTCCGATCAAAACAACGGGCAGCAGCACAGGCAGCAGCGATACCCACAGCGATGGCAACTGCTCTTCAGACAGGGCCTGATGCTTTTCTTCCTTTGCGCCCAGCGGTCGCATCTCTACCGGCATGACACGATCAGCAATGTAGGAATAAGTCAGACCGACAATTGCTGCAGGCACCGCGACCATGGTTCCCACCAGCATCATCATGCCAATATCGACACCGAGAATTGCTGACACAAGCAGTGGCCCCGGGGTCGGGGGAACAAGCGTGTGCGTGATCGCGCCCCCCGTAGCAATGGCCATCAGATATCGTAAATAATTTTTGTTCGTGCGTCGGTACAAACTTCGGGCTAGCGGTACGAGCAGATAAAACACGGTGTCGAAAAAGACAGGAATCGCAAGTACGAATCCACTGAGCATTAAACCGAACGACGCCTTCTTTTCACCAGTGACATGAATCGCACTGCGAACAATCCGATCAGCAGCGCCACTATCCAGCATGCACTTTCCAATGATTGCCGCCATCGCAATGACAATCCCGATTCCACCTGCCGCACCACCAAACCCCTGCACGACGGCGGACATCCTCGAGCCCGCGTCCTCACCATCAACAAGCCCAACTCCGAGACTGACGATCAAAGCCGAAATGATCAGTGCCATGAAGGCATTGAGTTTGAGCCCAATGATCATTCCCAGCACTGACACGATTCCGATCACAAGCAGCAAGACGGGAGCATAAACGTTGGTCGAATCGTCACTGTCACTCTTACTACCACTACCACCGTCAGCGGCTGACATGGTTGGCGACGAGGCATTGCCAACAGGGTCTGACTGGTCATCCGCCACGGTGGACGCTTCTTTCTGCGCCGCATCCGTGGTGACTGGCTGTGATTGCCCGGCGTCAGGTTGCTGAACGGCGACACCCGGAGTCGCATCCGCATTCTGATGCGACGCCCACAAGCTGCAATGGCTCGCTGCAAGCGGCAACAAAGTGAACCCGATAATGAAAAGGAAACGTCGCATCCCGAACCTCAAAAGGTGCTTCAAAGACAACCGAACTGTCGCATCGAGGATGCGGCACCATTTTTCTGGCAGCGCACTTTTTGCGATTCAAAAATTGACTCTCCAACGCAGCAATGTTTGTCGTATTGCCGACTGCGGCGTCGCGATCTTGCAGCAGAGTTTAATCGTTTGGCAGGCCGCTGTGTGCGATGAAAGCCCGCTTTTGAGCTAACAACGCCCCCACCGCGACCAAGCAGCGCAGAACGTCACAAAATGATCCCATGGAGATCGGAACCGCGTGAAATCACGAGCCTTGGAAAAGAAGGGCTCGGAGACAAAAGTGAGATCGATTACGGTAACTCCTTCGGACCCGAAACCGACTAGGTCCGTGCCCCCGCCACCAACCGGCAAATCCCCTGTTCAAATCAAAACAAGGCGTGTCACGCGTCATCAGACTCGCCCAATCGCTGCTTTCGCAAATTGGCGCTCACTTTTTCCAATAACTGCCGATCCGCAGCATTGAGTGATTCGATCCCCTGTTGGTGCAACTGGTTCAAAATCTCGTCGACACGTTGAGCATCAACCGCTTCGCCCTGCTCCACACGGTGCGCGTGGCGAACCCGTCGAACCTCTCGCCAGCGTTGAAACCGCCGCACCAAGGCCTCCCATACGGTTTGCTGATCGTGCCCTTTTTGATCCCCTCTGCCAGCATCAAGCCCCTCCAAAATCTGTAACGTGTCAGACCAACGAGACGACACCCACAACAAGACTGACAGACACATCAGTAAGGGCCACCCGACCCCAGCAATCTCGTTCCCGGTGTTCATCAACCAAATCGCAACCCCTAGCATCCCGAACGCAAAACAATCGATCAACAACCGCAGAACCTTGATCTGCCCCGCCACGCCGAGTTTTGCACCGAAGAAAGAAACACAGGCAGCCAGCATCTGCCGGCCAAGTGTACGAGTCAGCGGGACCATTTGCCCAATGGCCTGCACAAAACAAAGCCAACTTGCCGTCCGCCAAACAGATTCGACTTCGCCTAAGCCAAGACTGGACAGTTCCCAAATCGGATCAGTTGGCACCACGATGATGGGAACCTGAAACCCACCATCAACTAAACGATAAAAACACCCCAGCAACACCAAACTCATCAAAGCCGCCACCCCTGTAACGAAGGCGACTCGCGCGTGCCAACGATGAGCAACCGTCTCGATTCCGAGCACACCGACAGTGAACCCTCGCAACTGATACCCACTTCCCCATGCCACCGCCGCGTAAGCAAGAACTTGCACGATCAACCCTGATAACCACGCAAACGTCGCGAAGACAGCAACCTTGGGTAAATCCGTATTACCAGGCTGACGAGACACGTTGATCACCACCGCGACGAGAACCGCCAACGCGATCAATACGGTGTAGGACAGACTGAATCGAAACCAACGCGACCGCAGAAGCGGAAGAGAAAAACGATCAGCCTCGACCCCGACGAATTGATCACTTCGTGTGCTTTCCGGTGGAGCGTGACCAAGCGGCATGGGCTCAATTAATGACGAATATGAGGTGAAAGAGCGGTGTTCCAATCTTCGGTAATACGCACAGTCAGGCCACTGGGTTCAGACCAACCCATGGAACCACAGTGACTGCAACCACAGTGACTGCAACCACAGTGACTGGAACCACAGTGACTGGAACCACAGTGACTGGAACCACAGTGACTGGCTGGGAAACCGAGGCGAAGCCTGTCACTACGCGCACGAAAAGCCGTTATAACGAGAAAAACCCAGGTCCACCCTGGGTTTTTTTACACCACGCCGAGGCAAAATTCCCCGGAAAGCCCCGTGAAACTGACGGGAAACTAGCCAGCAATCCGCAATTGAGGCCTCGCACCATCTGACAGTATCTCACGGAGACGCTCAAATTCTTCTGCATCCGTGAAGTGAATGGTAATCTTGCCTCGACCGCGAGCCGAGCTCTTGATTTCGACCTTGGTGCCGAAAACCATTCGCATTTCCTGCTGCATCGCTTCAATATGCGGAGAAATCTGGCGGCGTTTCTGTCGTGTTGCATTCACAACTTTCTTGCCGGTCTCAGCATCCTCCTCCGATTTCAACAATTCGGAAACGTAGCTCTCGGTTGCCCGCACACTCCAGCGTTCCTCAATGATTTTCGCCGCAGTTCGCACCTGAATCGGCTCATCACCGATAGGCAGCAAAGCCCTTGCATGTCCGGCACTCAACTCCCCGGCGGCGAGTAAGTCCAGAATCTGCTGAGGCAACTCCAGCAATCGCATCAAATTGGCAATCGTGCTGCGATCGATACTGAGGCGTCTGGCAAGATCATCTTGCTTGCATTTATGTTCTTGAATGTAGCGACGAAAAGACATCGCCTTCTCAATCGGGTTGAGGTCTTTTCGCTGCAGATTTTCGATGATCGCCAATTCAGCAACCAGCCGATCATCAGCCACACGAACTTCAGCTCGGATATTTCGAAGCCCCGCATGGATCGTTGCCCGTAGTCGCCTTTCGCCACTAATGAGCTGATAACGACCATCAACAACACGCACCAAAATTGGTTGCAACTGCTGATGATTCTTAATACTTTCCGCAAGCGACGCGATTTCATCATGATTGAATTCGCGACGAGGCTGGAACGGATTATTTTCAATCGCATCGACAGCGAGCTCCAGGGTCTCCACCCCGCTGCCCGACTCACCTTCGATTGGGTTTCCTTCCTCATCCAGCGGCGTCCCAAGCAACGCGGCCAGTCCCTTGCCTAAACGCCGATCTTTTGTTGTTGCAGTACTAGTCACGCTGAAGCACCTCCATGCACAGTTGGGTATATGCGAACGCTCCGCGTGAGCGGGGCGCGTATCCAAACACAGGTTGGCCATGA